>Ga0208827_1000353_pt1 | contig 23275 bp, 20 predicted proteins | sample Sb_taG_5_FD_187709 | JGI IMG/M metagenome (GOLD analysis project Ga0208827, IMG submission 187709) | Peat soil microbial communities from Weissenstadt, Germany - Sb_50d_8_FC metaG (SPAdes) (version 2) | ecosystem: Environmental > Terrestrial > Soil > Wetlands > Peat | place: Germany... | reverse complement strand
GACAACAAGCCGGACCAGATCGTCAATGCTGGCTGTTTCCGCGTCGGTCATAGGCGCAACCTAACCGTGGTGTTCGGGCACCACCTCTTGAGGGCCAACTGGAAAAAAGGTGCATCCGGGAGATGGCGTCCGCTCACCTCTCCCAGCACCGGTAAGGACTATTCCCCTCGCGGCAACCACCGCTGGAATTCACGATATATATCATCGCATCTCGCGTGCTGCAAGTAACATCTTTAGGGGACCAGTTTCATCGGTATCTTCGAGTACGTAGCTTACGAGGGAGCGATAACGAGTTACACCGCACCGGCTAGCTATAAGATGCGACTGGACGGTTGCCGGGCGGGAAGTTTATCGTTGCCTCTGTTGCACCATTTCAAAGGAGGTGAGCGCAATGGCAGACCACGAAGGCGAACTCGAGTTGGAACTGGAGCAGGAGTTCCACGAGGGCGAGCATGAAGGAGAATCGGGCGAAGGCGAAGGGTGGCTAGGCACGATCGGCAACGTAGTCGGCAGCCTCCTTGGCGAACAAGAAGGAGAAGGCGAATTCGAAGGGGAATTCGAGGGCGAGTTCGAAGGCGAAGGGGAAGGCGAATTCGGCGCCATCGGCAATGTGTTGGGCAGCTTGCTCGGCGAACAGGAAGGCGAAGGCGAATTCGAGGGTGAGTTCGAAGGCGAGTTCGAAACCGAGCAGTTCTTCGGCGGCATCGGGAAGTTTTTGAAGAAAGCCGCTCCGATCCTCAAGAAGGTGGCCAAGGTGGCCGCGCCTATCGTGGGCACGGCGATCGGCGGGCCCTTCGGGGGCATGCTGGGCAAAGCCGCCGGCTCTCTTCTGGGCGAAGGCGAGTTCGAGTACGAGTACGAACAGGAATTCGAGTTCGAGGGTGAAGGCGAAGGCGAAGGTGAAGGTGAATTCGAGGGCGAGGCCGAGATGGCGCACGAGATCGCGGCCCACGAATTGACGCATCACGAAGCGCTGGCCGAAATGTTGGCGGAGTCGGCGTCGCAGGAACAGCATGAAGGCGAAGCCGAAGCCATGGCGGGAGCCGCGGCTATGACCGTAATCTCGCCACCCGACCGGCGCGCGCTGCGGCGCATCCTTCCGCACCTGGTGCGCGGTACAGCCATCCTGACCCGCATCCTGCGGCGCCGCCGGGCTACCCGCCCCGCGGTTCGGGCCGTGCCCGCCATTATCCGCCGCACGGTGAAGGACTTGAAACGCCAAGCCGCCAAAGGGGCGCCCATCACCCGGCAGAGGGCGGCTCGCGCGGCTGCCAAACAGATCAAGCGCGTGCTCAGCAGTCCCAAGGCATGCACGGCAGCGGTGGCCCGCAACGTCAAGGTGAGCAAGGCGTACAAACGCCCCCGCCGCCGCATCCGCCGCCGCCGGGCGATGCGTGGCTGACGGCCGGTCTGGCAGAAAGCTAATCATCGAAGGGAGAAACAAGAAAATGGCACTTGTGTGTGAGTCCTGTGGTTCCCAACACGAACTGGAGATCTTGCCGGAGTTCGAGAGCGAGCTCGAGATGGAGGGAGAGCTCGAGGGCGAATTCGAACTGGAGGGAGAGGGCGAATTCGAGTTTGAGGGCGAGGGAGAATTCGAGTTCGAGGGTGCGGGCGAATTCGAGCTCGAGGGTGAAGGAGAACTCGAATTCGAAGGGGAAGGCGAGTTTGAAGGCGAATTCGAAGGCGAGGGAGAATTCGAGCTCAGCCCCATCCGCAAGATCTATCCCGACGCTATGATGGAGCACCTGGGAGAGTTGGCGGCGGAGGCCGAAAGCGAACAGGAAGCCGCGGAGCATTTCCTGCCGTTGATTGGGATGGCCGCCTCCAAACTCCTGCCGGTAGCGGCCAAGGCGCTTGCGCCGATGGCCAAGAAGCTGCTGCCGCGAGTCGCCAAAGCGGTCACCAAGGCGACGCCCGTGCTGACTCGCGGGGTGGGAAAGATCGCCCGCAGTCTCCATCGGGTACCCGCCACGCGGCGCTTGTTGCGCACGGTTCCGGCGATTGCCCGCCGGACCGTACACAGCATCGCCAAGCAAGCCGCGCACGGACAAAAGATCACGCCGCGGACGGCGGTGCGGACCCTGGCGCGGCAGACCCGGCACGTGCTGGGGCACCCCCGGCGCAGGGCGCACGCGCTGCGCCGTCATCATCACATGGAGCGGCGCTTCCACCGCGCCGTGGGGCGAGGGATGGCTCGACCGCACTGGATCTGGCGCCGCATCGGCGGCCGATTGGTTCGGGTGCCGGGGCGTAGGGTTCGCAGCACTCCCGTCGTCCGCAAGGTTGTTGGCGCTCCCGTGGTGCGTACGGTTGCCGGCGCTCCCGTGGTCGTGCGGCCCGGTGTCCGCGTGGCTCCCGCTGCGGTGGGGGTGCGGCGGACCGTGCCCGGGCGGATGGTCGGCGGCCAATGCGTCTGTGGCGCCGCCGCTGCCGCCGCCCCAGCCTATTGCCGTTGCTGCGGACAATTAATCAGGTAGGCTCACGATGGCGACGCTGCCCGGCACAGTGCCACAACCCGTGGACCGCGAGGATCCGCCGCCGCGCCAACCGTTGAAGGCCGTCGGCTCGGCTCCGGCCGTGCTGCCGGCCTGGTTGCGGGCGCAATCGATCAACGTCACCCGCCATGCGGCAGCGTTGCGCCCCTTCCGGCGGGAAGAATTCGGCACGGGCCCGGCATCGCCCTCCGAAGGCCACATCCGCGTGGTGAACGGGCTGATCTCCAAACTCCGGGGCGGGCTGCTCAAGATGTCGAAGAACGTCACCACGGCCATCGCCGCGGCCAGTGAGGATTCCCGCTCACCGCGTTTGCAGAGGGTGGTGGTGCACAAGGAGCGCGCGCACAAATGGGTGCAGGGCATCGAGAAGATCTGGGACTTCTACTTCGAACTTTTCGGCCAGCGGCAGTCCATGCCTTATGGCGAGTGGCTGTTGAGTTGCGACCGTATCGCCATGGATTGCTACCAGGCGATCTACACCAATCTGGGCGTCGCCAAATCCATACCCGCTCCGCCGCCCTTCTGCTTCATGCGCACCGGCTTTGCCCCTTCGACCATCCGCCGGGGAATCGCCATGAAAAAGTTGGGCCGGCAGTTGAACCCGTTTCCGCTGGTCCAGTTGCCTTACCACCGGCTGGTCAATCCTTGGACGCTGGGCGCCGTGATGCACGAGGTCAGCCACAATTTTCAGACCGAGTTGGGCCTGAGCAAGGCTGTTCCGCGGAACGTGGCGCTGCGGCTTCTGAAGGCCCGGATGGGGCGCCCGGTGGCTTCGGTGTGGACTCGCTGGAACCGCGAAATGTTTGCGGACATGAGCGCGCTGCTCCTCGGGGGTCCCGAAGTGCTGGGATCGCTGATGGATGTGGTGGGGCGGGCGCCGGCCGTAGTTTTCAATTTCAATCCACGCGGCGTGCACCCCACGCCTTACTTACGCACGCTGATCAGCGTGGAGCTGCTGCGGCGGATGGGCTTTCCGGAGGAGGCGGAGCAGTACCGGCGGGCCTGGACCCGGCTCTATCCCGATCCGCGCGCCGGGAACATTCCGGAGGCCATGCTGAAGACCTTTCCGGAAGCCTGCGCGCAGGCCGTGGACGCCATGTGTTATCAGCCTTACAAGGCGCTGGGGAACAAGTCCCTGGCGCAGGTGATCCGCTTTCAAAAAAAGGAATACCGGATGATGGAGGAAGCTGCGCGGCGGATGGCGTCGGGCGCCGACCCTGGCATCATCCCGGAGCGGTTCCTGATCGGCGCCAGCCGTATCGCGCTGAATCGCCGCCTGGCGCGTCCGGGCGTGGTGACCGAGAACTTCTACAAAGAGCTGGTGAGGAGATAACACCGTGCCGATGGAAGCGACTTTTCAGGAGCTGTTCACCGAGATGCGAAAGCTGCAGGATACCCTGGTTGCGGTCCGCCTGACGGCGGTGGAAGATAAACCGGTAAAGGGCGAAGCGGCGCTGGTGGATCATTTGGAGGACGCCATCCTGGAGATGATGGGATGGCTCGACGAGGCGCTCAAAGCGGCACGGATGGCGAAAAAAGCGGTCGGAAATCTGACGAATTTGCATGCCGCCCGGCGGGCGTTGACGGTCTGCCAGGAGCGTTTTCATCGCATCGAGCAGCAGTTCGCGGCCGACCTGGTCTCTTACGAGAAGCTGAGGGATCTCGCCAGTTTGGGGAGCGAGCGGCGCGGGGAATGGCTCCCCTGGTCGAACAGCGTGAAGCAAGGGATCGAGCAATGCCGGGAGCCGCTGGACGGGGTAAGCCATGCGCTGGCGGCCTGCTGGCAGGAGATTGCGGAGCGTGTGGGGATGACGTCGGTTTCCGTTACGTCGACCAACATCGGGCAGAAGATCGTCTCGAGGTTGGAGGATGGCGCGGAGATGATTCGCGAGGCAGTGCGCGACGGAATTACGTGAAAGGCAAACGCGGGAGGACAGAGGATGGCACGCCGACAACCCAAGGAAGTCCGCCGGAGCGAAGATAAGGAGGTTACTGTGCCGGTCGATACAACGAGTACGGGAGGACTAAATGCACCGACGGGCGGGAACTCAGTGGCGCCAACCCCGGTGCCGGCGTACGCGAGCCCAGTGACGCAGCCGCCCCCGGCGGCGGCGTACACGAGCCCAGTGCCGCAGCCAACCCCGGCGGCGGCGGCGTACACGAGCTCAATGCCGCAGCCAACCCCGGCGCCGGCGTACACGGGGTCAATGACGACGTCAACCCCGGCGCCGGCGTACGCGAACTCAGCGACGCCGCCAGCCGGCCAGCTTGTTAAGACCACCCCAGTAAGTATGATGGACTGTTCTTGTGAGTATGCCGTTGGGCTGTTCTTGCAAGCGGTTAGGTGTGCCCAAACGTCTGCCGGCAGCTCTGCCAATTGCGAGAGCTATGGATTGGCTGCACTGCAGAAGATGTTTACGCAAGCTCCGGGCCAAAAGATCGACGCGGCGACGTTGGCAGAAGCGGCTATGATCGTTCGGACGCAAGACCCAAGCGTCCGCAAAGCGTTCGTCCCACTGTACCGCGCCTGTGTCCCGCAAACCGGGGCGAGCGGCGCCTATGACGGAATCATAAACCACTTGGCCTGCTTACGGAGCATCCTCACCAAGCTTAAGGAGGAGCTAACCGTGCCTTGTGCCGTCATCTCCGAGGAGCTCGGGCCAGATTTGGCACAGCCGTTCTGCGACCTGTTGACGTGTACTACGGACCTAATCAACCAGTTATGCACGGCGGGGGCCGATCCATGTTGCGGGTCTGGTCCGGCGCCCAAGACCTTCGAGAAGGACCTCGAAAAAATGGACGCCTTGTTTTGTACGGGCATCTGCAAGCTTAAGATGATGGGGGACCTGGTTATGCCGACGGCCTACCCCGGAATGCTCGCACTAGGGGACGACGCTGCCCGGTTCCTTGCTCTGCTAGGGGAGGCGGCAGCGAGGCTCGGGGCGGAGACCCGAGACTGGCTCCGTGAGATCGCGCAAGATTTTGAAGGCATCCGGCAGGGAGTTCGCAAGTTGGACAAGATCCTCAAGGCGCTTGAATCCGATAGTTGCGGCAAGTCAGTGCAGTACTTCCGGGAGAAAGTCAACGGATTCCATACCCTCTCGGATCAATTGAGCGCGTTGATCCAGGATCTCGCGAGCCGTAGAGGCCCGGCTCTTGAAATCTTCGGGAGTCTCGACAAGTCGGTCTCCAAACTGTTGGAAACTGTGGAAGACCTGCGGCGTTGCGAAACCGAGGTTACGGGGCTGCACGAAGCCCTCCGTCCGTTCTACCCGATGTATATCAGGATCAAGACAGCTCTAAGGCCGGCGGCAGCCGCGTACTTTCAGCAAGCGCCAGCGATCAAGCCCAGCGCCGGGGCAAGGAGTACCGAAGCGCGGGAGGGCGGCCCAGAGGGAATCGTCATTAGCTTCGAAGAGTTTCCAGCCAACGCGCCGATCACGGTGCAGGTTTTTAAGGATAGGAAGCTCATCGAGACCTTTGAGACTGGCCCGTCGGAGGTGGTCAGGTACCCCGCGAAGCAGGAAGAGGAATTTGATATTGTCGTGCTTTTAGAAGGAAGGCTGGTCGACAGCTTTAGCATGAGAGGCTAGAAAGCCTAAATTTGGAAAAGGTGAAAGCTATGCCGCAACGCACAGTCCGGTTCAAGCCCAACGGGAACCCGGTTTCCGACCTCCAGTCGTTTCCCGTCCTGACTCAGGATTTCTCTCCCGGAGCATTGCCGTCCACGACCGGTCCAGCCACGCCGGGCACCATCGGCGGGACTTCTTCACTGGGACAGGCTGCCGACAGAGCTATCCGCGAAGTCTTGAGCTGGCGGACTAAGGGCTCCGACCCAAAAGGGTTCGTGGGCGCGCTCAACCAGGCCTTCGACCTCAAGGAAGTTGAGGGACACACGGAATTTACGTGGACGCCGCGCAGCTACACCGTGCAAACCGACATGGGCGCCGTGACGGGCGCGCAGGCGAGCATCTACACCCGCGCCAAGGTTGCGCTGGACCAGTCGATGCCTTTGTTGGACGGACTCTACCCCTTGATTCCTTACGTCGAGGCCGAGGACCTCGCCACCGTGCAGGCCGTGGTGCGCACGCAGTTTACGGCGCTGGTCAATGAATTTGGAGTGGTAGGCGGTCCGCGGGTTCCGCGCGTCGACGAGTTGTTCGAGCTGCTGCTGGGCCCCGGCACTCCAAGCAATCCGGAAGACATCAAGAGATCGGGAAGCCTGGGACTCGTAAGACAGCGGTTTGGTTTGGAGCGCAGGTTTGTGACGACCGTCGACGACGAGCAGAACCTGACGAACTACCTGATCCTCGTGGACTATGTGATCGGCCTGAAGAAGAGTTGGGACTACGACAGAACCTTCTTCATCCGGACCTTTATGGGCGAAACCGAGAGGAGGCCATTCTTCGGCACGCAACTGGTACTCATGTCGCGGGCGCTCGAGGTGGTCGCGCAAGGAGTTCAGGACGCCTACTACACGATGGATTCGGTGTTCATGGGCGACGCGGAGCGGCAAACCTCCCAGCTCGACTTTGCCAACCTGTGGATTTCGATCCCCGATAGGAAGGGCGGCGGCGAACACCAGTATCAATTTCCCAACGACACGTCGGGCCTGTTTGTGGCGGAGTTGTTGGACTGGGTGTACCGGGCCGCGTCCGAGGAGCTGCCCGGCCTGCTGCAAGACGCCGGCAAGGACGGGCTCGAGTCGTTCAAGGCGAGCACGGACCGGCTCCGCAAGTTTGTCCACGGCGCGATCTCGCCACCGCAGAAGGCCAGAGCGCTCCCGCCCGGATACCACACTCCGCGAGTCAAGCGTGCCATGCAGCTACTGGCCGATGGGTTGGACGAGGCATACAGCCTGGCCTTCCAGATCCCGTCGCCCGAGTTTCTTGCCGAGTTCACGGAAGATGAAAAGAGGGATATCCGCGAGCTGCTGAAGAAGGAGCACATCATCTGACGGGAGGTTCTGGACGGACTCGGGTCGAGAGAGCACCTGTGAATTGAGGAGACGCATTTATGGCGACGGAGAAGGATTATCAATCCCTATATGACCGCATAGCGGCCTTGCGCGAGACGGTGACCAGCCGTCTCTCGGCCGACCTGATCACGAACCCCCAGCTCGCCGACGCGCTCAACAAGCAGATTGACGACATGCTGCAGTCGGTGGTGGACACCGACAGCAAAACGCCGCCTCCTCCCGATAAAGGCCTGGCGCAACTGGCGGGCATCGGCTCGGATGCCGCCAGCCAGCTCGGCCAGACCCGCATCCCGCCGGGCGTCGAGCCTTACGACGAGACCATCACCTCCGAGCGCATCGTCGCCGTGGGGGACATGTACTACCTCTGGCAGCACGAGAAGATCGGGGTCTTCCGCGCGGTACAGAAGCTGCAGGAGCTGTTCCGCGCCGGCACCGTGCGGCTTTCGGGCGGGCCGGGCGCTTACGCTCTGTACCAGTTCGACCGCAGGGAAGTGCTGCGCTACACGCAGCGCGAACGCCTGGCCGCTTACAAGCGCATTTTCGATTACGGCAGCGGCCCCGTTCCTACCGGCTCCCGGGCCAACACCGACTTCCACAAGCTGTTCGCCCACTTCGTCCACCAGGTCACGCTGTTCTGGCGCGACAAGCGCATTTCGGACGTCATCCGCGAGCGCGCCTACGATCCCAGCTTCGGATCGATCGCCATCGTGCGGCGCGCCGGCCTGGACCTGCGCAATAACCTGAAGTGGCTGTCGTTCGGCCACCTGAACGTGCTGCGCGTGGAAGTGATGCAACTGCTGGAAGAGTCTTTCAAGATCCTGAACGCGCCGGATGTCAAGCGGCTCTTCGGCGCCGATAACGCCTGGGACGTGGTGGAAGAGGTGCTGATCCGCTACTACAACGAGCGCCTGGTGACTTCCCCGCGGCAGAGGATGGGGGTGACGGGCCGCGAAATCCTGCGCTGGCTGGGGCAGCCGCACATCCTGCAGACCACGCGGGCCCAGTTTGAAACGCTGCTGCTCGAGATCGCGGAACAATCGGAAGAGTGGCTCACCAGCGCGCAGGCCATGGGACTGGCGGGGCGGCCGGCTTCGCACCGCGTGCTTCCGTGGGAACAGTCGTCGCCCACACCGGTGCGCTCCAGTTCTAACGGAAGGACCAAGCCCGTCGGGAAGCACCCCGCCGAACGCGAGTTTGAATTCGAGTATTGATCTGGCGCCAATGCCACTTGCTTTGGCGGTGGGGCGGACCCCCTGGTCCGCGCGGGACGCCCTCGTCCCGCTTTCTCCGACAGAATCAAACAGGCCGACGAGGGCGTCGGCCCGCGGACCATGGGGGTCCGCCCCACAAGATATGCGGAATCGCAAGGTAAGATGGCCCGCCCCACGAGCCACTGGCGGAGTTTGAGATGAAACCATGGCGCCTCTTCGGGTCCTCGCGTATGCCCGGCAGCATCGGCCGCGATTTCTCGCCGAGCTGCAGGACTTTGTTCGCTTCCCGAGCATCAGCTCGCATGCGCGGCACTCGGGCGACGTGAAAAAGTGCGCCACCTGGCTGGCCGGTCAACTGCGGCGCGCGGGCATGCAGAGCGTCAAGGTGGCGCCCACCCGCGGCCATCCCATGGTCTACGCCGCATGGCAGCGGGCGCCCGGCCGCCCCACGGTGCTGGTGTATGGCCACTACGACGTGATGCCGGTGGACCCGCTGGGCGAGTGGCGCACGCCACCGTTTGAGCCGGCGGTGCGCGGCGAGGATCTCTACGGCCGGGGCGCTTGCGACGACAAGGGACAGCTATTCACGCATGTCAAGGCTTTGGAATCGTACTTGAAGAGCGAGGGCGCCCTGCCGGTCAACGTGAAGTGTCTTTTCGAGGGCGAGGAGGAGATCGATAGCCCTAACTTGGCCTCTTTCGTAGCCCGCAACAAAGACATGCTGGGCGCGGACGCCGCGGTGATGTCGGACACCCGCATGCTTGCTCCCGGCCAGCCGGCGATCGGCTACTCCCAGAGAGGGGCTTTGGTGGTGGAACTGGAGGTACAAGGTCCCCGGCAGGACCTGCACTCGGGAAACTTCGGCGGCGCGGTTCACAACCCTCTCCAGGCTCTGTGCGGGATGATCGCCACCTTGCACGATGCCCGCGGGCGCGTCGCCATACCCGGCTTTTACGAGACGGTGCGGAGGTGGAGCGGCCGGGAGCGCGAGTATATGGCGCGCACCGGACCACCAGACGCGCAGATTCTGAAGGACGCGCGGACCAGTCGAAGCTGGGGCGAGCGCGGATACAGTCTGTACGAGCGGACCACCATCCGCCCGTCATTGGATTTGCACGGGGTATTGGGAGGTTACCAGGGCGCTGGGATCAAGACCGTGATCCCGGCCCGCGCCTTGGCTAAGCTCACGTTCCGGCTGGTCCCGGACCAGGACCCGGATGAGGTGGCGCGTCTGTTTCGCGGGCACATCGCGCGCATCACGCCACCCACCGTGAGATCGGCGGTCCGCATTCTCTCCGGCGCCAGGCCGGCGCTGGTGAATCGCCATCATCCGGCCCTTCGCGCGGCGGCGTTCGCCTGCCGGAAAGGCTTCGGTTCACCGGCTGTTTTTCTGCGGTCCGGCGGCACGGTTCCGGTAGTCAACACCTTCCAGGAGATCCTGGGAATCCCGACGGTCCTGATGGGTTTTGCCCTGCCCGACAACCGCATCCACGCCCCCAACGAGAAATTTCACCTGCCCAACTTCTATAACGGCATCGCCACGTGCATCTGGTTCCTCGCGGCAGCCGGCGCGGCGCTCGAGCGTACCCGGCGCACGCGGGAGGAAGCGGCCTGGAGCGCGGCAACATGATCGTGGATTGGCACTGCCACGCCGGCAAGGGCGACATCCTGACCGCTCCCTGGAACACGGATGCGCCGATCGAGCCTTATCTGCGCCGCGCCCGGGCCGCGGGAATCGACCGGACGGTGGTCTTCGCGCCGTTTCACAGCGACTACTCGCAGGCCAATGTGCAGACCGCGAGAATCGTCGCCCGGCATCCGGACCGGCTGGTGGGATTCGCTTTTGTGCATGCGGCCAACGACGCCGGACGCATCTTTTCGATGATCGAGCGGGCGGTAAAGCAGTGGCGCTTTCGCGGCGTAAAAGTGCACGGCCACGACGCCATGCCGACACGCGAAGTGTGTGAAGCGGTTCGGGCATTCCGCCTGCCGCTGCTGTTGGATGTGGCGGGCCGCGCCGAGGTGATCGACATGCTGGCGCCCGAATACCCGGACGTCACGTTTGTGGTTCCGCATCTGGGCAGCTTTGCGGACGATTGGCGTGCGCACCAGCGGGTCATCGACCAGCTTGTCCGCTATCCGAACGTCTTCACCGACACGTCGGGAGTCCGCCGATTCGATTACATCGTGCAGGCGGTGAAGCGCGCCGGCGCACGGAAGGTGCTGTTCGGCTCGGACGGGCCGTGGCTGCATCCGGGGCTGGAGCTTCACAAGATCCGGCTTCTGGGACTGCCCCCCCGGGAGCAGGCTCTGATTCTGGGCGGCAACGCGATCCGCCTGATGCGCCGGGTGCGGGCCGGACGAGAGGCGGCGGAGGCGGTGCGGCGGTTCCATCTGGAAAAGCCCCGGGCGCCGCGTGTCAAGGTGAGTTGCGGGCCGTCGCCCGAGACCGAGGAAGAGTTGTGAAGGAGGTTGGGAAATGGCTAACAATTTTCATATCGGAGCAAATCTACACGCGCTGGGACACAGAATGGAGGACGGTCTGTTTGTAAGGGACCGGTGTGCGTATTGCGGACTGGTCACGGTGGACTTCTGTCCGGAGTGCGGGATTTTCGTTTGCCGCCGGTGCGACATGCGCGAACACTGGCCGGCCGTGGGGATCGTGCCGGATGTCGGGTTCGGATGGGCCCGCCCGGAGAAGTGGGTGGGAAAAGTGCCGCGCCGCTGAGCCGCCCGTCGAGCGCGTCTCGGATGGTGGGCCGCTCCGGAGCGCTACACTGGCAGCTATGGAACTGCAACTCACGCCGGAAACCGAGGCCAAGCTGAACGATCTTGCCCGGCGCACGCACCGCGGAACAGACGAGCTCCCGCAGGAAGCCGTGGATCATCTCTTCACCTATAACGAATGGTTCGAGCGCAAGGTGAGTGGCAGCCTGGCCGCTGCGGAGCGCGGCGAAACCGTTCCCGATGAAGACGTGCGCGCCTGGATCGAGCAGCGGGAACGCTCTTGATGCGGATCGAATCCGGAAGTGTTGCTACCTATTCTGCAGCCTCTCGATGTCCCGTGCGCCGTGGATCAGGTGAACCACCTCGATGCCGTTCCGTTTCGGTTGATAGAAGATCAGCCAGTTCTCAAAACCCCTCACAGCCCAGCGTCGCAGGCGCCGCGTAGCTGGCCGCCGGAAGCCGCACGGAGCACCCATCCTTGGCATCGTGGCAAGAGTCTCGAAGCTATCCTGCACCGCGGCAAGAAAGCGGTCGGCGACCTCGGTTCCAGCCTGTTCTTCGAGATAAATGCCGTGGGCTTTGATTTCCCGCCTGGCCGTGGCGCGGACGATGATACCGGCACGGCTACGCGCCCGGCGCCGGGTGTGTCTTTGCCTCGCTGCGGATTTCCGCACGCAACTTGGCCCACCACCTTGGGCGTCACCGTCTCCGGGTCCGACTTCAGCGCTTCCAGCAACACTGTTTCCAGTTGTTCTTTTGCCTTGCGCTTCTGATCGGCGCGGACCAACTCGCGTACATATTCGCTTGCGCTGCTGTAGCCGCCCATGCCCACTTGCTCTTCGACGAAATGTTTCATCGGATCGGGAAGGGAAATGTTCATGGTCTGCATGGCAGCACCTCCAACTGTAGCCTTATTCCATTTAGCAAGTCTTGTCAATTCATGTCATGACTCACGCCTTTGTGAGTCACGGGTTGCCGGGGTGGCCGCCGGTCAATTCCTTGCGCACACCGGAAACCCCCGCCGGGACCGCGGTGCTCGGGTACGTACCAGCTACGGCCCGACGCACGCGCAGCCCTGGGTTTATTGAGCCAGGCACCGCCGCGGAGCGCTCGGAACTGCCCGGTCGCCGGACCCTCGGGATCGGTCGCGTCGCCCGGCGGGTAGCGTGCAAACCAATCCGCGACCCACTCCCAGACGTTCCCGAGCATGTCGTGGAGTCCCCAGGCGTTGGCCTGCTTACCCGCTACTTGGTGCGTCTGCTTTTCGCTGTTACCGTCGACCCAGGCGATTCGGTCGAGCTCGCCGTAGCGGCTCCCGGTGCTGCCCGCACGCGCCGCATATTCCCACTCCGCTTCGGTCGGGAGCCGCATCCCTATAGCCTGGCAGTAGCTTCTCGCTTCGTCCCATGTAACGTTGTCGACCGGACGGTTCACTCCCCGGAAAAAGCTGGGGTTTCTTCCAATGACCTTTTGATAGGCTTCTTGCGTCACTTCGGTCTGTCCCATCCGGAATCCCTTGGTAATCGTCACCTGGTGCGCGGGCTTCTCGTTCTCGAAACACTCGTTGTCCTCCGGGGAGCAGCCCATCTGAAACGTCCCCGCCGGTATCCAAATGTAGGTCAGCCCGTCCCGGGGATTGGTTTTCGACTCATAGGGGCCCGAGGGTTGGGGAAGGACGCCCGCATGGCTTGGGGCCGTACCGGCCGCGCGCGACGGCGGTGAGACCCTGGCTGGCACTGGCGCGGCGATCGGAGCAGCCTTGGCGGAGGACCGCTCGCCCGAAGCGGCCGCGGCCTGCCGATCGGGCGGATTGGCCTTGGGCGGAGTGTCCATCGCCGGTGGAGAAGCGATGGGGTCCGGGCTGATCGCACTGGCCTTCTGCTCGTGACGGACAGGCTGCGGGCGCAACCGCCAGGCAATACCGGCCGCCGCGAGCAGGCACGCGAGCACCGCAGCCGCCAAAATCCTACGCCGTTTCGTCCGGCCGGTCTCCAGGTTCGCAGCCGGCTTCTGGATGCAGGCAGCACGCAATGCCGACATGAACGAGCTGCACGATTCAAATCGCGCCTCCGCATCCTTGGCCAGGGCGCGCCGCAACACACCGTCGGCAGGCGGGTTCAGAGAGCCGCTTCGCGGCGGCTCGTGCGTCAGGATTTTCGATATCAGCGGCATCAATTGGTCGCCGTCGAAAGGCCTTGAGCCCGTCAGTAGAATCCACGCCACCACCGCTAGCGAATACTGGTCCGAACGCCGCGTGGCTTCCTCGCCGCGCAGTTGCTCCGGCGACATGAAGTAAGGCGTGCCGGCCAGACTTCCCGCCAGTGTGACCGTGTCTGTCACGCTCCTGGCGATTCCGAAGTCCGTCAGCTTCACAATTCCGTCTGCCTGGATCATGATGTTGGAGGGTTTGACGTCACGGTGAACAACGCCACGGCTATGCGCGAAATCCAGCGCCGTCGCCGCCTCGGCCAGGATCTCCAACGCACGTTGGGTGGGCACGGGCGTCCCCGCGCATGGCAGCATGGCATCGAGCGTGGAACCCCGGATCAATTCCATCACGATGTAGGTCACGCCCGGTTCTTCTCCGGCATCGAACACCGTCACAATGTTGGGATGCGCCAGACTGCCGGCCGCGCGTGCCTCCCGCATCAGGCGCGCCCGAAGTTCCACTGCCCCCTGGGAGGATCCCAATCTGTCCTGAAGAATGGTTTTGATCGCCACTGTACGGCCAATCACCGGATCGGTGCCCTCATACACCGTACCCATTCCACCTGCACCGAGCCTGCCCGTGATCTGGTAGCGCCCCAGATGGGCCGGCTGGCTCGGTTGTGCGGTCCGGGCAATCCGCAAGCTGTCCATCTCCCGCTTCACCCGCTTCAGGTCGGCGCGCAGATCCGCGGCGTGCTGATACCGCACCTCGCGGTCCTTCTCCAGGGCCTTGCCGATCACGTCGTCCAATTTCGGCGGCAGCGAGGGATTCAGTTGGGAAACCGGGGACGGCGCGCGGTGCAGAACCGCATCGCAGATATCTGCGTTGGAGTTGCCGTCGAAGGCCCTTACGCCCGTCGCCATCTCGTATAGCACGGCGCCCAGGCTGAACAGGTCGGTCCGCGCATCGAGATTTTCGCCGCGCAACTGTTCCGGCGAAAGACACGCGGCCGCGCCGGGAGCGAGGTCGAGAAGGGGCGATGCCGGCTCGGTCCGGATGGGCGTCTCCGCATGAAGTGAGGCCAGTCCGAAATTCAGAATCTTCGCCTGGCCCCGCGTAGTGATGAAGAGGTTGAGGGGTTTGAGGTCGCGGTGCAGCAGGCCCCGCTGGTGGGCGGCGTCCAACCCGTCGGCAATCTGCAGCGCCAGATCGAGCAATTCGTCGACCGCCAGAGCTTTGCCCGCAAGGCGAAGATCGAGGGTCTGGCCTTCCAGGAACTCCATGGCGATGAACGGCGCGCCTTCGAATTGGTCAATATCGTAAACCGTGCAGATATTCGGGTGATTCAATATGGACGCCGCGCGCGCCTCGCGTTGAAAGCGTTCCATGGCCTGGGGATCTCCGGCCAGGCGAGGCAGAAACTCGAGCGCCACGGGCCGCCCCAGCCGGCTGTCCTCGGCACGGTACACCGGGGCTTCACGGGCGCGTCCCAACTTCTCTACAACCAGGTAATGCGACACCGTCTTGCCGGCCAGGTTCCATCGCGCCTCGGCCTGCGCCAGAGACTTGGCGGCCACCGCGACCGCGGGCGTTTCCAGGTAGGCGTCGTCGCCCTCGGCGGCGGCCAGCAGGGACTCGACCTCCCGCCGCAGCGCCTCATCGCCGCCGCACGCCTGCGCTACGAAAGCGGAGCGCGAATCCGCATTCTGCTCGAGGGCCAGGTGATACAGTTGCTCGATCTGCCGCCAGCGTTCAGACGCCATGAGACTTCTCGCCGGCCAGTTCCCGCCGCAGCCAGCTCTTGGCCAGCTTCCAGTCGCGCATCACCGTCTCTACCGAGACCTTCAACACCGCCGCGGTTTCCTCCACGCTCAAGCCGCCGAAAAAGCGCAGTTCCACGACGCGGCTCTTGCGAGGGTCCACTACCTCCAGGGCCTTCAGGGCGTCGTCGAGGGCCACCAGGTCGATCTCCGTTTCGGGAGACACCACCAGGGCTTCATCCAATTGCACCGGACGCCAGTCGCCGCCGCGTTTGGAGGCACCGTGGGACCGCGCCCAGTCCACCAGAATCCGCCGCATCAACAGCGCGCACATTCCGAAGAAGTGCGCGCGGTCCTGGAAACTCGCCGCTGAGGCGTCGATCAGGCGCAGATACGCCTCGTGAACCAGCGCCGTGGTCTGCAGCGTGTGGTCTCCCCTCTCCCGCACCATGTAGGATCTGGCCAGGCGATGCAGCTCTTCATACACCAGGGGCATGAGCTGATCGGGGGCGCCCTGCTGCCCATCGCTCCAGGCTCGCAGCAGGCGCGTGATTTCGTGCTGTGGGGACGCGTTCATCCAGTCGCCTCGGGCGGCGGCATCCGCGATCACCCGAAGTTACCACATTCGTAGGGGACCGACAAGAACCGATCGCGCACTGCCGGAAGATTTTTCGGACCTCCCGTGACAGTTTCTGCGCGCCTGGTCCGCTCTAGAGGGTGAGAGAGTTCGGGATCAACCCAAACTCAGGAAACGGAGGAACTTCAAATGTCGAAATATCAGATCATCCACAACGTCCCAATCGCGGCATGCGCCGCGATCCTCATGAGCGGCCTGGCCGTTCCGGGCTCAGCCCAGAACGCCGTGATCGCTCCGGAACAAGGCTTCACCATCCCACCCAACGTCCAGACCCCTGTGGTCTTGCAAACCCAGCCCGACGCGGCTTGCGATCTGCATCTTCCGGGTGTCAACGACGCGGCCCATACCATGAGGCTGTACGCCAATGAAGAAGGCTATGTTCGCGTTCACTTGACTGTACAGGAGGGGTCCCAAGAGGGCCAGCGAGTACAACTCGATTGCGCGGCTGGCGGGACAGTCACAACTTATCCCGTCCGTTTGCGCGCCGCCGTTTCTGCGACGGCGGACATGCCGGCGCCGCAGGCTTACGTGCCCACGCCCAAGACCGCGCGAGTCCTGCCTGCCCTGACGGAGGAAACTGCGCAGCAGTTCTCCGATCGGTACCTGGCCAGCCTTGGATATCCGCCGCGACCCGACGCTACGGCTTCGCCCGACCGTTACGCGAAGTGGCTCGATCGGGTTTCCCGGCCCATGACCGTGCTCCCACCGCATTTGATCAGCAATCCCAACATTACTCGCCAGCCACGCGGTGTCGAGACGGGCGTCGAGGCGACCACCGAGACGTCCAACAACTGGAGCGGTTTAGAATTGCAATTCAACAGCGGCTCCTATTTCGAGATAGATGCCCATTGGAATGTGCCCTCCGTCACCGGCGAGACGGGCAAGGCGACCTATTCGACCATGTGGATCGGCATGGATGGCGACCCCAATAATCCCCACGATCCCAAGGCTGGCAACGATCTGGTGCAGGAAGGAACGGAACAGGATTACTCCGATCTTGGCGGCGGGATTGGCGCCGCCCACTATTACGCGTGGGAAGAGATTTTACCGAACCAGCCCACCGAGCAGTATCTCCCCGGCCTCTCCAACATCAATGCCGGAGATGTGATCCAGGCTTCTATCTATATCTGTGATTCGGATGGGCTTAAGGATGAGAATGGCATATACGCCTGTTTTGTCCTCCTTGACACCAACGTCGCCCAGTCCGTCGGCCCCATCATTGTGCCGTTCGGCGACACCAAATTCCACGGCAGCGAGGCGGAGTGGATCATGGAGCGGCCGACGTTGAAGGGTGGAGTTCTCCCCAACCTCGCCAACTATGGCGCTGCCTTGATGACTGGGGCAGACGTCGAGAACTCGAAAGGGGTGGGGCAATCCTCCGCCAAAGGTGTCAATATCACCATGACCAACGGGAAGGATACGTTGTCTACCGCTACAAACTTGCCTATCGTCTTCACGTGGCACCATTTCCACTAAAGACCGTCGCAAATACCGGACCTGGCGTCGCGCGCGGGGGCGTGCCGCCAGGTCTCGTCACATGGAGTAGCCTAACAGCAGGCCACCGGGCCAGGGCATAAAGAGAGGAGGGGAGAATCCATGAAACGTTCGATGGTTTCGAAAGCTATCGTCTCAACCATTCTCCTGGCGGGCCTTCACAATGCCGCGGCGCAGCCGGCCCCACGCAGGCCGCGGGGCATCACGCTTACGCTGGCCATCACGTTCAGCCAGAACTTCGCGGGCGGGCGGATCTTTTACCTATCGGCGCGCAACGCCAGCGGCCAGGACTCGGGCTGGCAAGCGGCGGGGACCAATACCGTACCCTAGTCCGCAACCGCCCCGTTACAGGCCGGCCCAGATATCCGTCAGATCCAGTTCGAAACCGGCCACCGGCCCTTCTCCGGCGATTTTGAGAACGCCTGTTTGCGTCTCGGGCCCCGCCTGGCCCGCCCGGTAAACGTACACGGTCTGCTGATCGCCATCGATCAGCCAGCCCAGCTCGACACCCGCCCGCATCCACTCTTCCATCTTTTTCTGAGCGGCCTTGAGGCGGTCCGAGGGTGACATCACTTCGACAATAAACTCGGGACATATCGGCTGGAACTTCCGCCGCTGCTCTTTGGAAATCTGAGAGAGCCGCCGATTGGACACCCAGGCGGCATCGGGCGACAGAGCTGCCCCGGTCGGCAGGATAAACTCCGTGCTGGAGCCGAACCATTTGCCGCGGCCGTCGCGCTTTGCCCAGACGCGTAATTGACCTACCACGTCCGCACTCTGATAGTCGGATTCGCCGCCGGCGGGTGGCACGATAACAATTTCTCCTTCAGCGGTCCGCTCGAACCGCACATCCGGGCTAGCCATGCAGAACTCGTAATACTCGTCGTCGTTCATCCGCAGCTCCGGATTCAAAGTGAGCTTGGCCGGAAGGGCCTCCTTCGGAAGGGTGACTTGCATGTTCACAGCATACCGGATTCGCGCACCGCGCAGGCTGTGGCTGTAATGCGCTTGCGACCGCCCCGTTACAGCCCCGCCCAGATATCCGTCAGATCCAGCTCGAAGCCGGCCACGGGCCCTTCTCCGGCAATCTTGAGGATGCCTGTTCGCGTCTCGGCCCCCGCCTGTCCCGCCCGGTAAACGTACACGGTCCGCTCATCGCCATCGATCAGCCAGCCCAGCTCGACGCCCGCCCGCATCCACTCTTCCATCTTTTCCTGAGCGGTCTTCAGGCGAATCGAAGGAAACATCACTTCGACAATAAACTCGGGACATAGCGGCAGAAACTTCCGCTTCTGCTCTCTGGAAAACTGAGAGAGCTGCCGATTGGACAGCCAGGCGGCATCGGGCGACAGAGCTGCTCCCGTCGGCAGGATAAACACCGTGCTGGCGCCGGACACTTTGCCACGGTCGTCGCGCTCTGCCCAGCCGCCTAGCTGCGCTCCGACGTCGAGGCTCCGATGGTCGCATTCGGCGCCGACGGGTGGCACAATCACGATTTCTCCTTCAACGGTCCGTTCGAGCCATAAATCCGGGTTGGACATGCAGAACGCGAAGTAATCGTCGTCGTTCATCCGCAGTTCCGGATTCAAAGTAAGCCTGGCCGGAAGGGCCTCATCCGGAAGGGTGATTTTCCTATTCACAATTCACAGCATACCGGATTCCGCGCCCAGCGCACGGGACACAAGCGCGTTGAAACAGCCCCGTTACAGGCCGGCCCAGATACCCGTCAAATCCAGCTCGAAACCGGCCACTGGCCCTTCTCCGGCGATTTGGAGAATGCCCGTTCGCGTCTCGGCCCCCGCCTGGCCCGCCCGGTAAACGTACACGGTCTGCTGATCGCCATCGATCAGCCAGCCCAGCTCGACGCCCGCCCGCATCCACTCTTCCATCTTTCTCTGAGCGGCCTTGAGGCGATCCGAGGGTGACATCACTTCGACAATAAACTCGGGACATAGCGGCGGGAACTTCCGCCGCTGCTTTTTGGAAAGCTGAGAGATCCGCCGATTGGAGACCCAGGCGGCATCGGGCGACAGAGCTGCCCTCGTCGGCAGGATAAACTCCGCGGTGGAGCCGGACGCTTTGCCGCGGCCGTCGCGCTCTGCCCAATTGTATAGCTGCGCTCCGATTCCGAGGCTCCGATGATCGGACTCCAATCCCGCGGGTGGCACAATAACGATTTCTCCTTCAGCGGTCCGCTCGAACCGCACATCCGGGTTAGCCATGCAGAACGCGAAGTACTCGTCGTCGTTCATCCGCAGCTCCGGATTCAAAATCAGCTTGGCGGGAAGGGCCTCCTCCGGAAGGGTGACTTGCATGTTTACAGCATACCGGATTCCGCGCACAGGGACGGCTGGCGGGCTTTTCCGCACAGCCTCGGTACGGCGATCCGGGTTTGACCCGATGTCAACGCCTGTCAACAATCGTCTACGCTGCTACCAGACGTAATAGTACTCAGAGTCACAAAATGGAAATCCAAAGGCTTCGGAGCCGTGCCGCCGGGAGCTTCAGCGTCCTGACCCAAGCAGATTTCTGGAAGTAGTAGGAGCCCAACTCAGATGCGGATGCAACAGAGAAATATTGGACTATTGATAGGCTTGGCAACCCTGCTGGCGCCGGCCGCGCTCCAGGCGCAGACGGTCAAGATCAACCCCGGCTACACCACGGTCGGCGTCAACGGGACCGTGCAATACACGGCCACGGTTACCGGACTGACGAACACCACCGTGACGTGGTCGGTGGTCAGCGTCAAAGGCGGCAATGCCACTTACGGAACCATCACCACCGCCGGCCTCTACACCGCACCCGCCAAGATCCCGGCCAACGGCATCACGGTCACCGCGCTGGCTTCCGATAACAAGACCTCGGCCACCGTGTACGTGGCGGTCGAGCCGCCAGGCCCGGCGATCACGTCGGTCTCTCCGAATCCCGTTTCCGTCGGCTCCAATTCGATCATCCTGACCGGCAGCGGCTTCAAGAGCGGTGCGATGGCGCGAATTCCGGGCGCTAACCTTTCGACCACCTTCGTGAATTCGACCACTCTCAAAACGGGCGTCTATTTAGGCACGGCAGGGAGCACCACCTTCCAGGTGATGAACCCCGGAACGCTGTGGGGTCCGTCCTTCAGCGTGCAGGTTGTGGCCAGCGGACCGCCTCCGCCGCAGACCATAGCGCCAACGTCGGCGACCGTGAAATTGGGCGGAACCCAGCAGTTCACCTCCGCGGGCTCCACCGGTTGGAGCGCCACCGCGGGCAGCGTCAGCTCCGCCGGCATGTACACGGCTCCCTCCGTCATGCCGTCCTCCAGTTCCGTAACCGTGACGGCTACGGGTCCTGGCGGCTCGGCTTCGGCCGCGGTGACCCTGCAGGTGCAGAATCCGCAGACCATCTCGCCGCCGTCCGTTTCCTTGAACCTCGGCGCGACGCAGCAGTTCACGTCCGCCGGCGCAACCACTTGGGCCGCCACGTATGGCACCGTTACTTCCGCCGGAATGTACACCGCTCCCACGGCCCTGCCGGCCACCGGCGCCGATTCCGTCGCGGCCACCGGACCTAACGGAACCGCCACCGCAACCGTCACGCTCATCCCGCCCACTCCCGTCATCACCGGCGTCGGCGCCAACGGGCAATTGCCGCTGGGCATCTTCACCACCGCCATCACCGGGAGCGGCTTCGCCGCCACGTCGGTCGCGGCATTGAACGGGACCGCACTGGGCACCACCTTTTCTAACGGCGCTCTGACGGTCACCGGCTTTGCGAGCGTATCCGGCCCGGGCAGTATCACGGTCAGTAACGGCTCAGCGGTTTCGCAGCCCTTCCCGGTTTACATCGGCGTGCCCAACGCGCAGGTTACCGCAGCGGCCGCACGCCGCTTCCTCGAGCAGGCCGCCTTTGGACCCACGCCGTCCGACGCCTCCAATGTGCAGACCCTCGGCTTTCAGGGGTGGCTGACCCAGCAGTTCAACATGGCGCAGGTGTCCAACTACAACCCGATCGTTTCCAGCCAGGGCGGCATGCCGGCCCATTTCCTGACCAACGCCGTAACCAATTCCGATCAATTGCGGCAGCGTGTGGCGTTCGCCCTCAGCCAGATCTTCGTAACTTCGCTCCAGAAACTCATCTGGAACTCGAATATGGTTCTGTTCCAGAACATGCTGCTGGCCGACGCGTTCTCCAACTACCGCCAGATCATGGCCGACGTGACCCTGAGTCCCGCCATGGGCCAGTATCTCGACACGGCCAACAACGCCATGGGGAATGCCGCGGAGGGCACCCTGGCCAACGAGAACTACGCGCGCGAGCTGATGCAGTTGTTCACCATCGGGACGCTGACGATGGACCCGGTGAAGGAGGATGGCTCCCTGCTGTACGACAGCAACAATCTGCCCATCCCTACGTATTTGCAGCCCACCATCGCCGAATTCGCGCGGGTCTACACGGGCTGGACCTACGCCCCGGCCGCGGGCCAGCCGGTCCAGTGGGACGCATACATCACCAGCAACGGGCCCATGGTCCCCTACCCGCCGCAGCACGACTCCGGCTCCAAGCAGTTGCTGAACGGCTATGTTTCGCCGGCCGGCGCCACGCCGCAGCAGGATTTGAACAACGCCCTCGACAACATATTCAATCACACCAACGTCGGACCGTTTGTCGGCAAGCAGTTGATCCAGCACCTGGTGAAGAGCAATCCCAGTCCCGCCTATATCGCGAACGTGGCGGCGGCCTTCAACAACAACGGCCATGGCGTGCGCGGCGATATGATGGCCGTCATCTCGGCGGTGCTGCTCGATCCCGAAGCCCGGGCCAACGACAACGGCGGCAGCGACCAGGTTTCCGATGGTCATCTGCAGGAGCCCGCCCTGTTCATCGCCGGGATGGTGCGCGCCTTCGGCGGCCAGATGACCGACCAGAATTACTTCCCCTGGGACCTGGTGAACCTGGGGCAGGACCTCTTCGATGCGCCCAGCGTGTTCAACTATTACTCGCCCACCTACGTGGTTCCGGGGACCGCGCTGCTGGGCGGCGAGTTCGAGATCCACACGCCCAATAACGCCATCTGGAGGGCCGACGTGGTGCGAACCCTGTTCGGCCAATGGTCCAACCCGGTGGAGAATTACGGCCCCGGCACCACCGTCGATGTGACGGCCTTCGTTCCGCTGGCGTCCACGCCGGCCACGCTGGTCAACGCGCTCGATCTCACCCTGACCCACGGAACCATGCCCGCCGGAATGAAGGCCACCATCGTGAACGCCATCGCGGTCGACGGATTGTCCCCTTTGCAAAAGGTGGAAGAGGCCTGTTACCTGATCCTGACGTCCAGCTATTACAACGTCTGGCACTAGCGTGCGCAGATCGCAAAAAAGGAGACTCTGACATGTACATTCGTTCCAGACGTGAATTTCTGAAAGACACACTCCGCTCGGTGGCCGCTTTGGGCGCGGCGGGCAGCATGGCCAAATTCGGCGAGATGAACGCGCTCGCCGCCGGCTCGGGGTATCAGGCGCTGGTGTGCGTCTTCCTGCTGGGCGGCAACGACGGTCACAATACCGTGGTCCCCATTACCACCGCGCAGCAGAACTACAGCCTGTATCAGCAGTACCGCGGCGGCCTGGTGATCGCGCAGAACGCTCTATTGCCGATCGCCAACGGGCCAGACACCTACGGCCTGCACCCCAGCCTGGTGGAGATCCAGGGCCTCTACAACCAGGGCAAAGCCGCCGTGCTGGCTAACGTCGGCATGCTGGTGCAGCCCATCACCCGCGCGGTTTATCTCACCAATAACAGCGCGCTGGTTCCATCCGCCCTGTTCTCGCACTCCGATCAG
>Ga0208827_1000349_pt1 | contig 23449 bp, 19 predicted proteins | sample Sb_taG_5_FD_187709 | JGI IMG/M metagenome (GOLD analysis project Ga0208827, IMG submission 187709) | Peat soil microbial communities from Weissenstadt, Germany - Sb_50d_8_FC metaG (SPAdes) (version 2) | ecosystem: Environmental > Terrestrial > Soil > Wetlands > Peat | place: Germany... | reverse complement strand
CACGGAGATCACGGAGAAGAGAAACACGACCGAGAAGAATGAGATCAACGTCGGGCAGTTGACCGAGGGGATCAAACGATTCCAGATCTGAATGAAATTCTCTCCGTGATCTCTCGGGGGTAACTCCCATCCGAAGGATGGGGTCGCTCTGTGGTTAGAGGCGTCTATATTTCGGATGCGCTTCGATGCCCCACACTACGCCTTCCGGCCTTTTCTTAGCCCTTTGTCGTCTCATTGATCCTTTTCCCCCGCTTGCAAACAGGATTTCCGGGAATCGGTGGGTTTCACTACAAGAGACCTTGTCGCACACGCCCAAAGATCGAGCGTTCTCGCGGCGTGTCTGAGAGCACACGACCAATGCCTGAACCTGCAACTCAGAACCAAGCTCATCCGGCTCCCAGGGAACTGGCGGTCGAGATCAGGCGCCTGATCGGTGTCCTCCGGCAGGGATGGCGCTTGATCGCGATCTCCGCGGTCGTCTGTCTGACGCTCGCGGGTCTCTATGTGGCCGCGGCCAAGCGGGTTTACCAGGCGACGACCCGGCTGCTCGTGCTCCAGCAGGGAGGCCGGCCCCTGAATGTGGCCAACAGCGATCCGAATCGGATCATGGAAGGGACCGATGATTATATCCCGACTCACTCGATGATCGTCTGTAGCCCCATGGTCGTGAAGCAGGCGATCGAGAAAGTGGGACTCGAGCATCTCCCAACGTTGCTGGCCGCGAAGAGGGCGGACAAGGACCCAGTCGAGGAGGCCATTCTCAACATCAAGGTCACGCGTCCCGATCGTATGGCCAAGATCTTCCGCGTCGATTACCAGGCGGGCGACCGGCAGGAGACTGACCGGCTGGTCGCGGCCCTGGTCGCCAGCTATCAGCAATTCCTGGGGGCGACCTTCCAGAAGAACAGCGGCCTGGTGATCACGCTCATCAGCAAGGCTCGCGACGATCTGAGCAAGGAGCTCAAGGAACTGGAAGACCAGTACCTGGAGTTCCGCCGCACGAACTCGAACGTGATCGTCGGCCAGGAGGGCCACTCCTTCTGGGCGACCCGTCTCGCGCGCTGGGACCGGGCGGCCAATGAGGCCATGGTCAAGGCCGTCCAGCTCAAGACGCAGCTCGAGGTGGGCCGCAAGCTGGCTGGCGACGGCGCCGAGCTGTGGGCCATCGCTCACGCGATCACCCAGGTAGGCGGGGACCCGAACAGCCTGCTGGCCCTTGTGACCGCGGGCTCGTCGCAGAACGGGGAAGCCGACCTGATCCGCCAGCTCGCTGTCGAACAACATCAGCTAATCGAGCGGTACGGACCGGACTACGCAAAGGTCAAGGAGCTGAAACTTCAGATCGACCGGATCCGGGAACGCGGCCGCAGTGCCCGGAGTCGTCTGGAGGCGGGCGAGCTCAAGGACGTGCTCGCTTCCATCGCCAGGAGCCTCGAATCGGTCCAGACGATGCGTGAGGATCTGCGCGCGCAATTCGACCAGGCGCAGCAGAAAGCCAAGCAAGTCGAGGTCGACCTGTTGACCGAGGAGAATCTACGAAGCAAGCTGGAACGCCAGCGGTCCCTCTTCAGCTCCGTGGTCGATCAGCTCAAGCAGGCCCAGTTCGTCAGCGATTTCACCAGCGTCACCTCGCAGGTCATCGAGCCGCCCCATACCCTTCGCCATCCGGTCTGGCCCCGGCCCATCCTGACCTTGGTCCTGGCGCTGGTCACAGGCTGCATGCTCGGGGTGGGAGCCGTCTTCTTCCTCGACCGCCTCGACCAGCGCGTGCGCTCCCTGGCCGAACTTCGCCAGGCGATGGGCCTGGCCGTGCTCGGCGAAATAGGTCAGGTGCCCGCGGATCAGCTCGCCCTCCTGGGCCCCATCGGCCTGGTCAGTCACTCCAAGCCCCGGTCGAACTGGGCCGAGGCGTACCGGGCGGTCCGCACCAACGTCGACTTCCTGCGCCGCAATCAGCGTCTCCAGGTCGTCGTGGTAACGAGTCCGTACTCCGGGGATGGCAAATCGACCTCGGCGAGCAACCTGGCGATCAGCGACGCCCACGCCGGCCGGCGTGTCCTGCTGATCGACGGCGATCTCCGCCGCCCCACTGTGCATAAGCTCTTTGATCTCGACCGAGAGCGCGGTTTCTCACACTTGCTCAGAGACCTGATTCCCTGGGAGCAAGCTGTGCAACACACGACGATCGAGAACCTGGACGTCATCACCGCCGGCGAGGAGGTGGACAACCCGGCCGAGCTCCTCTCCTCTCCCCGACTGGAGGAACTGCTGGACGTATTCCGTCAGTCCTACGATGTGATCATCATCGATAGCCCACCTGTGCTGGCCGTGACGGACCCGGCGATTGTCGGCGCCGTGGCCGATGGAATCGTCGTGGTCGTCCATGCCTCGACGCTGAGACATCATGACGCGGCGCGAACTCGGGAGCTCCTCGACAACCTGGGAACCCCCGTGCTCGGGATGATCGTCAACGGAATCGGCCACGCGGACAGCGGGTATGGATATGGGTACGGCTACGGTTACGGCTACAGCTATGGCAACTACCGCTCCCATGGGGCGCAAAGGGAGAACGGGGACAAGTCTCATTCTCTTCCCGTGCTGGCCACGACTCAACCGAAACCCCGTAAGAACGGCAATGGGAAGTCGGCGCCGGCTTGACTGTAGCCACGCCTTTGTGCTTTTCAACAGGAATCTACGATGAATGGCATGGACAGCATCAGCCCACAAGTGTTCCTGAATCGCTACATGGACCTTTGTATTGTTGGTCGGGTCCGCGATGGTTCCAGGACACTTTCGGATTTCAACGTCACTCCGAGGGGTCTCCTTGCACGTGCTCGGAGTCCGGAGCAGCGGGTGATTCGGACCGCCGTTGGACGACAGTGAGGTTGAATCGCGTCTCTGATCGGTCTCAGTGATCTGGTTATAGGGGAGATTCCGATGCGTTATCCGGAAGTGACGGTGGACAGTCCCTCGATCAGCACCTGGGTGTATCCCGAAGAATCCGAGGGCCCTCCCATTGGGGAGGATGAACGAGTGATGCTGTCGATCGCGCGTCGGTCGGCACGCGTGGGCGTGATTGGCCTGGGTTACGTCGGTCTTCCTCTGGTGGAATTATTCGCCTCGGGAGGGTTTCCCGTCCTGGGCTTCGACGTGGACAACCACAAGATCAAGTTGCTTAGTACTGGTCAAAGCTACATCGGTCATATACCTTCCTCTCGGATCGGAGCCCTGCAAGCCAGCGAACGGTTCCAGGTGACATCGGACTTCGCCCGACTTGCTGAGGCGGATGCAATCCTGATCTGTGTCCCGACCCCGCTGGGCAACCATCGGGAGCCGGATCTCACGGCGGTGACCAAGACGGGCGAAGCCATCGCAAAGGTCCTGAGGCAGGGTCAACTGGTCGTGCTGGAGAGTACAACGTATCCGGGAACCACACGGGATGTGCTCTGCCCCATCCTGGAATCCAGTGGACTCAAGGCTGGAGATGACTTCTTTTTGGCCTTCAGCCCAGAGCGAGAGGATCCGGGGAACCCCAACTTCTCGGCGCGTAACATACCCAAAGTGGTTGGAGGCTGGGACGCGGCCAGCAGCAGGATCGCCTGTGCCCTCTACCAGGCCGCCATCCCCAGGGTTGTCCCGGTCTCGACTTGCGAGGTCGCCGAGGCGTGCAAGATCCTGGAAAACAGCTACCGAGCCGTCAACATCGCGCTCGTTAATGAGCTGAAGCAAGTGTTCGAGCGGATGGGGATCGATATCTGGGAAGTCATCGACGCAGCCAAGACCAAGCCATTCGGATTCCAGGCGTTCTACCCCGGGCCCGGCCTGGGAGGCCACTGCATCCCGATCGACCCGTTCTATCTGACCTGGGCCGCTCGCGAATATGGGCTACACACGCGGTTCATCGAGCTGGCGGGCGAGGTCAATACAGCGATGCCTCACTACGTGGTCCAGCGCGTCATCGAATCCCTCAATGATCTGGGCAAGACGATCCGAGGAGCCCGTGTCCTGGCGCTGGGTGCCGCGTATAAGCCGAATGTGGATGATTGCCGCGAGAGCCCCTCCTTCGAAATCATGGAGTTACTGCAGGAGCGAGGCGCTGTTGTCGCTTACAACGACCCACATATTCCGATACTGCCACCCCGGCGCAATTACTCAGTTCGGCTGGAGAGTCAACCCCTGACGGTTGAAGTCCTGGCGGAGCAGGACTGTGTGCTGATCCTGACCGATCATGCCGCCTACGACTACGAGTTCATCGTTCGTCACTCTCCGCTGTTGATCGATACGCGGGGAGCCACGCGTCACATTTCGGTGCAAGGCGAAAAAATCATCCGAGCTTGATTGAGCAGGGTATTCACGTGCAAGCAACAAACTTGAAAGAGCGAGTTACCTACGTTCATGCGGAGCATTCACCGTCCGTTGGAGTTGTGGGTTGTGGATACTGGGGCAGGAACCTGGTCCGCAATTTCAGCGAGTTGGGGAGTTTGGAACTCGTCTGTGATGCGACGGCGGCCGGAAAGGCCACGGCGACCGCACTGGCACCAGCGGCCCGGTTCGTGATGGATTTCACTGCGGTCCTCGATTCGGATGTCTCCGGAATCGTCATCGCAACCCCGGCGGAGACTCATTACGAACTGGCGCGGCAGGCACTCGAGGCGGGAAAGGACGTCTTCGTTGAGAAGCCCCTCGCGCTGGACTACGACCAGGGTACACAGTTGGTCCGGCTGGCAGAGGGTCGGGGCCTGATCCTCATGGTCGGCCACGTCCTGGAATATCATCCAGCCATCGTGATGCTTCGCAACATGGTACGCGAGGGTGCGCTGGGCAGGGTGCAGTACATCTACTCGAATCGTTTGAGCCTGGGAAAGATACGCCGTGAGGAGAACATCCTCTGGAGCTTCGCGCCCCACGATGTCGCCGTCATCTTGCGGCTGATGGAGAGCCTGCCGTTCCAGGTCGTCTCCTGTGGAGGGAGCTATGTACAACCCAACATTGCCGATGTGACCGTCACGAACTTGCTTTTTGACAATGGGGTCCGGGCCCACATTCACGTTTCCTGGCTGCACCCGTTCAAGGAACAGCGGCTGGTCGTGATCGGCCATAAGAAGATGGCCAGTTACGACGACGTGGGGAAGAAGCTCGTGCTATTCGACCGGCGCGTGGAGTTCAAGGAGGGGATGCCCATCCCCGTCCAGGGACAGGGAGACGAGGTTGGGTTCGACCGACAGGAGCCGCTTCTCCTGGAATGTCAGGCATTCCTGAAGGCGATCATGACACGCCAACCTCCCCTGACTGATGGCCACAGCGGTTTGCAGGTTCTCCGGGTCCTCCAGGCCGCCCAGCGTTCTCTCGTGACCAACGGCGAACCCGTGGCTCTGCCAATCGAAACCTTCGGCACTAAGGGACTGGGAGTCCATCAATGAGCGGCAGTATCGAACCTGGTCCTCGATGTGGAAGAACGCCGGTCCGAATTTTGCTGACCGACGGCGACTATAAGCACTGTATTGCAATACAGCGTTATCTATATCAATACTTTAAGAGCATTACAGTTTTGGTCCACATAGGAAGATCGGTGCTGTACGCATCGCTGGGCAGGGATCGTCGAAGTGAACTCGTGACGGGGGATTTGGTTCGGGCCCTGGAGCGGGTCGATTACGATCTGGTCATCCCCGTCGGCGCAAAGAGTGTGTCGACGGTCGCGGAGGTCTGCCCGGATCGGGCGGTCCTGCCTTCTAGGGCTGCGATTGGTTTGTGTTTTGACAAGTTGAAGACGGTCGATCTTGCTTCGAGTCACGGTGTGCCACACCCGCGCACCTGGGCTCCGCAGAGCCTAGAACACGCGCTCGATTTGGATGTGCCATTCCCGTGCGTCATCAAGTCGCGGCATGAGTGCCAGATCAAGCTAACATTGTATGCGCACAGTACGGATGAGTTTGTATCGGTCTACCGCAAGGCTTACGAACTCTGCATCGGGCACGGGTTCCTGCCACCTATAATTCAAGAATATTTCAGCGGTGTCGGGGCCGGTTTATTTGCTCTGTACAACAAAGGAGTGGCGAAGAGAATCTTCATGCACCGCCGTATCCGCGAGTGGCCGATAACAGGGGGTGCTAGTACGGCGGCCGCAACATTCTACCATCCTGTTCTTCACAAGCACGGCGTCAAGTTGCTCGACGCTCTTCGATGGCATGGCGTGGCGATGGTCGAGTTCAAGTTCGACCCGGTCCTAGACCGCTTCTGTCTGATGGAGATCAACCCGAAATTCTGGGGATCGACCGAACTCGCTCTCCGCGCCGGGGTCAATTTCCCGGCCGAGCTGGTACGGATCTTCCAAGGCGAGGAGATCGGGTACAGCGAGGGTTACGATCGCAATCTGAGGTTCTACTGGCCCCTCCCGGACGACCTTCGGGCGCTCAGGGCGATGGGCAAGCTGCACTTGGTCCGCGAGTACTTTCAGGAAGGAAGTTGCACGAACCTCTTCCGTCGGCCCATGCTCCAATTCATTAACCTCGGAAGGTTTCTCTTCAGATGATAGACTCTGTAACGCACATCCACACAAAGTATTCTTATGATAGCTTGATTGATCCGCGAGCTTTGGTGGAGCGACTGGTCGAGCAGGGGATCGGCCTCGCCCTTGTCGTAGACCATGACAGCTTTCGGGGTTCTATTGAGGCCAGGGAATGCGCATCGAAGAGCAATGCCGGCGTAGCGATCCCAGTGGCGGCGGAAGTTCTCACGGAACTGGGTGACGTGATCATCATCGTTAACGGCCCCCCCGTCCCGTCGATCAGCGAACTCAAGGACTGGCAGAGCCTTCGGCGTTTCGCTTGTGCTAGCAAGGGGCTCATCTGGTTACCTCACCCATTTCGGAGCCACAAGAACATCGAGGAACTCGCGACAAGTGCGGATGTGATCGAGGTGTTCAACTCACGATGTACGCGGTCCGAAAATGATCGGGCCCAGAAGCTCTGCGCCAGCCTCCAGAAGCCATATGGTTATGGTAGTGATGCCCATCTTGGATCGGAGTGCTTACTGAATGTTGTCAAGTACCGGGCGGCGGGATCGCTCGTGGAAATCCTGAGTAATAGCCCCGAATGCCGAAAAGTCTCGTATACGACGGCCCGAGCCGTTGCAAGGTCCCAGGTCATCAAGGCAGTCAAGCAACGGCGACCCCGGCTAATGGCTAGATCTGTATGCGGATGGCTCAAACACACCTGTGTCAATGCGCTCTGTTGCCGGGACGAGTATAGCGTGGCTGGCACTGGTTTAGGTGTTGCCTCTTACTCAAGGAAAAGTAATGCAGATGAAAAGGATAATCCGGCTTTTCTGACAGATCCTTGGCTCAATTCGGCTGAGGACGATCTAGCTGATCGGGGTTGGAGGGATGGACATGATGATGAAGGCGGCAGCCGCTAGCACCAATATCACACCGAGTGAGCGAATTCCGCTCATTGGGTCCTCCGCGCGCCTTAAGCCGTTCGAAAAAGTCGACGACCCACTTGAGGTGAACGCGCTTCTCTTGGACGACGGTCGTGCTCGGGTCGCGATCGTCTCTGCCGATTTACTGTTTATCGGTGGTGGCCTTCGGGAGCGGATACTCAGTGCCATCGAGTCACCGCTCAGTTCGGAAAGCCTTTTGCTGGCGGCCTCACATACTCATTACGCGCCGATGACATTAAATGGCATGCCGAAGCTTGGGCTTGTCGATGAGAGCTACGTCGATTCGGTGGCCAAGAGGACCGCATCACTGATTGACTCTCTCGCTGCTCACCTCAGACCGGTGGCGCTTTATTATGGCGAAGGCGACGCTAAGCATAGCATTAATCGGAGGGTAAGGCGATTGCGGGTCTGGAGAAACGGCGTAACGTGGACGGTAGGTATGGGCCTCAACTGGCTCGGGGCTCGAGATGAAAAGGTGCGGCTTCTCCGCCTCCTTGACCAGGACGGTGGCTGCGTTTGTGCGGCGTGGAACTACGCTTGCCATCCTTCGAGTTATCCCTGGAGCACCCACGTCTCAGCCGAATACCCGGGCAGGGTCCGCAGCCGCCTCCGCCGTCACTTAGGTTGGGACGTCCCCGTGCTTTTTTTCCAGGGTTTCAGTGGCGACGTCCGACAGCCGTTCGCGGCGCGGGCCCGCAGTCCTGTATCACTGCTGCGACGGGTCTGCCTGGGACCAATCTTTGGACGACCATCTGAAAAAGCGTGGGACCGATGGGCCGAATCGCTGGCCACGCATGTGTTGGAGGTCTATTCCCTATCATCCCAGGCAGTTGGCCATGGTGAACTGAGGACGACTCGCATCTCGGTTCCGATGTCTGAGTGCATCTCCGGGGGACAAAGCGACCACCAGCTAACGCTCCATATCGTTGTATTGGGCCGTGATTTTTGCTGGGTCGGGCTGGGGGCCGAGGTTGTCGTTGCATATCGTCACCTCGTCGAAGGTCTTTTCCCAGGCTACCGTGTTTTTTCAGTAGGATGTATCGATCATGTGCTCGGATATCTACCAACTGATAATATGATACAAGAGGGAGGCTACGAGGTGGTTGGGTTCCGCGAGGCTTTCGCGTTCGATGGTCAGTACAAACCCGGTGTCGAGGCAAAAGTACAAAACGCGCTGAAGTCAATTGGCGCTGGAGATCAAAGGCCCAGCCATGAGTGACCATTTCTACTTTGCGCACCCGACGGCCTGCATCGACGAGCCGTGTACGATCGGTCCGGGAACCAAGATCTGGCACTTCTCTCATGTCATGCGAGACGTGACCCTTGGCGCCGGCTGCGTCGTGGGCCAGAACGTCCTCGTGGCGAGCGGTGTCGTCATAGGTAACAACGTGAAGATCCAAAACAACGTGGCGGTCTACACCGGCGTCGAGCTGGAAGACAATGTTTTCTGTGGTCCGTCGTGCGTCTTCACCAATATCAATAATCCTCGCTCCGAGATCGTACGCCGCCACCTCTATGAGCGAACGCTGGTGCGCCGAGGCGCAACGATCGGGGCCAACGCGACGATTGTCTGCGGCGCGACACTCGGCCGCTATTCCTTCATCGCCGCCGGGGCAGTCGTCCGCGGTGAAGTCCCCGATTACGCCCTGATGGCCGGCGTGCCCGCGGTCCGCAAAGGCTGGATGAGTCGTCACGGGTATCATCTCACCGTCTCCGGTCCACAGGGCCGGATGGTGTGCCCGGAGAGCGGCTGGCGGTACTCCGAGATTGAGCCTGGGGTGTTGCGGTGCCTCGACTGGCCCGAGGACAAACCGCTGGAATTCTCCGGCTGACCCCACCTCAACGCGTGCTTCGAATGATCGACAAAAGATTCTGGGAGAATAATCGCGATGATCGCTACAACCACGAGACAGTCCACACCAGTTCCGCTGCTCAATCTGAAAGCTCAGTACGCAACGATCCGCGATGAGGTCCGTGCCGCGATCGACCGGGTCCTCGAGACACAGGTATTCATCCTCGGCCCGGAAGTCGAGGCCCTTGAGCAAGAGGTATCCGCCTATAGCCATTGTGCACACGGCGTCGGAGTCTCGTCGGGCACGGATGCGCTGCTGGTTTCGCTGATGGCCATCGGGATCAAGCCGGGCGATGAGGTCATCACGACCCCGTTCACTTTCTTTGCAACCGCGGGGGCGATCGCCCGACTTGGTGCCCGGCCAGTGTTCGTCGACATCGATCCGCACACATATAACATCGATCCGGCCGGCATCGCGGCGGCGGTCAGCGAGCGGACCCGCGCCATCATCCCGGTGCACCTTTACGGTCAGTGCGCCGACATGGACCCGATCATGAACGTGGCCAGGGAGGCCAACCTGTTCGTGATCGAGGATGCTGCGCAGGCGATCGGCGCCGAGTACAAGGGCCGCCGCGCCGGCTCGATCGGCCATCTTGGCTGCCTCAGCTTCTTCCCATCGAAGAACCTCGGAGGCATTGGTGACGGTGGCATGGTCGTGACAAATGATCCCGACCTCGCCGACCGGGTCAAACTGCTGCGGACCCACGGTTACCGGCCGAAGTACTATAACAAGGTTGTGGGCGGGAACTTCCGCCTCGATCCGATCCAGGCCGCCGTGCTCCGAGTCAAGCTCAAGTATCTCGACGGCTGGACCGAGGCCCGCCAGCGCAACGCGGACACCTACCGTCGGTTGCTGCGGGAAGCCGGTGTCGTGCTGGGCGATTGGGACGGCGGTCCACTCACCGACCGTTCCGGCCTGGTCCTACCCGTGGATGCCGGCTACGGTCGCCACATATACAACCAGTTTGTCATCCGCACCGGCCATCGTAACGCCCTGATGGCCCACCTCAAGGACCGCAAGATCGGCACCGAGATTTACTATCCCGTGCCGATGCACGTCCAGGAATGCTTCGCCGACTTGGGGTACAAGAAGGGCGATTTCCCGATCAGCGAGCGTGCGGCCGATGAGACACTTGCGCTGCCCGTTTATTCCGAGTTGACCGGCTCCCAACTCGACGGGGTCGTTGCTGCCGTGTCCGTAGCCATAATGTCTTCCGATGTACGGTGACGTATTACCCAAAACCCGTGTCGTGCTGTGCTCGGAGTTGGCTTTGGAAGACGAAGCGGTTAGTCGTGGACGAGTTCTACCACATTCCGGCTCGCTGCTTCGCATGCTGGCCGGCACTGCGCTCGTTTCGGTGCTGACGACGGGTCTGATCGCCGTCGTGACCGGGCTCCTAGCCGACCGGCTCGGTCCGGCCGGCTTCGGTGCTTACATGCTGGCCCGACGGGCAACTGGGGTTCTCTTGCCCGTTTGCACTCTTGCTATGGGGGTCGCTGTGCCCCGGTACGTCGCGGCGGCCCTTCAAGAGGATCGGAGGGAGGCCTATCTTCTGGGCGGACTGCTTTTGGGCGTTGGCCCTTGTCTCCTGGTGGCCGCTATTGCCGGGGGGATCTCGGATGCCTCAACTCGTCTGTTCTTCCAAAACTCAGGGTCAACGGTCCTGCTGTATGGCTCGCTTTGCCTGCTTATCGGGACGGCGTGCCATACCATTCTCTATGGCTATTATCGCGGGCTCGGTCGAATGGGCGTTGCGAACGCCTGGCAACTCGGGGTCTTTGGCATCGCGCCGGCGGCCATCATCTTCTGTTCCCCGCGGTCGGCATCTCCCGGCGAGATCCTGTTCCTGATGGGGGGGGTAGCCTGCCTGACGCTGGGCCCGCTTGCTCGCCATGTCTGGATGGGTGCTCGCGGTGGTTCCTTGGCCCACGTCCCCGAGGTGGCTAGCGAGTTGGCCTGCTACGGCGGCCCGCGGGTCCCCGGTAGTTTCGCGATGCAATCGATCCTGGTTCTTGGGCCCTTCCTGGCATCCCGCCGGGTTGGCGTGGCCGAGGCGGGCTACCTGCTTGCCGGTCAGGTGGTCTTCCAACTGGCGGACGTTTCCACCAGCGCCTTTGGGATCGTGATGCTCCCCAGGCTCGCGAGCCTCCAAGCTCAAGGAAAGTCGGATTACCTACGCGACCTGATCGGGCTCGTTGTTGGCTTCGTCGTGCATTTTGGACTCTACCTGTCATTGCATCTGCTGGTCTGGAGCCGTCCTCTGATTCTGCTATGGCTGGGGCCACAATACACCGACGCCGTTGCGATCGTCAGGATTTTGCTGATTGCCGTGATTCCTTATACCGCGTTCGTTATGCTGCGATCGATCATCGACGCAGTGGAGGTTAGGGCGATCAATACGCTCAATCTCCTCATGGCCCTCGCCGCAACTGCCGCCGCCTCTGCTCTGGCCCTGCGGACGGGCTTGGGCGCGATAGGGCTGGCAGGGGCGACGGCAGCAGGGTTCTGGATCCTCGCGCTGCTGACACTGTTGTTCCTCTGGAAGCGCCTGGGGCTGCCTGTGCAGCACCTGGCTCTCGGGAGGGTGTTGGCAATAAACGCGGCCCTCATGGTACCAGCTCTCGTGGTCGCACCCGGTCTGGAGAGCCGTGTAGGCGGGCCAGCTCTCCTCGCGGGCGGAGCCCTGACGGAGGGGGGACTACTACTGGCCTACTGTTGGCTGATGTGGGTGCTGAATGTCCGTTGGGCCAACGAAATGATGACAAGAATCGCCCCCAGATGGGAGAGCGGAAGCGCACAGCCTGAGCGGACTTGCGACTGAGCCCGGACGGTGCCAGTCCCCGCTCAAGAAAAGCATGGATAGCCCGAGCGGACTCGGCAGGAACGGGAAGTGATGGGCTCGCGGAGAACGATCACTTGGGAAGTGCCGACCTATGCGAAGTTCCATAAGGGCAAGGTTATTTTTATTCGCTGGCACGGTTTCCTATATTGGATGTCTCCATTGCCTCTATGTCTTTTATATCAGTCCTACATACTCTTATATCGGTTTCTGTTACAATCCGACGTCCTCGCTCGCCGCGTCGCTCTCCTGGCTGATGGCAGTCGTCCCAGCGATATTCATCCAGACTTCGTGCGAACGAAGTTCTTACGTCGTTTATCTCCTGTTATACGTCATGGTCTATATACCGTCTTGCCTTATCCCTTGCTACGCGGGCCTGCTAGACCCCGTCGATGTGTTCGCGGTCCAGGCCATGCTCATGCTGAATCTCTTTCTCGTGGGCACGGTCTACCAACTTCCGTTACTGAGGGTGGGGCACCCCGTACTGAACCCGGTCCACTTCTGGGGTGCCATAGGGACAGCATCTCTTATATTATATGTGCTGCTCTTTGCATCCTTTGGTATCAGCTTCAACCTTGTCGCCTTGGAGGATGTCTATGACGTTAGGTCCGATTACAAGCAATCGCTGGAGCAGATCGGGAGCCTGGCAAGCTACGCAGTGCAGTGGCAGTCCTGTGTGATCAACGTGTTCCTCATAGGCTACGGGATGGTGGCGAGGAAGCCTCTCATGTTGGCCGCAGGTTTGGCCGGCCAGTTGGCTATCTATTCCATCACAGGGTTCAAATCCGTGCTCTTTTCCGGACTGCTAATTGCCGGGCTGGCGCTCTTGATGCGGGTCGACCGCAGGGGCTACGGGCCGTACATCACATGGCTGGCCGCGTGTCTCGTGGCCGCCTCGGGCGCAGCGTACTGGTGGACGGGATCCCCAACACTCCCCGGCCTCACCAACAGAATGCTGATCATGCCCGGGATGCTCACCGCCCAGTATTACGACTTCTTCTCCAGGAACCCCCACACCTGGCTCGGGGACAGCATCCTCCGCTGGTTCGTGACCTACCCCTACTCGCTGCCCATCGCTAACGTCATTGGAGAGCAGTATTATAATAGCTCGAATTGCGGCGCAAACGCGAACTTGTGGGCCTACGGCTACGCGTCCTTCGGGACTCCGGGCCTATTCATCTTCAGCCTTCTCCTCGCCCTCGTGATGTGGTTCTACGACAGCTTTGCCGCGCAGTCCGATCCGAGAATCTCCACTTTCCTAGCTGGGACGTTCGCCATCAACATCGCGAACTCGAGCCTTTTGACGAGCCTCTTAAACCACGGGTTTTTGTGGGCTATCGTCCTCCTATACCTGTATCCCCACAACCAAGGCGGCACGAATCCGGTTGACGACCCCCGCCCGAGCATTGCTCGCCTACACAGGGCCAGCTCCCTCTCGGACCCCTAGGCCACTGGAGATTAAGGCGTGGAGGGGCAATATTTACGAATTGTGTACGTTCTGAAAGCCTTGTTTCCAATGCTCAGTGAGGCAAAGGAATGATCTCTCATAAAGACATCCATATCTGTCATATCACTACCGTCCACTCGTGGGACGATATCCGTATCTTCCAGCGAATGTGCTCCAGTTTGGCTGAGAAAGGGTTGCGCGTGACACTCGTAGCACCGGTGAAGAAAGAGACGGTGGTCCGAGGGATTCGACTGATACCGACTGGCTTGCACGGCAAGCTCGCCCGAATTTGCGGCGTGGTAACACTACTCCCTCTGCTATGGCGTTTGAGGGGCCACCTTTACCACTTCCACGACCCCGAACTACTGCCGTGGATGACCTTGCTACAGGCCCTAATGCCTTGGGCATCTTTCGTATACGATGTTCACGAGTACCACGCCGAGACCGTTGTGACCCAGAGTTATTTTAGATGCCATCAGTTAGACTTCATGGCTTCAAAGCTTTTTGCAAGATTAGAGCCGCTTCTGGCTAAGAGGCTTCACGGGGTGATTGGGGTAACCACCCCTATAGCCGATCGGTTTCGAGGTGGTGGCGCCCGTGTGGCTGTTATTCGTAACGTCGTTAACGTGAATGCGATTCGGAAGGGTAGTGACCCGACGTGTTTCAACCATGAAATGCTGGAGAACAAGACTCATCTTTTGGTTTTGGGAGGTACGATAGACGTCGGACGCTGCATGGCGGAGCTGGTTGTGGCGATAGGGCTTCTGAAGCAGCGCGGGCTCCAACTCTACTTGTTGTGCATGGGGGATCCGTTTCCGACTGAAATGGGTGACCGACTTCTGGCATTGGCTGAGAAGAGCGGCATTGGAGGACAGGTTTCTTTCAAGGGGAAGATACCTTTTGCGCAGTATCAACAGCATATCGCCCAGAGCCGGCTGGGCATGGTACTCTACGGACCCAGCATCAATAATTCGATGGGCGTTCCCAACCGTCTCTATGAATTTATGGCGCACGGAATCCCGATTATCGCCAGCGATTATCCCGAGGTCGCAAAGGTAGTGCGGGATGCCGAGTGCGGCCTTCTAGTCGATACGTCGAGTACTCGTCTCTTGGCTGATGCCATGGAGTACTTGTTGACTCATCCCGTAGAAGCCGCCCGCATGGGTGCCAATGGACGGCGAGCGATCGAGGAAAAATACAATTGGAACTTAGAGTTTCAAGCGTTACTTGATTTCTACGGCGAATTGTTGGACAAGAATCTTCATGAAGACTTAAGGAGCGCTACGACTCAATTACTGAATTAAACATCACTCTCGAACGACCTATTCTTGCCCAAGATGAATAAAACGTTGCATAACGAATGGCGTGTCTCGACTCCGAGCATTAGAGATCGTGGCTATTTTCAGGGAGGCGCTCATGTGCGGCATTGCTGGAGCGATTACTTACGATGACCCGGGCGCGATGAGGACACTTGTCGAGAGCATCGTTGCGAGCCAAGTCTTCCGGGGCCCGGATTACCAGGGGATCGAGGTCGTCACCGGCAGGCGTTCTCGTGTCGTCCTTGGTCATAACAGACTGGCCATCATCGACCTCTCTGCCGCTGCCAACCAGCCGATGTGGGACCGCAGCCGCAGACTCTGTATTGTCTTTAATGGCGAAATCTATAACTATGTGGAGATCAGACAGGAGCTCGCCTCTCGGGAGCACGAGTTCCGGACGCGCAGCGACACCGAAGTCATTCTCGAAGCATTCAGGGCTTGGGGTATTGACGCGGTCGCGCGGTTCAACGGAATGTTCGCGTTCGCCATCTACGATGCGATCGATGAAAGGCTGTTTGTGGTTAGAGATCGTTTCGGCGTCAAACCGCTCTATTATCACGTGGGCAACGACGGCTTGGCCTTTGCCTCGACCGGCGCGGCGATCGCGGATTGGTCAGGCCTGAAACCGGACCTGGCTTACGCCGCACGCGGCCTCCGTTGGGGTGTCTACGAAAGCGAGGATCTCTCGCCGTACGTTGAGATGAAGGCGCTTCGGCCAGGCCATTACATGGAGGCTTCCTTCTCGAGTGAGGGCCGACTGACTGCGGAGGTCAAGCGGTATTACGACCTCGGCGAGCAGGTCGCGGCGATGGCCGATGGTCTGGCAGCGAAGCCGGTGGCCGACCTGGTCGCCCGGGTCGATGAACTTCTGGGAAGCGCGGTCGACCTTCGGTTCCGGTCCGACGTTCCTGTCGCCGTATCGTTGAGCGGAGGGCTTGACTCCTCCTCGGTCGCCGCCGCGGCGCGCAGGCGCGATTGCGGTGAGATCATCGGCTTCACCTTCGGCCATCCCAGGGCATCAGAATCAGAGGGGCCAGTGACTCAGACGCTCGTCGACCATGCAGGGATCAAGGTCCACTACGTCTGGCCTGGGATCGACGAAATCGTCGCCTCTTACCTGGAGACCATACAGGCCCAGGACGCTCCCTTCACCAGCGCGAGCGTCATGGCGCAGTACCTCCTTTACAAAGAAGTCAAGTCCGCCGGGATACGCGTCCTGCTTGGTGGTCAGGGCGGCGACGAGTCATTCATGGGGTACAGGAAATTTCAGGTTTTCCATCTCAGAGAACTGCTCGGTCGCAGGCGGTACATCGATGCGTGCACCTTCGCCACCCGCCTTTTCCTCCCGGTACTCGTTGAACTGACAAACATGAGAAGTTATCTCATCGAAATCAGAAGGTATATCGGGTGGGTGGGGGATCGTTCGTTGCTGAAACTCCCCTTGGCCGACGAGGTGTTCCTTGGGAGTGACCCGCGGGAACCACTGTGGAAGCGCCAGGTGAGCGACATCGCCCTCGCGAGCCTGCCCACGCTTCTGAGATTCGAGGACCGCAACTCGATGGCTCACAGCGTGGAGAGCCGGCTTCCGTTCCTCGACTACCGCTTGGTGGAACTCGCGCTGGCGCTCCCCACGGCTGTGAAACTTTGCAACGGCTACGGGAAATGGGTTCTCCGAGAGGCCGTGAGAGGGGGGATCCCGGAGGCGATTCGGTCGGCCCGCTACAAGCGGGGGTTCGACGTTCAGCAGGGCCAGTGGATATCCAGGGGGTTGGGTGCATCGATCCGGGAGGCACTTCACGCCAGGTCTCAACAGATTAAGCAATGGTTACCTGCGGGAGCGGCGGTTGATAAGGTTTTTTCGGACAATCAATTGAAATGGCGCAAGACCGCGTTTTCCGAAGCGACATCGCTGATCTGGATGGCCGACCGCTCCGAGAGTGCCAGGACCAAGCCACGGATTGGTCGCGGCAACATGCCCGAGGAGATGGGTGCCGAACATCTACTTGACGGCGCAGGGGACCGCACGAAACAGAAAGAGCCAGGCTTCTGCGGGTCATGAGAGATCCGAAATCTTCCGCCACCGTGACGCAAGTATTCGTCCACGGCTCGGCTCACACCGGATTAGGTGTTTGTGGACAGTGTCCAATTCTACAGCCCGGCAAGGCTCAACGCCTGGAGGCCTGGATCTTGTGACTATCTCAGTCGTCACCATCGTGGGCGCGCGTCCCCAGTTCATCAAGGCTGCAGCCGTCTCCAGGGTGCTGCGTACCGCACCTGGGATGAAAGAGGTTCTAGTGCACACCGGACAGCACTACGATGAGAGTATGTCGGCCATCTTCTTCGAGGAACTGGAGATCCCACCGCCGGATTACCACCTGGGGATCGGTTCGGGTACACACGGGGCGCAGACCGGGCGCATGATGGAGGCGATCGAGGGCGTCTTGCAGCACGAGTGCCCGAGCTGGGTGCTCGTCTATGGCGACACCAACTCCACTCTGGCGGGCGCTCTGGCTGCCGCCAAGCTCCATCTGCCTGTGGCGCACGTCGAGGCGGGGCTGCGTTCGTTCAACCGAAGGATGCCGGAGGAGATCAACCGGGTGCTGACTGACCACGTGTCCGGTCTTCTCTTCGCGCCAACCCTGGCGGCGGTCGTCAACCTCCGCCGCGAGGGCATCGCCGAGAGCCACATCCGCCTGGTGGGGGACGTCATGTACGACGCGGCCCTCTTCTACGGGGCACGGGCCGACGAGCGGAGCGACGTCCTCGAACGGCTAGACCTCGTTCCCAAAAGCTACATCCTCGGTACGATCCACCGCGCCGAAAACACGGACGACCCCGCACGTCTCCGGGCGATCTTCGAGGCAATGGTCCTGGCTTCGGAGGAGTTGCCCGTGATCCTCCCGCTCCACCCCAGGACGCGGAAAGCCTTGGAGCGCCGGGGAGCCCTGGGCCGGGCGTCGAGGTGCCTGCGGTTTCTTGACCCGGTGGGCTACCTCGATATGGTGCGGCTGGAGCGGAATGCCCGGCTGATTGTGACGGACTCCGGCGGCGTGCAGAAGGAAGCGTTCTTCTACCGAGTGCCCTGCGTCACACTGCGAGATGAGACCGAATGGATGGAGCTTGTCGCGCTCGGCTGGAACAGAGTCGTGCCCCCAGCCAGCGCCCGGGCCGTCTATGAGGGCATCCGCACGGGCTTGGACGTCGTCGGCGAGGAGGGCAATCCCTACGGGGACGGGGCCGCGGGGCAACAAATTCTGGCGGATCTCCAGGGAGGCGGTTCGGCGGGGTCCGAAATCACGGGCCGGCCGGCCGGCGGCTTATGAACATCCTGCTCATCAACCATTACGCGGGCTCGAAGATCCACGGGATGGAGTACCGGCCTTTCTACCTGGCCAGGGAATGGATGGCGCTTGGGCATTGCGTGACAATCGTCGCCGCCTCCCACTCCCACCTGCGGAGCGTGCCGCCGGAACTCAATGGCGATTTCACCCCCGCGTCCATCGAGGGTATTCCTTACATTTGGCTGAAGACGCCCGGCTACGAGGGCAACGGTATTATAAGAGCATTTAATATGTTCTCATTTGTGCGCCAACTAATACGGTATGAGGATCGGCTTGTGCGCGACGTTGGCCCGGATCTCGTGATCGCTTCCTCGACCTATCCTCTGGACATGGTAGCCGCGCGCCGGATTGCCCGGAAAGCCGTTGCGAGGCTCGTCTTCGAGGTTCACGACCTCTGGCCGCTGACGCTGACGGAGATGGGGATGCCGAAGTCGCATCCCTTCGTCGTGCTGATGCAATGGGCGGAACACTTTGCCTACCGCAACGCTGACCGTGTCATCTCCATGCTGCCGAACGCTGCATGCCATATGGAATCGCACGGTCTGCGCCCAGACAAGTTCCGCCACGTTCCTAATGGCATCGTCACGGCGGAGTGGGAGAGTGACCGCGGACCGGTGCCCCGGGAACACGCCGACGTCCTGGCAGCCCTTCGAAAGGAGGGTCGATTCCTGGTGGCCTACGCGGGGGCTCATGGCATGGCTAATGCGCTGGACGCGGTGGTGGAGGCGGCTGCGCTACTGCGGGACCACCCAGCCGCCATCGTGCTCGTGGGGCAGGGACCAGAGAAAGAGGCATTGCAGCGAAAAGCCTTTGCCCTGGATTTGAAGAACATCGTGTTCCTGCCTCCGGTCCCCAAACTCTCCATTCCCGCTCTGCTGAGTTCCATGGACGCGCTTCTCATCGGGCTCAAGCGGACCCCGTTGTTTCGCTTCGGAATAAGCCCGAACAAGCTCATGGACTACATGATGGCGGGTAAGCCAATCATCCAGGCCATCGAAGCGGGTAACGACATGGTGGCAGAGAGCGGATGCGGCCTCTCCGTCCCACCAGAGGAGCCCCAAGCCATCGCGCAGGCAACCCTGCACCTGATGGCTCTATCCCCTGCCGACAGGGACGCAATGGGCCTGAGGGGCCGGGAATACGTTCTGGCCCATCACGATTATCGGATCCTCGCCCAGCAATTCCTCGAAGCTCTGCGCTAAGGACGACCAGATGCCTGAGCCACAAGATGAAATCCGGGCCATCGAAGAGCGTTACGCACGGCGCAAGCAGCTTCCACAGGCGTGTCTCTATCACCCGCTGGATCCCTACGTCTGCCACGCACGTCAAGAGCGAGAGCGTGCCTTCATCCATTGCCTCAAGCGAGCCGGCCAGGTTCCTGTCCAGGACAAGCGGGTACTGGAGGTCGGATGCGGTGACGGGGCCAATCTGATCGAACTGATCCGGCTCGGTTTCCAGCCTCAGAACCTGGTGGGTAATGATCTGCTCGACGAGGCTCTGTTACGGGCCAGGACTGTGCTGCCTCAGGCCGTTGCCCTGATCCTCGGGGATGCCTCCTCTCTCGCTCTGCAAGAGGAGTCCTTCGATATCGTCCTGCAATCGACCGTTTTCACTTCCATTCTCGACCGGAATTTTCAGGAGAAGCTCGCGAACCGAATGTGGACCTTGCTCCGACCGGGTGGAGGAATTCTGTGGTTCGATTTTATCTGGAATAATCCCAAGAACCCGGACGTCCGCGGCGTTCCGGTCAAGCGCATCCGCCAGCTTTTCCCCGGGGGTTTGATGCTTCGATGGTCAGTCACGCTTGCCCCGCCGATTGGGAGGCGCCTCTGCAAAGCCTGGCCAGCCCTGTATCCGGTCGTCAACGCCGTTCCCCTTCTGAGAACCCACGTTTTATGCTGGATCCAGAAGCCTCGGACGGGGTCAGTGCTCGGCCTGGACCGCACGAAGGACAAGCCCTGGTACGAAGATGCTTAAGCGTACTCTCGATATTGCTGTGGCTCTTGTTGGCCTGATCGCTCTTCTGCCAGCGCTCGCCATCATCGCGGTTCTCGTACGCCGGAATTCCCCCGGCCAGGTCCTTTTCCGGCAGACCCGTGTGGGGTTCCAAGGCAAGGACTTTATCTTGTTCAAATTCCGGACGATGACCGTCCGATCGGGCAGCGAGACGGGGGCCTTCGATGCCGGGGACGGCTCGCGCGTCACGAAAATCGGCCGCTTCCTCCGCGCGACGAAACTCGACGAACTGCCCCAACTCTGGAACGTCATCCGGGGCGACATGGCGCTTGTCGGTCCCCGTCCCGAGGTCCGTAAATGGGTCGAGGTGAATCCCGAGCGCTGGGCAATCGTCCATGCGGTCAGACCGGGTATCACGGATCCGGCCGCAATCCTCTATCGAGATGAGGAGAAGATTCTGGCCAACGTTCCCGATCCGGAGCGGCTTTACCGGGAGGAGATCCTGCCCCGCAAGCTGGACCTGTACGTGGAGTACGTGAGGACCAGGACTTTCTGGGCCGATTTGAAGATCCTGGGTCAAACGGCCATCGCCATCATCGCCGGAGCCCCGGCCGATTCCCACGTGAGCGGTCGGCGCGAGGTGGGAATCGCGGAAGAAACCCAACAAACTGTTGAACAACACAAGAGATGAGGCCGTCATGAATTGCGGGGCTACGATCGGAGCAATACCAAGAAACATACCGTTCTCGCGCGTTTCATGCGACGGAAACGAACTGACCTACCTCCAGGAGGTTCTGGACAGCGGCTGGCTGACGACGGCGAGCAGGGCCCAGGAATTCGAGCGGAGGTTCGCCCAGGAAGTCGGCGCGCGGTTCGCCGTTGCCGTCAACTCCTGTACCGCGGCGCTGCACCTGGGACTGGAGGCGATGAGGATCGGGCCGGGTGATAAGGTCCTCGTGCCGACGATGACCTTCACCGCCTCGGCTGAGGTCGTCCGCTACCTGGGTGCGGATCCGGTCTTTCTCGACGTCGAGTATGGTAGCAGCCTGCTCACACCCGAGATCGTGGCCGAGGGGATCGACCGGAACCCCGACGCCAAGGCGCTGGTCGTGGTGCATTTCGGTGGCCAGCCGGCCCCGATGTTCCGGAGGGGTGACCGGCCCGGGATCCTGGAGGTCTGTCGACAGCGGGGCCTGAAAGTCCTGGAGGATGCTGCCCATGCCTTCCCGACGCGTTGCGGCGAGCGTATGGTCGGCGGCCTTGGAGATGCGACCTGCTTCAGTTTCTACGCGAACAAGACGATCACGACCGGCGAAGGCGGCATGCTCACGACCGACGACGAGGCGATTGCGGCGCGGGCTCGGGTGATGCGCCTCCACGGGATCGATCGGGACGTCTGGAGTCGCTTCACGGCGGAAAAGCCGTCCTGGGAATACGACGTGATCGCCCCCGGCTACAAGTACAACATGCCCGACGTCAACGCGGCGATCGGCCTGGCGCAGCTCGAGCGAGCCTGGTCGATGCGCGATCGGCGTCAACGCTCCGCGGCCCGTTACATGCAGCGACTGGCCGAACTGGTGGCCGTCGACCCTCCCCTCGTGCACGTCCCTCCCGAAGACCATGCCTGGCACCTCTTCGTGCTGACCGTTAAACCCCACGCCAGGGTTGACCGAGGCCGGCTGATCGAACTCTTGGCCGAACGGGGGATCGGGACCTCGGTTCCCTACAGGCCGCTTCATCGCATGAGCTACTACCGGGATCGCTACCAACTTAAGGCAGAGGAGTTTCCCCAGGCCGAACGCATCTGGAGAGGATGTGTGGCCCTGCCGCTCTACCCGACCCTTTCTGAGGGCGAAATCGATTACATTTGTAAATCCCTGTACGAATTACTCGGGTAACCCAGTTGCCGGTTAGAGGGGGGAACCGCCCGCACTGTTGATGACAACGTCAAATCGCTGGTTTTGTCCATTGATACAATTTTTGAGTGAACCATCATTGATTGACACTCCGCTCGCAAAGGCGTATGCGGAAAGTTTCTTGGGACTATCAAGAGGGAGGACGACCCATGGCCGGTTTGATCCCACGACTCCAATCCCATCTTGCCCTGACTGCGCTAGCAGTTCTGACCACTCTCGGGCCCCCGATCGGTCACCCGGCCCAGGAACTCCTGGAGAACCGGTTGCTGCAGACGACCGGGGCGGGGCACACCTTCTACGTCGCACCGGGCGGGAGCGACTCGGCAGATGGCTCGACTGGACACCCCTGGGCAACCATCCAGCACGCCGCCGATTCGATCGCGCCCGGCGACACAGTGCATGTCGCTCCGGGCCAATACCGTGCCGCCGTCGTCACCAGGACCAGCGGGGAAGCAACCCATCGCATTCGGTTCATCTCGGACGATCACTGGGGTGCTCATATTCAGACGACCGGGAGCGATTTCTCCTGGACCAATCATGGCGATTACGTCGATATCCAAGGATTCGACATCACGGGGGACGGACGGATTGGAATCTTGAATCTCGCCTCCCATGTCCAGATCGTAGGGAACCACGTCCATGATATCCCTGCGATTAACACCGGCAGAAATGGTGGGGCTGGCATCGATAACGCCAACTATAGCGCCCACGACTCGGACATCATCGGTAACGTTGTCAACAAGATTGGGACCATCGACCCAGCGAAACCCAATAACTCGATCCATGGGATCTATATAGCGAATCTAGGTGGTCATGTCTGGAACAATATTGTCTACCGCTGCCAGGCCTATGGGATTCACGCCTGGCATGCCGCCAGGAACGCCACCATTGCTAATAACCTCGTCTTCGAGAACGGTGTGGGAGGAATCATCGTCGGTGCGGGGGATTCACCTGGGGGAATCATCGCAGACAACTTCGTGATCTCGAACAACATCGTGATCAATAACTACGGATACGGCATACTTGAGGAGGGGCGGACCGGCACGCATAACCGCTACCTCAACAACTTGGTCTACGGGAATAAGTCAGGCGCTTTCACGCTCCAAAACGGGAATGTGGACCGAGAGACGGTGGTTGCGGACCCGAAATTGATTAATTACCAGAGCGATGGCACGGGGGATTATCATCTCTCAGCGCAGAGTCGTTGCATCAAGGCGGGCACGTCACAGGGGGCGCCCACAAGGGACTATGATGGGGTCCATCGGCCGAAGGGCTCCGGCTTCGACATCGGTCCCTTTGAATGGGTACCGCGCCATTGACCCATTCCAAGGAGCTATCCAA
>Ga0208827_1000339_pt1 | contig 23723 bp, 21 predicted proteins | sample Sb_taG_5_FD_187709 | JGI IMG/M metagenome (GOLD analysis project Ga0208827, IMG submission 187709) | Peat soil microbial communities from Weissenstadt, Germany - Sb_50d_8_FC metaG (SPAdes) (version 2) | ecosystem: Environmental > Terrestrial > Soil > Wetlands > Peat | place: Germany... | reverse complement strand
GCATCCCGACAGCGTTCTGAAGCTGGAGGATTTCACCGCCTTCAAAGCCAACTGGAATCCGAAGCCTGAGACCATCCGGGAGATCGCCACGGAGCTTAACATTGGTCTTGATAGCATCGTATTCATTGATGATAATCCGGCCGAGAGAGCTCTTGTGGCGGAGCAACTGCCGGAGGTGGCGGTGCCGAATGTGGGCTCGGATGTTTCCGGTTTTGCAGAAGTACTCGAACACGAGCGCTACTTCGAAGTGGACAAAGTGGTTCAAGACGATCTCAGCCGCTCAGCCTACTACAGCTCAAATGCGCAGCGAAGCACTTGCCAAGCCAGGTTCTCTAACTACGAGGAGTTCCTGGCCTCGCTCGAAATGACGGCGGAGGTCGGCGCTTTCCTTCCGGTCTATCTGGAGCGAATCACACAGTTGATCAACAAGACGAATCAGTTCAATCTCACAACCAGGCGGTATACGAGCGGTGAAGTTGAGGACATTGCTCGGGACCCAGCCTTTATCACTCTTTACGGGCGGCTGGCTGACAGATTTGGAGACAACGGTCTGGTGTCGGTCTTGATCGGGCAAGTATCTGATGAGACAATGCAACTCGACCTTTGGCTCATGAGCTGTCGCGTGTTGAAGCGCGAGATGGAATTCGCCATGTTTGATGCATTGGTCGAACGGTGCCAGGCGCGTGGCATCCGCAAGATCGTGGGCGTCTATATCCCGTCCAAGAAAAACAGCATGGTTGCCGGGCACTATGCCAGCCTCGGTTTCAGTCCTATGGGCGGGGCGTCAGAAGGCCGCGAGTTGTGGTGCTATGACGTGCCTCCAACCTACTCGCCGAGAACGCGCTACATTCGCCGGACCGCGGAGGTACTCTTGGCGGCGGCAAGCGCGCAGAGCGCATCTGTGCCGTCGGAGGCCTAAGTGTACCAAGTGTGCCACCCGAGTGCCGCGGTGGGTCGAGAGACCGAATTGAACCCTGTGCTGGATCCGGTTTGGCAAGTCGAGGTGGATCGTGCAACGCCTGAAGAATGGTCGGCGATGCTCGATCTCTTCTATGACGCCAACCTCTATCAGACGTGGTCATACGGTGCGGTTCGCTGGGGAAGAAAGAACCTCAGCCACTTGGTCTTGAAGCGAAATGATGAAGTCTTGGGGATGGCGCAGCTTAGGATCATTCGCCCGACAAGATTCAACTTCGGCATGGCGTATCTGCGGTGGGGCCCGCTTTGTCACCGCCGGGGAAGAGAGCTTGATGCCGAAGCCGCCTTGCGCCTGGCTCGCGCCCTGCAAGAGGAATACGTCTGTAAGCGAAGACTCTTATTGCAGATCCTCCCGAACGCCTTTGTAGGGTCGCCGCGCGCTACGCTATTTCAATCTGCTTTCTCTGGCTTTACGCAGGAACCTCGCACCTCCGCGAACATTTATAGAACTTTCATTCTCGACCTCGCACCTCCGATCGAGCAATTGCGCAAGAATCTCGACGCGAAATGGCGAAACAAGCTCACTCAGTCAGAAAAGAAAGGACTGAAGGTCGTTGCCGGAAATGGGATTGACGAATACCGAACTTTTTGCCGGATGTTCAACCAGATGTGGAAACGGAAAGCATTCGAAACCACGGTGGACGTTGAGGAGTTTGGGCGGCTGCAAGAAGACCTGCCGGAGGCCCATCGCATGCGGATCTTGATCTGTGAGCAACAGGGGGTCCCAGTGGCAGGACTGGTGGCCTCGGCGATGGGTGATTCCGCGATTTATCTGCTCGGGGCGACCAGCGACGACGGGTTAAATGCAAAAGGCGCCTATTTGCTGCAGTGGACCCTGATTCAATGGCTTAAGGAAAGTGGCTTTAGGTGGTACGACTTGGGGGGCATCGATCCGAAAGGCAACCCGGGCGTTTATTCCTTCAAGAGAGGATTGTGTGGCACCGACGTGCTTCAATTAACCCCACTTGTGGCATGCAACAGTGTTGTCTCTTCTGGAATCGTCAGGGCAAGCCTGGCTGCGCACCGTGTAGTGAGCAGGTTGGGTACTCTGCACCTTGGCCGACACTCCGAGTAAAGGACATTCTCGATTCCTTGCTGAGGCGGGCATGAAAACTCCAGGCGGTGATCTCAGACTATGGCACAGGATATGCGGCCTCTAAACGGGCCGAATGAACAGCGGGGCGGGGCGGATTCCGCGCAGGTCGATCGCGTGGGACCTTTAGTCGGCGGGAATGCCATTCTGCACCATCTGGGCTTTGTGGTTTCCGCAATTTCAGCCGTTGCCGACGAGTTTGCTGTCTCCATATCGGCGCGTTGGGATGGGGAGATTATCCATGATCCGATACAGCGCGTTCGAGTGGCCTTCTTTAGTCCCGTCGATCCACGGAATCCAGTCTTCGAATTGGTGGAGCCAGCCAGCGAGGTCTCGCCGGTCGGCAATTTCCTCAAGAAGGGGGGAGGATTGCACCACGTCTGTTACGAAATTGACGACTTGGAATCAGGGCTGCGCGAGGCACGCGGTGTGGGTCTAGTGACCGTGGCTGATCCAGCGCCCGCCGTGGCTTTTGGTGGCCGTAGAATCGCATGGGTCTGTTCCAAGAGGCGGTTGTTGGTGGAATTGCTCGAACGCAGCCGCAAGTAGTGGGTCAACAGATACGCCGCAGAATCTTCATGGATATCTCAGTTGTGATCGTCGCGTGGAATGCCAAGCACTATTTGGAACTGTGCCTGGAGAGCCTGGCAGAAGCGCCGCCACGCCGTAGCATGGAAGTCATTGTGGTTGACAATGCCTCGGCGGACGCCACCGCGGAAATGGTCGAAGCTCGATTTCCCGATGTCAAGCTCATTCGGAGCAACGAAAATCTCGGCTTCGCGAAGGGCAACAACGTGGCCATTCGCCAGTGCCAGGGCCGCTATATCGCGCTGGTGAATCCCGACGTAATTGTGTTTCCGGGCTGTCTGGATGCTCTGGCGGACTTCCTCGACCAGAATCCCAAGGTGGGAAATGTTGGCCCGCGCGTCTTTAACCCGGACATGACACAACAGAGCACGTGCCGGCGATTCCCGACTCTGTGGAACAATTTTTGCTCGGCAACCGGCCTGGCGACGGCGTTCAAAAACTCCAGGTTCTTCGCCGGCGAGCACATGTTCTACTTTCCCCACGACCGGACTCTACCCGTGGACGTCCTGGTGGGCTGCTTCTCAATGATCCGCCGCGAAACCTTTAACCAGGTGGGCTTGCTCGATGAAAACCTCTTCATGTATGGCGATGACGTGGATTGGTGCCGGCGCTGCTGGAAGGCGGGATGGCAGGTAGTTTTTTCCCCCGGCGCCAGGGCAATTCATGACCGGGGCAAAATCACGGCCCCGTATCCCGTTCGCTTTGCGGTCGCGCAGCAGCGGTCGGTTTTGTACTATTGGCGGAAACATCACGGCATCTGGGGCGTGATGGGAATTCGGAGCATCATGCTTTTCCACCACCTGGTTCGCTACGCGGTTGCCGAGGCCGCAGGCCTGGCGCGGGGGAAGCAAAGCGCGGAAGGCGATGTGCGGAAACAGGTAAGCGGCGCCTGCCTGCGGGCGGTGTTCTCCGATAGTGTTCCACACAAGGCCTGAGCGGCAGCTCGGCGCCCATCACCATGAGCATTTCCCATTCAATCTCGCGCTTCACTGCTTATTTCAAACGCAACGGCTTGCGGGCGACAGTTCGCCGTGTCGGCCTAGCGGCAAGACGGGCACTGTTTTCAAGCCGCATGGTCCTCTTTTACTGTGACTTCTCCGCGCACAGCTCGTCGACGGCAGATTTGCCGAGTTTTCTGAAGGTGGAACGGCACAAAAATCAAACCGATCTCAGCCCGCAGGACCTGCGGCAGATCACCAGTTTCTGGAATCCTCAACTGGCCGAGCGAAACATCAAAGAGCGCCTTGAGCTGGGGGCTTCGCTTTGGTTGATCAAGTTTGAAGACAAGCTGGCTGGCTACGGTTGGACCCTGCAAGGGCACACTGTCAAACCCCACTACTTTCGCTTAGGACCGTGTGATGTGCATCTTTTCGACTTCCATGTGTTCCCTCAATATCGTGGTCAGGGCGTGAATCCGTTGCTGGTCAGCTACATCCTTCGCAGCCTGGCAACTGAGGGTCAGGGGCGCGCATTCATCGAGGCGGCAGAATGGAACCAGGCGCAGTTGGCATCTCTGCGGAGGACTCCTTTTCGTCGCCTGGGTCTGGCCAGGAAGTTTACGCTTTTTCGGTACACAATGGTGTGGTGGGATGAGAGCAAAACCGTGGAACAAGAACCGAAAGCCGATCTCAAGAACGCGTCCATTGCCGCGACCGGCGGGAAAGAGGCCAAAATCACAGATTTGCGAGCTTGAAGCATTAGTGCTTATGGCTCAATTGGTTACAGAGATTTCGAAAGACCCGCGGAGAAGTGAACGAATGGATAAGTCGACCGTGCTATCGAAACATCTTGCCCATGCACTTCCGATACTTGTTCTTCCTCCGATACCCTCCGTACACTGGCAGCAGTGGCCTCCCCCGCCGGTTTCGAGCAGGCCGCAAATCTTGCCTCGGCGCGTTTGCCGAATCGGAGAATCGAACATGGTGTCGTCCAAAGGAACAATGTGGATTGGGTTTCGTTCAAGGATCCCTGGAATTGCTCTTCTTCTCATGGTTGCGTTGGTTGGGTTAGCAAGCGCGGCGTCAGCCTTCGCGTCTAACACCTACTACGTCTCGAAGAGCGCTGGATCAGATGCCAATGCGGGCACAAGTAAGTCTGCCCCTTGGGCGCATATTCCGGGTATGGCAAGCTGCACAGGATCGACTCATTGCGGCACTTACAGTCCGGCTCCCGGCGACACCTTTATCCTGATGGGGTGCGATGTCTGGACCAACTCCGACCTTCCAGTGCTGTGGAACTGGAGCGGTTCGAGCGGAAGTCCAATCACCATCGGCGGCGAAGATAAGACTTGGTATAACACGACGAACTGCCCGTCGGCGTGGAACCGTCCGGTGTGGAATGCGGGCGGAGCAGGTCTGTCGCCCAACGTCATCTTCCGCGCGGCCAACAGCGGCAACACGGCCTATGGCGTTCTCGACAACATTGAGATGAAGGGAATGTACTGCCAAGCTAGCAACTCCGCCAATCCGTATTACTGTGGAGATGCTACCCACAGTGCTGCGATTGACCATATCCAGTGTTTCGAAGGCTGCACGAACTGGACATTCAGTAACAATTATCTTCACGGCTGGAGCACGACTGAACTGCAAGAGGAAGACAATTGCACCATGTTCCACGGATCGTCGAGCATGGCCGGGACCGTATTCACCCAGAATGTCATTGACGGTTCCGATGCCACGACAACGTGCTATGGGATGTATCCTTCATGGCCTCCAGTCATCAGCAACAATGTCATGCACGACCTTCCGAATGGCCTTGTGGGGTCAGCAGGAAGTGGTAATAGCTCAGTCATTAGTGGCAACCAAATTTACAACATTCTTCAAGGTATTAGCGCTCATGCCAATGCCCTAGAATCTACTGGTACTGGAACACATTACTTCTATAACAATGTCATTCACGATCTCGCCGCTGGCGAAGCACTGATGATTGGCAACACAAACGAAGTGGACTACATCTGGAACAACCTCTGGTATAACATCACTGGGACGCCTTGCAATCTTTCCTCTTGTGCAGGTTCAATGCCAGAGGCTCCACAGGACGCTGGCTACACCAACATGTCGATCTATGCGTGGAATAACACGATAGTCAATGGCTCTGGAGGTGGCACGCCATGCTTTTTGTCGGATTCATTTAGTGGAACATTTGCAGTAGTAACAATCGAGAACACACATTGCATCTCAAGTGCATCTATAGCAGCGTCTACGTCTTGGGGATCAGTCAGTCCTATTACTCCAACGCTTAACAACAATGTGCTTATGTCTCCAAGCACAGCCACGTCGCAGGGCTACACTTCCTCCGAGACTTACGCCTATTCGCCAACTGCGGGCACAAACGGAACAGTGGGAAAGGGCAAGACGATCTGCAGCGTGGAAAAGACGTGCACGGGAAACTTTGCTGCGCTCGCGAACGATACCAACTACGCCTGCTCGCAGCAGACCGTGAACGGAGTCGTACAAGTTGTGTGCCCGTCGCGAACTGTCGTACCGAGGCAGGGGAGTGCGGGAGCGTATGAGTACGCTTCTAGTGGGAGTGCCCCCACAGCCCCCACAGGTCTCACAGCCGTGGTTCACTAAGACATCCGGCAAGGTTTTGAACACTGGCGCCCGCTCCGCTCAGGGACGCCCACGAGTCTGCGCAAAGCGGCAAACAGGCGTAGTGATAAGTCGGTTGTGTTTCGCCTCAGAGGCAGAGCAGCAAGCGCTGCGAACTAACCAGCAGCAGCCCTTTCTATAAACAAAAACCGTGCGGGAACCACACCTACTCACGATACTCGGCGCTGTTCACGTCTCTGTTCCTAAGGCGTAACCGATGGAACCGCAAAACATCCGATTTGGGGGCGGCGCGACTGAAACGCTGCTGCATCCGCTGGTAGCGGTGTGGATGCTGATCGCCATCGTGCTAATCCTGACCTTTCCGCGCAAGACAGCTATTACGCCTTTTCTCCTGGCTGTTTTCACGATCCCGGTCGGACAAGTAGTGGTGTTAGGGGGCTTGCACTTTACCGTGCTGCGCATCCTGATTTTGGCCGGCTTGGCTCGAGTGGCCTCTTTCCGAGGGTTGTCACGGGGAGGCAAGTTCCCAGGGGGATTCAACGCCGTGGATCAGGTGGCGGTGCTCTGGACGATATCGGCGCTGACCATCCTTTCTCTCCAGTGGATGAGAATGGATGCGCTGATCCATAACTTGGGGGATTTCCTGGATGCCCTGGGCGGCTACCTGGTGGTGAGATTTCTAATCTCCGACGGCGAAGCAATCCGGCGCACGTTCAAGGTGTTGGCCGCCATTTGCGCAATCCAGGGCGCCTGCATGATCAACGAGCAGATCACTCACATAAATGTATTCGGTTTGCTTGGAGGGATTTCGAGTGCGGTGACAGTCAGAGACGGGAAGATACGTTCGGAGGGAGTGTTGGGCTGTATTCCCGCTGGTGTGTTCGGCGGCGCGGTGATTCCCTTGTTTCTCTGGCTGTGGACAGCAGGAAAGTCCCGGGTGGCCGCGTGCGCGGGACTTGCCGGGGCCACGGCCATGGTGATCACGTCGAACGCCAGCACGTCGTGGATGGCCATTGGCGGGAGCCTCGTGGCGCTTGGCTTCTGGCCTCTGCGCAAGCGGATGCGGCTCGTTCGCTGGGGATTCGCGCTCATTCTGGTGGCGCTGCACCTGGTGATGAAAGCGCCGGTGTGGGCGCTGATCGCCCGCGTGGACCTGACCGGGTCCTCTTCGAGCGACCACCGCTATCATTTGGTGGACAGTTGCATCCGGCATTTCGGCGACTGGTGGCTTCTCGGATACAAGTATTACAACCTGTGGGGATGGGACACGTGGGACCTCTGCAACCAGTTTGTGGCCGTTGCCTTCACCGGAGGTCTGGTGACCCTGGTTTTCTATATCGCGATTTTCAAGCGGAGTTTCGGGGCGATCGGGGCGGCAAGGAAGAAGGCGAACCGGGACCGCCGGCAGGAATGGCTCCTATGGTGCCTGGGTTCAGTTCTGTTTGCCCATGTAGTGGCGCAGTTCGGCATTAACTATGCAGCTCAGATGCTGATTGGAGTGTTCTCCTTACTGGCCTGCATTTCCGTGGCAGCCTTCGAGCCAAGGCAGGCGACGATCCGAAGCGTGGAGGCCCCGGGCGAGGAGCAGTTCGAATCCGACCTCAGCGCAGCGGGGGCGTGTCTCTCGCTTGCCGAATCAAGGTAAGAAACATGGTGCGGCTGTTGAGAAACGGACCAGAAGCGGCCCCGATGCGTTCATCCAAACAGTGCGCCTGCCAACGCTGGCTCGAGCATGGCGGATTCAGCCAGCGATACAAGACCTCCGGTTCCCGATAGCCTTTCACCCGCCGGAATTCCTTCTCCGCTTCGCCCCCCAACTCCTGCAAACTATGAACAGGAGCAGGTGGCGTAACGTGCAGCAAGCACGTCGAGAGCCGCCGCAATCAACTAAACCGGAGACAACTTCACGGATAGTGCATGTATCTTGTTTCGATCTTCGAATCATTTGCAAGGAACCGGGCCAACTCAGACCATTGCCTATGAATCGGGGAGAGTCATCAATGGTCATGCAAACCGGGCGCATCGATCAACAGCCCGAGCAGCCAGGCGTTAAGCAAAATGCGCCGGCCAATGCACCATGGACCCTATTCGTCTTGTCCTTCGTCGCCATCATTCCGTTCTGGACTGTCCGTTACCCAGTCTTGACCGATTATCCCAATCATCTTGCAAGGTGGTTTGTCCTCTTCCACATGAAGGACGGAGCCTATCATTTTGCGAACCTTTACGCACCGGCTTGGGGTCCGCTGCCGTACATATCGCCGGACATTTTGGCCATGGTATTGCAGTATTTCTTGCCTATCGATGTGGTCGGAAGATGTATTCTGAGCCTTTGTATTATCCTTGTAGCCCTTGCTACATATTTTTTCCTCAAGCAGGCTTGCCCTGAAAATGTTGGACTCGCCAGCTTCGGCATTTTGGTGGCATTTAATCCAAACTTTTTAATGGGGTCGATAAGCAATGAGTTTAGCCTCGCATTTTGCCTGCTGGTAGTTAGTTTATGGGTGAGTTATTGTAAGGCCCCTAAAGTTATGACGGCGGTCGGCATCGCCATCGGCCTGATCCTTGTCTACCTCTCACATTTGAGTGGATTTGTTGTCGCCGGTCTAGTGATGGGTGTTTATGCTCTGTTCCAGGAGCAGCGTTGGAAAAAGGTGGGAATCTTAGCCATAATGTCGCTCCCTGCACTTCTCATATTTGCTTACAATCCCAGCCACGCGGGTAGCGGCGCCTCGTTCGTGTACGCGGGACTCACCGGCTGGGACAAAGTGAGAAATCTCTTTTTCCCCCTGCGACTATTTACCTCCAAGAAATTAGATCTCATATGTTTGGCCGGTCTCGCGTTTCTCATTCTTCTCGTGCTGAAAAAGAGGCCGACATTCACATTGCAACCGGTTTGGTTGGCTGTGTGCTCCATTTTGCTCTTGGCCTACTTCGTGGCCCCGAGTCAGTACGGCTTTGGTGGCTATATCGACACCCGCTTCATGCCGTTTCTTTATTTGTTCCTATTAGCAGTGATCCGATTTAACCGGGTTCCGCGCTATCTGTATATCGGCTTGGCCCTGCTGGTATTGTTTCGCGTGGCGACGGTGGAACAAATGTTCATTTCCCACCAACCCGAGCTAAAGCAATTGACCGCCTCTTTTGAGGCGATTCCGCGAAATGCGAAGGTTCTGCCCCTCGTCCGTTTGCCTGAGAATGGCTTCATTGGGAGGGGCGACATCCACCATCTGGAATACGGTGTGATCCAGCGCGGTTTTCTGGATCCAGTGCTTTTTCATCTCCAAGGAGCGCAGCCAATACGCCTTGTCGGGTCCCCGTACTGTCCCAACGTGTTTTGTGACGTTGCCGATGCGCCCGAAGTAGATTGGCAACAGGTCGCGTATTCCTACGACTACCTGTGGGTGCACAGCGACCCCGAGATCACTACATTTACGTCTCGGTTAGGAAATGCGATCTTTTCGAACGGTTCTGTAACCGTCTATCGGGTCCGGCATCCGCAGTTCCAATAGCACACGTCGTGAATGAGGGAGAAGGACCAAGAGATTTATAGGTTTTATGTAACTGTCGAGGCCCAGAATTCAATGCAGAAATCTGAAGCCGCAACGTCAACAATTTCGCCTCCCTAAGGATGGAAGTGTTTCTGGCGCAACAAACTTCATACGGAGTGAAAATTGTGAGAGTAACTATAGTTTCTCCAACATACAATGAAGCGGAAAGCGTACCACGCCTCGTTCATGAGGTGGGCACTGTACTGTCGGGAATCGAGTATGAACTGCTCATTGCAGACGACGATTCGCCCGATCGCACATGGGCTGTCGCTCAAGAATTGGCCACTCAGAATCCGCGCATTCGGGTTCTTCGTCGGACCACGGATCGCGGCCTCAGTCCAGCTGTGATAGAGGGCTTTTTGTCATCTTCCAGTGACTATGTTGGAGTCATAGACGCTGACCTTCAACACGATCCGGCAATCCTGCCGCAGATGATCGCTGCTTTGGACGCTGGCGCGGAGATTGCGGTTGGTAGCCGCTATGTAGAAGGCGGAGGAACGGGCACATGGAATGCTGCTCGGCGGTTTCAATCCTGGGTCGCCACCAAATTGGCTCAGACTTTTCTTGGTGTGGAGCTGACGGATCCGATGTCTGGATATTTTGTTCTGCGGCGCGGTGACTTCAACCGAATTCACAAGCAACTCGATTCGGGCGGCTTTAAGATTTTGTTGGAGATCATTGCGAGATTGGCGCCATCGAGGCTCGAGGAGGTTCCGTACACATTTCGAGAACGCGTGGCTGGCCAATCGAAGTTGTCGTCGAGAGTCGTTCTCCAGTACCTGGGACAACTTTGGAGGCTCTCCTCTGTCAGCCGTTACATGTCCGTTCGCTTCGTCAAGTTCGCATTAGTCGGCGCGTCGGGAACCATAATCAACCTTTGCGCTTTCTTGAGTTTTGCCAGATTACTGGGGCTGCGGGATTGGCGAATTTCAGCCTTGGCTACGCTTTTTGCGAACCTTACGAACTACGTCCTCAATAATGCTTGGACTTTTGTCGATAAAGGGCACCGCGGTTGGTCTCTGTTGCGAGGGTATGTTACTTATCTTGGATTTTCCTTGGTCGGAATGTCCGCTTCAACGCTAACCTTCGCGGGCCTAACGCGGGCCTACGACATTTATCTGCACCCTCTTCAACCGTCCAAAGAATCATACATCCTTGCCCTTGGGTTTCAGTTCGTTGCCATCCTCGTCGGTACGGTTTTCAACTACGAACTGAACAAGAGATTTACCTGGCGTGATAAAGGTGTGAGCGAGAGCAAGTTTTCTGATTCCAAGAGTTTCTCGCGAGACGACTTTGTTTCGATGGAGAAAAAACCGGATCAAGCCAGGTCGACCGAGCGCGAGTTCCGACGAATGCCCTTGGTTGTGAAGGACAAGACAGTTGAGTGACGGTTACATGTCCTATCTTAGAAGGTTCAAGGAGACGCGGGAGCCAGCGATGTTGTTGCGTGCAGTGTCTGCAATGATGGAAGTTGTCCATCGTGTAGTTGAAACCTGAAGAGTCAGTTGAGATATCTTAGGCTCGAAGACGTAGTGAAAAGGCAGTGGGAACCGCACGGGGAAATCCCCAGCTATCCTCTGGCAGGTCTGCGGGGTGGGTCAGAACCCCGGGCGCTAACTTATGACCGGACCCAAAACGGAGCCAGGTCAGTTCGGGCGGAGCAAAGCGGGCAAATCGGCAGTGAGCGGGCTCATGAATCCCAAAGTATCCGTCATTATCCCCACCTATAACCGCGCAGCCCAGGTCCGGAAGGCCATCGAAAGCGTTCTGGCCCAGACATTTTCCGACCTCGAAGTCATCGTGGTGGACGACGGATCGTCGGATGGCACGGGGCAGATCCTTGGGGAGATTTTTGGCGATCGGATCCGCTACTACGCCCAGACGAATCAGGGCGTCAGCGCGGCACGGAACAAGGGAATCGCGGAAGCGCGGGGGGAGTGGATCGCTTTCCTCGACTCCGACGATCTCTGGGAGAAGGAAAAGCTCGAGTGGCAGTTTAAGGCCCTGGAGCGATTTGGTCCGCAGTGCGGCGGGTGTTATACGGACACCCGATTTTTCAACCACTCAGAAACACGGACCATGTTCCAAATGGTTGAGAAGGAATATCGGCATGAAGGAATGATGGGCGTCAACACGGACGTGCTGCAACGGCTAGTAAGACCAGGGGGCGCAGGCATGGTCGTCCACGTCTCCTCTCTCGTAGTTCGCGGCGATGTGGCGAGAAGAACGGGGGGATTCGATCCCAACTTGCGGTACAGCGAAGACAGTGAATTCATGTTTCGGTTAGCTATGCTCACGGGCTTCTGTTACGTCAACCGCCCGCTCGTTTGGTTCGACCGATCGCCCGCGGAAATTCGCCATGTGGGAGTGAGCTCGGAATGGGACAAGGTGGACTTCTGGCTCCAGCAGAGTCAGCTCCGACTCGAGGGGCTCGGGCGCTTGAGCGAAGGCCTGCCGAAGAATATTCGCAAGCTCGTTCGAGAGCAGTTGGGCTCGGTCCACAACGGGTGGGCCAATTGGTATCTGGAAACCGGACATTACGGAAGGGCGCGCGAAGCCGTGTCGAGAGCAGCGCAACTGGACCTGACGTTCAACGTCGCAGTGAAATGGCTGCTGACGTGGATGAGTCCCCGACTGGCGCTCCGAACGGTGAGGCACCACCGGGCAAGAAGGAAGGATTCGGTTCCGTTCGTATGAGTTTAGCCCCCATTCCAGAGCGAGACCGGGTTGCGGACCGCGAGGACGGCTCCAAGTCCAAGAATCACGGTCCGGAGTTTTGCCCTATTTGCGGGCAAGCGGGTGCGAAGGCGTGGCTGCGGGCACGGGACCGCCTCCACGGCAAGCATGAGAAGTACACGCTGGTGCGCTGCCCGGGCTGTTCGCTGGTTTGGCTGAGCAATCCGCCCAAGCCTTCGGAAATGCACCTGCACTACACGGATGCGTATCACAAACTGATTTCGGCGGCTGGCGAGACTTCACCTGAGCGCTGGCGGGACCATAGGGGGACACTAATACAGTACAAGCAGAGCGGTGCCCTCCTTGACCTGGGCTGTAGCTCGGGATCGTTTCTGGAGTTTCTCAAGGGCGAATCCTGGGAGCTCTATGGGATCGAGATGTCCGCCGACTCTGCGAGAAGAGCCGAGGCAAAGAGCGGAGCCCATGTCTTTTTGGGAGATATCCCGGATGCGCCGTTCCCCCCGGAATCTTTCGACGTCATCACCTGCTTCGACGTGCTGGAGCACGTGTACGAGCCCCTTCGAGTGATGGCCAAGGTGCGCGAATGGCTGAAGCCGGGCGGGGTCTTCTACGTTCAAGTGCCCAACATAGACTCGGCGGAAGCGCGGGTCTTCGGGACTTACTGGCATGGGCTAGAGTTGCCGCGCCACCTCTTCCACTATTCCCCGGCGTCGCTGCGCACCCTGGCCACGTCGAGCGGGTTGCGGGAGGTTTCGCTGGTGACACAGCGAAATCCAGCCGTGGGAACCAGCCTGCGCTATGTGTGGGATGATATTTTCCAGGCCGCAGGCATCCGGCGGACGCCGACGGCGTACCTCGGTGCTCCGCGCCTCCCCTGGAGAATAGCTCGGAAGCTGGTTCGCATGACCATTTTGCGATTCCTTCTGGCGATGGCGCCTCTCGCGGGAGGCGGAGAAGCCATTCATGCGGTTTTCCGGAAGGAAAAGGCTTCGGCGCGAGAATTATGAGTCGGTCTATTCATCAAACGAGCGCCGGTTTCGAAGACCATGAGGCGTTCTTCTCCACGCGTTTATCCGAGCGTGAGCTCTGTGCCCGAATCTGTAAAGGCCCTCGGCTTCATAAGGAGATGGAAATCAGAGGCCCGAGATGAATCTTACACCAAGCTACGACCGCGTCAAGGTAGCTATCGGCGACCTGCTGCTTAGCGACCGCCTCAGGGCGAAGGCTATGCGCGGCGGGGCTTGGCTGGGAGGTGGAAGCGTTGCTGAGCAGGCGGTCCGGTTTGCCCGCAACATGATCCTGACACGGCTATTGGCCCCAAGCGCCTTTGGGGCCATGGCGATTGTCATGTCCTCTTCCGCAATTGTGGCGGCTTTGACTGAAGTGGGAGTGAAGCAGGCGGTAATTCAAAACCCGAGGGGAGGGGAAAAAGCGTACCTCAACGCTGGTTGGTGGATGGGGTTGGGCCGGGCGCTCAGCACGTACGTCATTATTTTTGCCATGGCCCCTTGGGTCGCCCGTTTCTATGGGAGCGCAGAATTGTCTGCATTGCTTCGAGTGACACTGTTGGGCTCTCTGTTCGATGGCGCCATGAGTCCCCGTTCCATTCTTGCGCAGAAAGAGATGAAGTTCGGGCGCTGGATGGCCATCAGCAACGGCGGCGGCATCTGTGGAGTTATCCTGACGGTGGTTCTCAGTTTTGTTCTTCGTGATGTGTGGGCCCTGGCCATTGGCTTTGGCAGTGAGAACGTCTTCCGCTGTCTCTTGTCATACATTTTGTATCCCGGGTTGCCGTCACTCGTTTGGGAGCGCGATGCAATCCGGGATCTCTACAGGTTCTCAAAGCAAGCATTCGGATTGTCGTTTCTAAACCTCATCTTCTCGCGCACAGACATTTTCGTATTGGGTAAGCTTTATTCCACAACAGCATTGGGGCTGTACACGATGGGAGTGGCTCTGGTCCTGACTCCTTCAACTTTCCTCACGGGCATGTTCGCGCAAACCCTCTTCCCCGCATTCTCCCACGTTCAGGAGGATAAGGAGCGTCTCAACCGCATCCTTGTGGAGGTCACCTCTTGGCTGATCCTCTTGGGGCTTCCCATCGTGGTTGTCACTTACTTGTGCGGGCATTCCCTTCTTTTGGTTATCTACGGGGCCCGATATGTCACAGCCGCCGGGCCGCTGGCGGTCGCAGCCACCGTGGTGTTCTTCAATGTTCTGAACGCCGCAATCACGTGCGTCTTTACCGCTGTGGGCCGTCCCGGCCTGCATCGCCGCGCGGTCGCCGCTTCCGCGGTGGTCATGTTGATCACAATCTACCCTGCCTGCAAGTTTTTGGGATTGGTGGGAGGACAGGTCGCAGCCCTGCTGGCGATTATTGTTAGCTATCTACTTCAAGTTATACGCTTGCGTGGGCTCACGGGCTTGGAGCTGCTTCGCTATGGAAAAGCCTTTGTGCCGGCGGCGCTTGTATCCGCGGGGATTCTGGTTGCCGGTCTTGGCGCTAGCTTTCTCGGCTTGGCCACGAGACCGCTCGCCAACATAGCTCTGGGAGCTGGCGCCTGCATCGTTGCCTATGCTCTGTGCGTTCCAGCTTTCTTAAGGATTAAGCAGACCGCGTAGGCGACGGGGCGCCGCAAGATGTGTCATTGCTGGCGAGCCGAATACCGACCAAACCCGCTTGGAATACGCTGGTGCACCCGCCCAACCATCCCGTTCTTTTAAAAACTTCTTGCGGCTTCTTCCCAGGAGCGTCACCAATCTGTACAGCATTTGGGTGAGTCAATCTACCTGTTTGCTTGCAAAAACCGAAAGAGTTTCCATCCATTATGCCTGTGATTTGCTCAGGTCCAGAGCGCACCGAATCAAGCTTGGTAATTCGGTTCAACTCAGGAAGGATGCCATTATCAATGTTGTTGCTCCGCCGGAGCAGAATGGGGAACTTATTATAGTGGCCGATGACGACACAGTTGCATTCGAAGTTCCCCCCTACTCCGTAATCTTTGGAAATCCCGCCACAGTCATTAAACACTTCGACGCGATGCGGAATGCCTGGCTGCGGGGATGCGCCGAGGCCGAAACTGCGCTTGCGAAATAGGAGCACGCCCGCACGGCTTTCGATTGGGATGTGATGCTTTTGGGTCCTTGGCGGGAGTCGGAATCGTAGGATGGTCTGAGTGGCCATTTGATGAGCTATACACCTTTCGTATCGATTGTCATCCCGACTTATAACCGAGCTCGACAGGTGCAGGCTGCCCTGAAGAGTGTTCTGGCGCAAACATATCCGGAGTTCGAGGCCATCGTCGTCGATGACGGGTCCACGGACGGAACGGACGAGAGCATTAAACAAATCGTCAGGCTACAAGGTGGTAACGGAGGGCAAGTCCGCTATTTCTTTCAACCCAATCAGGGCCAAAGCGCCGCTCGGAACAAGGGGATTGATGAAGCACGCGGAGAATGGGTCGCATTCTTGGACTCGGATGACGTCTGGCTTCCCGAAAAGCTCGAATGGCAAGTCCGGGCCATCGAGCGGTTCCAGGACACATGTTGCGCCTCTATAACGGACGCAAGGCTAGTAGACAACCTCGGGATGGACACGACAGCTTTCCGCGAGAGCGGAAAACGTTACGAAGAAACGCTGGGAATGTACGCTGAAGCAGCCGGAAGTCTAGTGAAATCCCGCGACCCCTTCTGGGTTTCTACCCTCCTGGTACGCGCTGACGCTGCGAAGCAGGTTGGATGGTTTGACCCTCATCTCGAGTATGCAGAGGACCACGACTTCCTTTTTCGCCTGTCTCTCGTGACCTCCTTCTGTTATGTTAATAAGCCGCTGTCGTTTATTGACCGGAGTAAGTCCCCCCCAGGCTCGAAATGCCGCCCGTGGGACAAGGTTGACGTACGCCTCCGGGGCTCGCAGTCGATGTTTGAGAAGTGGTTGAAATTGGATTCGAAACTCCCACCGGACGTGCGGAAAACGGTCGTCCAGAGCTTGCGACACGTCTACAGTGCTTGGGCAAACTGGTATCTGGAACATGAGCGATACGAAGAAGCGCGGCAGGCAGCGTGCAAGGCTATAAAGTACGAGCTAACGACAAAGCTGGCAATCAAGTGGGCCCTGATGCACGTTGCTCCCAGTTTCGCTAGAAGGATCTCACCGAAAATGAGAGTGTATTGATAAGGTGCTTCTGAGGGCTGAAAACCGCTATATCGATTATGTCCGGCGGCGTGCGGGCACGGCTATCTGACAGTGGCAGATGAAACCGAGATCTTCCATCAGATGTCGCAATTCTATAACGCGCACTCGGCCCAGGGGCATGCGGTGGGACGATCCGGCGTTCGATTGCTTGGCCGGAGAAAGTGGAAGCGATTTTCGCCGGGGATCGGACGTACCCTGATTTCAAATCGCTCTGGGGACCCCCTGAGGGATCTGAAGCAAACGGACAGAACTAGCCTTGGTCAAGAGCTACACCACTTCGCCGCGGATTGTTTCCCTATTTGCAGACGTATCAGCGGGAACGGCTTTGATGCGCCTCCAGCGCATATGTAATCGAATCTATCGTCCAGCGCGTACTAAGGGCCGACGAGTAAGTTCCGTCATCCGATCGCTAGAATACACCTCTAAGGAGTAACAACGTGCATCATCGAAACAATCGCCCGCGATTTGGGGATCCATTGCAACTTTTGCCAAAGGTACTTACCAAACTGTTTAGCATCTGGGTTAGCTTGACCTATCCATTTGCGTCCAAAGGGCGTAATCTATCGTTTCATTTCACGAGTGAGTTGGACAGACAACGGGCAACTAGGATCAGCCTTGGTAACTCAGTAAGCCTGAGAAAGGATTCGTGGCTCAACGTCGCCACCGAGGACCCCACAGGTGAGCCCGTGATTGTGATTGATGACAATTGCAACATAGGCTATGGGAGTATCATATCCGCCAAGAACAGAATTCATTTAGAACGTGATGTGCTCGTTGGCCAGCAGGTCATTATGTTAGACCATAATCACGAGTACGAAGATATCACGACACCAGTCCGCGAACAGGGTATTACGCAAGGCGGCAGAATCCGAATTGGTCAAGGGAGTTGGATTGGCCGTGGGGCTGCTATCATATGCCCAAGAGGAGAGCTGACAATAGGCCGTAATTGTGTTGTCGGGATCAATTCGGTGGTGATGGGAAGCATCCCGGATTACTCCGTAGTTTTTGGATCGCCCGCGACGATAATTAGACAATACGATCCGGAGACGCGAGCCTGGCGTATTGGTCCAGTAAGAGCAGTTTCACGCGAACCGTCAGTCGTGACTGGTGAATAATTCTTCGGTGTATCCGGGGGTGATTTCTCATAGGAATAGGGACTGAATCGGTATGAGGGCAAGCGGGAATGGTATTTTTGTGTGTGCAACAAAACGATTTTGATTACAGGAGGCACGCGCGGCATAGGCCAAGCGATTTCGCTCCGCTTCGCGCGGGCGGGTGCTACGGTAATCGCGAATTATCTCCGCAACGAAGAGGCTGCCGAACAGTTGAAGGCGATCGCTACGGAGGAACGTTTGGTCATTACGCTTTGTTGTGCGGATCTGACCAACGAAAGAGGTCTGGAACAGCTAAACCGCCCCGCGTGGATGACACTGTGGTGGCGCGGGGTAAGCTGAGCTTTGCCCGAAAGATTGTGTGAATAATCCGCAACCTTAACCGCCGTCAGTCCTAGCAATGATTTTTCATGAGACCAAGCTGGCGCGAGTTTTCGAGATCAACCTCGAGCTCAATAGCGACTACCGCGGTTTTTTCGCGCGCTCCTGGTGCCAGAAGGAATTTGAAGACCAGGGCCTGAATCCTCAAGTCGTGCAGTGCAGCGTCTCTTTTAACGCGCGAAAGGGGACCTTGCGAGGCATCCATTACCAGGACAGACCGTATCCAGAGGCCAAACTGGTGCGCTGCACTAAAGGAGCGATCTACGACGTGGTCGTCGATCTGCGCCCGCAGTCACCGACATTTAAGGATTGGATCGCAGTGGTTCTGACGGCCGAAAAACGCAACATGCTCTATGTGCCCGAAGGTTGCGCGCATGGATTTCTGACGCTAGAGGACGAGACCGAGGTTTTCTATCAGATGTCGGAGTTCTACCATGCGGAGGCGTCCCGGGGAGTGCGGTGGGACGATCCTGCGTTTCAAATTGTTTGGCCGGGGAAAGTGGAAGTGATTTCCGAACGGGACCGGACGCACCCGAACTTCGAACCAGTGCAATGCACTTCCTAAAGGAACTCGACCAGAAAGACTCGATGAAGATCGGCCGGCAATTGCACGCCTTCGCGGCGGAGCTTTATCCAATCTGCCGGAGCATTACCGGGGATGGAATTCGGCGCACTTTGGCAATGATCCAGGACCGGATTCCGCTGCAGATCTCCGAGGTACCAACTGGAACTTCGGTTTTCGATTGGACCGTACCCAAAGAATGGAACATCCGTGATGCATATATCAAGGACTCACGCGGGCAGCGCGTGGTCGATTTTCAGCGTCACAACCTGCATATTGTGAATTACAGCGTCCCGGTGCGTGCCACTCTATCGTTAAGTGAGCTCCAACCGCACCTGCATACGCTATCGGAGTATCCGGATTGGATTCCTTATCGCACGTCCTACTATCGGGAGAATTGGGGGTTCTGCCTCTCACATAAACAGATGCTAGCGCTCGAGAACGGCGACTATGAGGTATGCATCGACTCTTCTCTCGAAGAAGGGAATTTGACGTATGGAGAGTGCTATTTACCCGGTCGATCGAGCGAAGAGGTTCTGGTTTCTTGCCATGCTTGTCATCCGTCATTGGCGAATGACAATCTCTCTGGGCTGACGGTGGCAACCTCTTTGGCGCAGTTTCTTTCCGGACGCCCTCTTCGTTACTCCTATCGTTTTCTGTTTATACCCGGGACGATTGGAGCCATCACGTGGCTGGCGCGAAACCTGGAGAGTGTCGGACGTATCCGCCACGGACTGGTGTTGACGGGCATCGGAGATGCCGGTGCGTTTCATTACAAGAAGAGCCGGCGTGGAGATGCTGAGATTGACCGGGCAGCGGCCCACGTTCTCCGACACTCTGGCGAACCGTCCGAGGTTCTAGAATTTTCCCCTTACGGTTACGACGAGCGTCAATATTGCTCACCTGGCTTCAACCTTCCGGTCGGCTGCTTGATGCGGAGCGTCTGGGGGACATTTCCTGAATACCATACGTCCGCTGACAATCTCGACTTTATACGTCCACAGCAGCTAGCTCAATCACTGCGTGTGTGTGCTTCGATTTTTGACGTGCTGGAAAACAACCGGTCTTATCTGAACCAGAACCCATGCTGCGAGCCCCAGCTTGGCAAGAGAAACCTGTACTGCAGCACAGGCGGGGACTCGATTGGCGCAGAAATCAACGCGCGTCTTTGGGTCCTGAATTTCTCTGATGGCGAGCGCTCGCTGTTGGACATTGCCGAGCGCTCTGGGCTGCCATTTGAGGCCATTCGTGACGCCGCGGAGCTTCTCTGCGAGAACGGCTTGTTGGCCGAGATCCCCGGCCGCACATAAGCGCTCTAAACGGAAGTAACATTTCCAAGGTTACCCGATTCTACGGACAGGCCATTGTGGCAGTTGCCGCCAAGTCTTACCATAGTGTTTGCCCGTAAGTCTAGCGGTTCGGCGAGACCATCAACACGGTTTTTCGAGATAGGAGTTGCATGAAAGTACTGCTTACTGGCCATAAGGGTTATATCGGTGCCGTAGCCGGGCCCATCCTACGTTCTGCTGGTCACGACGTGGTCGGCTTGGATACCGACCTGTTCGCTAACTGTGATTTTGGCGATGCAACTTCCGACATTCCTGGAGTTCGCAAAGACCTCCGCGACCTCACCAAGGCCGATCTCAAGGGCTTCGATGCGGTCGTGCATTTAGCCGCATTGTCGAATGATCCGGTGGGAAATCTCAATCCTCAGCTCACCTACGACATCAACCACCTCGCGTCGGTGCAACTGGCAAGACTCGCGAAAGAGGCGGGGGTAACGCGCTTTGTTTTCTCGTCCTCGTGCAGCACGTACGGCGCTGCCGGCGACAATTTTCTGGATGAGACTTCCGACCTGAATCCCGTCACCCCGTATGGTGAGTCGAAGGTCTTGGTCGAGCGCGACATTGCGCCCCTGGCCAGCGATATGTTTACACCGACCTACATGCGCAATGCGACTGCCTATGGCGTTTCGCCGCGACTGCGCCTCGACATCGTGTTGAACGACCTGGTAGCCTCGGCGCTCACCACGGGCCGGGTCTATATCAAGAGTGACGGCACGCCATGGCGCCCCATCGTCCATATCCGTGACATTATCGCAGCCGTAGTCGCCGTACTCGACGCACCGCGCGAAGCGGTACGCAACCAGACTTTCAATGTGGGCCGCAACGACGAAAACTTTCGCATCCGCGAACTTGCGGATATTGTCGCGGAAGTTGTTCCCGGCTGCCGCGTGGAGTACGCTCCCGGCGGCGGGCCGGATCTGCGTTGCTATCGCGTCAATTTCGACAAGATCAACCGTCTGCTCCCGGCGTTCCGCCCGCAATGGACCGCGCGCAAAGGCGCACAGGAACTCTACGACGCGTATCGCACCCTTGGACTCACAGCCGCGGATATGGAACAGGGACGCTACGTTCGCATCAACGAGATTCGCCGTCTCCAGCAAGCCGGCCGGCTGGACAGCGCCCTGTGCTGGACCGGTAAAGAGGCCGCGACTACAGTAGCGGTTTGACAGGTTCCCCATAGATCATGACGATGACAACCGTCCTTCAGAAAGTTGATACGCAGACGGCGACCAAGCTCTGCCGTTTTTGCGGCGCGGGCCTGCAGCGGACATTCGTCGATCTGGGCATGTCGCCGCTGTGCGAAACCTATCCCTCTGCCGCCGACCTGAATCATGGCGAGGTCTACTATCCGCTCCACATATACGTCTGCGAGAGGTGCTGGCTGGTGCAACTCGAAGAATACGAAAGCGCGGAGAGTATCTTCAGCGACTACCCGTACTTTGCCTCGTATTCCGACTCTTGGCTCAAGCATTGCGAAAAATACTGTAACGAGATGAAGACGCGTTTCGGTCTCGGCAAACAGAGTTTCGTGGCCGAGGTGGCCAGCAACGACGGCTACCTGCTGCAGTACTTCGTGCGCTTGGACGTTCCTGTACTCGGTATTGAACCGGCTGCCAACGTGGCCAAGGCTGCAGTCGAAAAAGGCGTTCCGACGCTGGTGCGTTTTTTTGGAATTCAAGTGGCAAAGGAACTTGCTGCGGAAGGCCGCACTGCCGACCTCGTTGTCGGCAACAACGTCCTGGCGCAGGTGCCCGACCTCAACGACTTTGTGGAAGGCTTGAAGATCCTGCTGAAGCCAGAAGGCGTCCTCACGCTTGAATTCCCGCACCTGCTTCGTCTGATTGAGCTCAATGAATTCGATACGATTTACCACGAACACTTTTCTTATTTTTCCCTGATCAGCACGATCAAGATCATGGAGGCGCACGGGTTACGGGTGCTCGACGTAGAGGAATTAAAATCGCACGGTGGTTCGCTGCGCGTGTACGCGTGCCACGCCAGTAGCCAGGCTCACGCCCTGGCGCCGAACGTGCAAAAAGTCATTACCGATGAAATCAACGCGAAACTCGACAGGATCGACGGCTACGAGAGTTTCGCGAGGCAAGTGAAAGAGACGAAGTTTGATCTCGTCGATTTTCTTCTCACGGTTGCCAAGCAAGGCAAAAGAGTGGCGGGCTACGGAGCTCCCGGCAAAAGCGCCACGCTGATCCACTATTGTGGCATCGGAAAAGACTTGATTGAGTACACCGTGGATCGCAGTCCGTATAAGCAGGGTCGATTCCTGCCGGGCAGTCACATCCCCATTTTTCATCCGGACCGGATCCGCCAGACCAAGCCTAACTACGTCGTAATCCTGCCTTGGAATCTAAAAGACGAAATCATGGAGCAGTTACAATTCATCCGGGAGTGGGGTGGCCGTTTTGTCGTTCCGATTCCGAGAGTGGCTATCTACTAGGGGGTAACTTATGAAGGTAGTTCTGTTTTGCGGGGGAGCCGGTATGCGGCTCAGGGGGTACGCCGACGATGTACCCAAACCCATGGTGGAGATCGGCACGCGGCCAATCCTGTGGCACTTGATGAAATACTACGCCCACTTCGGGCACAAGGATTTCATCATCTGTCTTGGGCACAAGGGTAACTGCATTAAGGACTACTTCCTCCATTACGACGAGTCTGTCTCCAACGATTTTGTTTGGTCGCAAGGCGGGAAGAAGATCGACTTTCTGAACCGCGACATCGACGACTGGACGATCACGTTTGTGGAGACCGGTATCAACGCTAACGTGGGCGAGCGACTCAAAGCGATAGAGCCGTACCTGGAAGGCCAAGAAATGTTTCTGGCGAACTACGGCGACGGGCTGAGCGACGTCCAACTTCCCGCTATGCTTGAGACATTCCGGCAAAGCAACGCCGTTGCTTCACTGCTGCTGGTGAAGCCCACAGCGAGTTTTGACATTGTCCATGCCGGCCCCAACGGAGTGGTCGGGGAGATTTGCACGCTGCCCGGCAGCGACATTTGGATCAACGGTGGCTTCTTCGCAATGCGCCGTGAGATCTTCGGCTACATTCGTCCCGGTGAGGAACTGGTGCGCGAACCCTTTCGGCGGCTGATTGAGAAGCAAGCCTTGTTGGCCTACAAGTACACTGGCTTTTGGCAGTGTATGGACACTTTCAAAGACAAGCAACGCCTTGAAGAGCTCAGCGAGGGTCCCGCGCCGTGGAAAGTCTGGAATCACGCTGGGAGTTCAGTCTCGAACCGCTCGAAACTGATATCGGCTGGAGTATGATCCATTTGCAGTTGGACCGAGGGGCTGACAAGGCGTTGCGGGTTTTATGCCTGGGCTCCCATTCCGACGATATAGAAATTGGTTGTGGGGGCACGATTCTGCGGTTGGCGGACGAGTACCCAGGCTCCGTGTTTCACTGGGTGGTTTTCAGCGCCATTGGAATCCGGGAGACCGAGGCCAAACGCGCTGCCACCATGTTCGTCGATCCAGGCAATCTGGAGGGACCACTGCTGAAGACTTTCCCAGACGGTTTCATGCCATTTGTGGGTGCCGAAGTGAAGGCAGTTTTCGAGGACTTGAAAGCAATATCCCCGGACCTCATCTTCACTCACAACCGCAAGGACGCGCACCAAGACCATCGTCTGATCGCGGAATTGACTTGGAA
>Ga0208827_1000333_pt1 | contig 23954 bp, 21 predicted proteins | sample Sb_taG_5_FD_187709 | JGI IMG/M metagenome (GOLD analysis project Ga0208827, IMG submission 187709) | Peat soil microbial communities from Weissenstadt, Germany - Sb_50d_8_FC metaG (SPAdes) (version 2) | ecosystem: Environmental > Terrestrial > Soil > Wetlands > Peat | place: Germany... | reverse complement strand
AAATCATGAGTGATGGGCAGCGACCCTGAATCCACTCTATCCTGAGTCATTAGCAACCACCGCGCAAGGCGCTGCTCAATATCGTGCAGCCGATTACACGCGGCTGTTTGTGCAACCTGCATACCCCGAATTGCGGCATAGCGGCTCAACATCAATCGAAGGTGTGGTGCGGATTCCAAAGTGTTTTGCAAAGCTCCGACCTCTACCCGGAACCCATTTCCCGTGATTTGTACCACCGCTTGAAGCGGGCTCCTGCTCAGGCCAACAGCCGCCAGTGTTCCTGTAAAGCCCTCATTTCCAACTATGCCAGCTTCGGCCGTTTTTCCATCTTTCATTACGACTACAAGAGAAATCAAACCTCGATTCGGGAAATACGCAAATTCCAGCTTTCCACCCGGCTCGTGAAGGACGAGATGGTTTGGCAAGCTGACGTATTCGAGATGAGGACGAAGTGAGCTGTAGTCGCTATCGGAGATCGATAGAAGTATTTTGTTGCTGACTTGCTTCCCTGCGGTATTCGTCCGCTCGCTAGGCTGGGAATGAACTCGTCCGTTATGGGGTGCGAGACAGGAAGTCTGGTCGGGCATCGTGAACCCCCTCTCGAAGACCTATCAACACTATGCTGGATACGACCCTGACACTGAGCAATATTGACCGCTTCAAGACGCACCAAGCGTTACCAACAGCTAAAGCGATTCCGCTATTTCATAAGGAGGCTCCGAAATCGGGCGTGCGAACGAACAACACTCTTCTGCGTATGTGCGATGCCCAACAGACCATCAAAATTGGCATGTGATAGTAGTGCAATGGGGGAAACTAGGGGAGAAAATGACAAACCCAATGACAGACCTAGACGCTTACACAGATGAGGAGCTGCAGCAGGCGCGGGCTCGCGTGCTCGCGCAGGCTCGGGGAGAAGTGCTGAACGACGCTGAAGTGCAGAAATTCTGGCAGCTCTACCAAGAGATTCAGCGGCGTGCGCTCTCTGTGACCGCCGCGTAGTTATCTGACCGCGCAGGCCAGCATCAATCTCAGAATCAGCTGCGCATCTTGGCGATCCGTCTTCTGCTTGCGTATGGGATCCGACATTGTCATGGAATCAATTACACTAAGTCACCAACAGTCGGTGATGCCCGTCACGATACCGCGTGATGGCTTATGCGGCTCATTTTCCGATAGATCGTCCGGCCTTCTCGGCAATCTTCTGCATATGTTTGATGCCCGACAGACCATCAAGATTGGCATGTGATATCACCGCAATGGGGAAACTAAACTAATGGGTCCCCGTGCGGCGGCTAAGAAGAGAAGCGATTTTGACCCCCATGCATTCCTCGCAACCATCGGCGAGGGCAGGAAAGTTGTGCTTTTCCCGAAGAAGCAAGGAATCTTTGCGCAAGGGGATACCGCTGATGCGGTGTTTCATATCCAGACCGGCAAGGTAAGACTCACGGTCGTGTCCAATGATGGCAAGGAAGCAACCATTGGCATATTAGGGGACGGCGAGTTCTTCGGTGAAGGTGCGCTGGCAGGTCAGGCTCTCCGCATGGGCTCTGCAACCGCAATGACGGATTGCGCTGTTCTGCGCATCGACAAGAAAGCCATGATGGAAGCGCTTCATCGGGAGCACGAATTTTCCGACCTGTTCGTGGCCTATTTGTTGGCGCGGAACATCCGTTACGAAGAAGATCTGGTGGATCAGCTTTTCAATTCGAGCGAAAAGAGGCTGGCCCGGATCCTTTTACTGCTCGCCCAGTTTGGCAAGGAAGGCAAACCCGAGACGGTAGTTCCCAAGATCAGCCAGGAGACGCTGGCCGAAATGGTGGGCACAACGCGCTCGCGGGTCAGTTTTTTCATGAATAGGTTCAGAAAGTTGGGCTTCGTTGACTATAGCGGGAGCGGGCTGCAAGTCCATAGCTCGCTGCTTAATGTTGTTCTCCACGACTAGCGTGACATGGTTTATCGAGGCTGGGGATGTTCTATTCCATTTGGTTACTTGCCGCAGCGCTGGCCGGTTGGGCCGGTGGCAAGATCGCAGGGGACGACGGATTCGGGACAGGGGCGGACATTCTCCTCGGACTCCTGGGCGCTTTCGTGGTTCGTTGGTCCCTTGAGAACATCGGTATTTCCCTGAAAGAGGTGTACCTGTTTCTGTTCTCGATCTGGGGCGCAGCCGCATTCCCAGCTGCTGTGAGACTTGGGATCAGACGCCGCAATCGGTCAAAAGCGCGATCCCGACTCCAACGCGATTAGCCTAGGTCCGCCCACTGCTTGGGGGTTTTCGCTGACCGCCGCAATCTGACTTCTGCCCTTTTTCATCACAAACGCCCGGCGACGGGCGGTTTGGGGTCTGTGATGGTGCGCGCTGGGCGTTTGTGGTGAAGAAAAAGTCAAAGGCCCCGCCCAAGCGAAGCTTGGACGGGCCACCCTCCCGCCTGGCTTCTTTTCGTTCTATAATTTGTGTCCTCACAATGTCGTCAACTCCGATTCAACCCGACGGAACACCTAGTGCGACTGATAACGCACCGGGGCCGGAGGACGCTGCCTACGACGAGGGCGATCTCAAGGGGCGCTTATCGGACGAATACAAGATTCTACAAGACAAGATAGACAAGATTGGGGCGTTCAGATTCACAATCAAGGGATGGTCTATCACAGCCGTAATTGCGGCGTCAGCAGCTGCGAGTGGAAAGGGTTTGTCTACCGTTTCCACAATCAGTCTGGGGCTTGTACTAATGCTCGTTTTCTTCTTTTGGCTTGAATATGAACAGGTCAGATGGAGCAGACTCTTTGGTAATCGGGCAGGACGGCTCGAGGATGCCTTCAGGCGAATCAGTCGGGGTAATGGGCGAGAGGTCTATCAAAGTTTCCCAGTGCCATATATCGCACATGAACTCGTTTTGGAAGTTTATCGTACAAAAAAACGCGGGCGAGGCACGCAATCTGCACGGTCAAAGGAATCGTCGACCCCTTGGGCGGATAAATGGCACTCGTGGAACCAGGCTCATCTTGGATTTTATCTCGTCTTAATGGCACTGGCTTTTGTTCCGCTCTTGCCGCATTACCTGACAATTGGCATTCATTTGAAAGGATCGATAGCAAGACTGATTCATTACTTGTCGAATCGTCTCTGACTAGTGGGTTTGCGCCTGAGCGAAAAAGGAAGAGATGGAGCATGGCTGAAGAATCTAAGAGAATACGTCGTCCCAGCCGGAAGGTGCTTGAGGCAATCAGTGACGGACTTGATGAAATAGAAGCGCGTTTCGACCTTTCAGGATTCTCAACCAGGCTTGTTGAGCCAATCGAAGAGAAACCGCTTTCGAAAGACACTGCCCAGATTTCTGACGGAGGAGAAGAGGGAGAAGATGATATACAGAGGAAGACGACAGTGGTGAAAATTACAGCGGCGAATACTTCGACCGCGAGGAAATTGAAGTGGCGGTCGATGCGTTCATCTCGTCACTGACAGGTTCGGGTGTCATCCGTAAGCGTAAGGGGGGGAAAACTCCGTCGTTCGCGGAGGTATTCGAGAGATTGTTTGGCCCAGATAATGAGATTACCGATAAAGCCAATGATTTTGAGGACTTCATAGAAGGCTATTTTGGATGGGTCAGCCCGGAGGACATGCGCTCAGCGCACGAGGCATTTGTCGTGATTCAGGGCATTGTTCGACAGGCCACGAAAGGAGTCTTAGATGCAGCGAAATAGGGAAACTCTTTCTCAACTCGCGCTGGAGAGGCTCATGCACACTGCTTGCGGGCAAAAACGACTCGACGATTTTGCTGAGGTCGTGATTTTCGGTTCCATGTCCGTTGGGCTGGAGCGCAGGGACTCCGACATCGACATACTCTGCGTCAGCAACGATGACTACCAGCTGAAGAGTAACGGCCTCGACCTAATTGTGATCTCCAGTGAGTCGACACACAGCCCGATTTGGTTGGAGAGCGAGTTGGCCTCTCATATTGCCGAGTATGGCACGTGGATCAAGGGGTCATCTCGATGGATAGATGATGTTCATATCGGACGAAGAGCGATTCAGAACAAACGTCGTAGGGTGGCTGCCTTTCTTAAAGCTCTGGCAGACTCATGGTTCAGGCTCGACACAGGTTTTCGCGTGAAGTACTCAGTCAAGTTGAGGCGCGAAACTCAGCGCCTGCTGCTGCTGGAGCGCGGCACCCCGGTTCCGGCCACAAAGATCCTCGACAGCTTCTGGGACAGCGTCGCGTTACCCCCAGACGAGGTGCATGATCGTCTCCGGGGATTGACCTCGTCCGCTCCTAGTAATTTTGCCAATGACCTAATTGGTCGCATCGACAGTTTTTTCCATGGCCAAATCGAAAGAACTGCCATTCCATGACTCAGAGAGCGCGCCGGGAGCCCCACCATTCAGAAGATTCGTGCCGACGAGATCCTCGTCATCGGTGTTGCCACGGCTTGGCAGTTCGTGCACAGCGTGCTTTCCTTGAGGTCGATCCATTCCACGGCGTGGGACGGGGCCATGGCGCAGCGGTAGTCTTCGCAGTGCGTCAAACTCACGGTGTGGCCGAGTTCATGGACCGCTTCTTTGAGCGCGCGCTGGCGAAATAGTTCCTGGTCGGGCGGAAGGCCGTAGAACTCCTGGCGCAGGCGGTGCACGGAGACCACGCTGCAGGGTCCACCCATCTGCGCCTCGCCGAAAACGAAGGTAAGAATCGGGATGTACAGATCCACGGCGGTTACGCCCAGTATTCGCCAGGAGTCCGCGGTAAGAAAACTTTGCATGCGCTGCAGGATTTCCGACGAGTGGTACTGCTGCCGCTCTCCGTGGAACGCGAACTCGGGATCCAACCGGACTGGGAGCACCTTGCAGGAGACGCGGAAAGTCTCTTCGACGGCGGGCCGCAGATCCTTCAGCAGCCCGTCATCCACATTCCCGATCGGCAACAGTTGCAGCAGCTTCATTGAGGCAGCTCTCAGCTCTCAGTTCTCAGCTCTCAGCGTTCGATTCGGCGCTGAGAACTGGGAACGGAGAATCTGGATTCAGCTTCACCGCGTGGCTTTATCGCGTCTCCACCGGAGTCCTCGTCCAGCCGTACTTTTTTAGCTTGTGATAGAGAGTGACCCGGTCGATGTCGAGTATCTCCGCGGCATGGCTCTGATTGCCTCCACATTCCTCCAGCACCCGCAGGATGTGGGCGCGCTCCATGTCCTCAAGGGTTTTGCTCGAGCCGTTGGCGGCGGCTTGGGGTTTGAAGATGAAGTCCTGTTCCTTCAGTTCCGGCTCTTGGCCCACAACCATGGCGCGCTCCACCGCGTTCTCCAGTTCGCGAACGTTCCCCAGCCAGGGCTGCTCCTGCAATTGGTTCATGGCCGCGGGTGCAACCCGGGTCATGCGTTTGTTCATGGCCAGAGAGAATTTTTGCACGAAGTGGTTTACGAGTACGGGGATGTCTTCCTTTCGATCGCGCAGCGGCGGGATCTCGATGCGGAAGACATTAAGCCGATAGAAAAGATCGGGACGGAACTTACCCTCCTCGATCAGTTTTTCCAGATCCTTGTTGGTGGCGGCGACGCAGCGGAAGTCCACCTTGATGGTTTGATTGCCGCCCACTCGGGTGATTTCGCGCTCCTGCAACACGCGCAGCAGGTCGGTCTGGGTCTTCAGGGAGATGTCGCCGATTTCGTCCAGGAAAACCGTCCCGCCCTCGGCGATTTCGAACTTGCCTTTCTTGCGGTACTGCGCGCCGGTGAATGCGCCCTTTTCATGCCCGAAGAGCTCGCTTTCGAGAAGCGTCTCCGTCAGAGCACCGCAGTGAATGACGACCAGTGGGTGAAACTTTCGCGGGCTGGCTTGATGGATCGCACGCGCCACCAGTTCCTTCCCGGTGCCGCTCTCGCCGGTGACCAGGACGGTAGCGTCGGTGGGACCAACCGTCTCGATGGCCTCGAAGACCTTGCGCATGGGGCCGCTCTGGCCAACAATGTCTTCCGGACGCGCGACTTCGGCGACGGTCTCGCGCAAAAGGACGTTCTCCTGGGCTGTGCGTTTGTGGGACAGCGCCTTCTTCACCAGGTGCGCGATTTCGTCCGGGTCGAGGGGTTTGGTCACATAGTCATAAGCGCCGTTCTTCAGCGCTGCGACCGCGGTTTCGACCGAGGCATAGCCGGTCATGATGATCACCAGGAGCTCCGGATCGATTTCGTGCATGCGGCGTTGCAACTCGATGCCATCGGTGCCGTGCATCTTGATATCGACCAGAGCCGCATCCCAGCGTTGTGTCGCCAGCTGGGTCAGTGCATCGTTGGCGTTTTCCAGCGTAGTTACGTCGTAGCCTTCTTCGCGGAACCATTTGCCCAGTGAGTCGCGCACGCTCAGTTCGTCGTCCACGATCAGAAGTTTTCCCTGTGTGCTCACTTCAATCACCTCACCTTCATTGCGGATTTCCCGTCGCCTTCGGCCGCCAGCGCAGCGTCAGCAGCTTGACTGGGCAGGGTTATGGTGAAAGCCGTACCCCGGCCCAGCACCGATTCGACTTCGATGTGCCCCTTATGCCGCTCCACGATGCCGCGACTGATCGCTAGGCCCAGCCCGACACTGTGTCCGCGTTCCTTTGTCGTCACAAAAGGTTCGAAGATATGCGACAACACTTCGGGAGCGATGCCCGCTCCGTCGTCGCGCACCTGGATCTCGATTGCCCTCTCAGCGTTGTTCGGCCGAGCCTCGATCCAGAGATTGCCGCCCCGGGGCATAGCATCCTTGGCATTCATAATCAATATCAGGAGCACTTGTTCAATCTGCGCCGGATCGCAGGGCACCCGCGGCAGGTCTTCCGCAAGCTTCAGTTGCACTTCGACTCCGCCTCGCTCCAGTTGAGGCCGCACCAGCAGCAGGCAACGATCAATCACGGCATGCAGGTCGGTAGACTGCACGTTCATGGGCGCGGTGCGCGAAAGAGTCAGCAGGTTCTTGATCAGGTCGCCGCAGCGCCGACTCTCGGAGGCGATCAGTTCCAGACATTCCATCGCCTCCTCGCGTTTTTCATGCTCGATTGATCCCGTTCCTACCCACTTACGCAGCAGTTTGGCGTAGGTAAGAATCCCGGAGAGCGGGTTGTTTACCTCGTGCGCCACTACCGCCGCCATCTTTCCGATGGAAGCCATTTTTTCCACGTGCAGCACGTGATCGTGGGCGCGATTGAGTTCCTTCGTCTTCTGCACGACGCGATCTTCGAGCGTCTTTGCCCAGTTGACGATTTCTTCATTCGCCGTGCGCAACTGCAGGCTCATATCGTTGAAGGAATGAGCCAGGCCACCCACTTCGTCCTGGGATCGCTCTTCGATCTGGTAACCAAGCTCCCCGCGGGCAAGATGTTCCGTGCCCTGCTTGAGCGCCTTGATGGGTTGGCCGACCTCTCGCCACACGAATAGCCAGCTCAATACCGCCACAATCAGCATTGCCCCCGCCGTGTAATGCAGCATGCGGGCGCTGCCGACAGCAAGTTGCACGTCCGCTTTGGCCAGCGAAAGATTAGTGTCAAGCACGCCCAGAACTTGCTGGCTGGCAGGATGCGCGTGACAGTCGGCGTTCGAGCAGTTGGGTTGATTTTCGATGGGAGTGATAATTCCCAGCACGCGCTGCCCGCCGCTACGATAGATACGAAAGCGGTCGGGACGATTCAGGCGCGCCAGCGGCTGCGACTGAGTGTGGCAGCCGTAGCAGGCTTCCCCCGTCTTGTCGAGGACGTGGCTGACTTCCGCTGGATCGGTGGAGTAGCTGATCCGCCCCTCCTGGTCAAAGATTCGGACCTTGACCATGCCGGGCTCGTCCTCCATGGTGTGAATGGCGTGGTAGAGTCCCTCGCGATCGTTGCGCAGCATGTAGTACGTGGTGCTGTGCTTGATTATGTCGCTGACCCGCTCCGCGCTGACCAGCGTGGCGGCTTCCAGATCCTTGCGATGCAATCGGACATTCAAGTATCCGAGAAGGGCGAAGACGACGACCATGACCGCCAACAGAGACCCGATCAACTTCGCACTGATGCTGTGAGTCAGGCGCTTCCAACCCAGCTCGGCGCGAATTGGCTCAGTCTCCGGCATGGCCTAACACCGGTGTAGCAACCACGGACGCGGATTCGGTACGGAGACGCTGCTGCACGGGATGCCGTTCTTCGGGAAAGATAGGCAGGTACTTTACTGCCAATCCGAACAAGGCAAAGCCCATCGCGACAATCATGAGCGTGACCGAGAACTCCGTCCACTTCGGCACGTAGTGATGCCCGACGTAAGTCTCAAAGCCGATGACGCTGACATTGAGGCGGTTGGTGATGAATCCGAGCACACTGCAGACGGAGGCTAGATACAAGCCGCCGGGCGATAGCCTGACCTTCTTGAAGCTGAGCATGGTGATGGGAATCACGAAAGTCAGCGCTAGTTCGAGCCACAGGAAATACGCTTCGTAGCTGGGCTTGATGATCTGTCCCAGCAGGCCGCGATGGAAGTAGTCCTCAAAGCGCAGCAGGGCATTGACCCAGAGAGCAACTAGCAAGGCGCCGCCCAGTTCGACCAGAACTGGGAGCTCAAGGTGACGGCCGAAGGCTTTCGCGCTCTGCGTGGACTCGAAGATAGTCATAGCCAACCCAACCGCAATCGCTGAACCGAAGAAAAGAAACGGCAGCGCCGGCGTGTACCAGAAGGGATGCAGCTTGCTCGGCATAATCAGATAGAGCGATCCGAGCGAACTCTGGTGCAGGGTGGAGAGCAGGATGCCCAAGATGATCAGCACGGGGTAGATCTTCTTAATCCACTTGATGGGAGCCTGCAGATTGAAGCGCTCGAATACGTTGGGAAGGAATTCGAAGAAGAGCACCGTGGTGTAGGACATCACGCATATGCCGACCTCGAACATGACCGAGTGCGGGTTCATGTAGATGAGCTGATGCCAGATGTACCAGGGCCGGCCCAGGTCGAACATCAGTCCAACGATGAAAAGTACATAACCCAGGAACGCCGTCAACACCGCAGGACGCACCACACTATGCAGTCGCTCGACGTTGAACAGGTAGACCGCCCCAACCATGCAAAAACCGCCCGCCGCCAGCATGACCCCGCACAGGAGGTCGAAGCCGATCCAGAGCCCCCAGGGAAACTGGTCGGTCATGTTTGAAACCGCGCCTAAGCCATAAAAAAAGCGAACAACTGTGGAGTACAGGCCCAAGACCATGATCACAATGAATACGACTTTCCAAAAGGTCAGCTTGATCTTCATTTGCCACTCCCGTGCTGCTTCTTTTCTTCTGCTTCAGCAGCGGCTACTTCTTCGCGGCGATGCGAAACCCAATAGATGCCTCCCAATACCAACGTCCACACCGGGATAAAATCCGGAATTCTCTCCATCACTCGCCCGGTGTATTCAGGCATTGCCGTGTCGCCAATTTTCGCGGAAGCTGGATAGCCGTATTCTTCGACCTTCATGCTGGAAAGGATGAAGACCGACGTTCCGCCAACTTCGTTAAGACCGTAAATACGCGGAAGGTAGGTGGATGGGTTCTGACGGATACGGCCCTGCGCTTCCTTGATGAGGTCGTCGCGCTCCCCGAACTTCGTCGCACCCGTCGGACAGATCTCGGCACATGCTGTCTGCTTGCCGGCAATTATGCGGTCCGGGCACATAATGCATTTGCGAATCCGCGGATTCAGCGATTGCCATTCATACTTTGGCTGGCCAAACGCGCAGGCCACCATGCAATACCGGCAGCCGATACACTTCCAGACGTCGTATACGACCGGACCCTCCTTTGTCTTATGCATGGCTCCAACGGGACAAACCGACGCGCAAGCGGGCTTCTCACAGTTCATGCATAGCCGGCGCATGAATTTGTCGTCCTTAGTGAGAACGACCGTATATTTATGTGCCGATTGCACCGGCTCGGCTGCTACTTTGTCGTCGTACGGCAGCTTGTTCTGTTGCGCGCAGCCGCTTTCACACTGTTTGCAACCGATGCACATCGTCGCGTCATACAGCAGGGCCTTACTCATGGAAAACGCTCCTCGTTGCTCCCAAGCGGGATTTCCGTTCCAGTGGAATGAATTGGTAGGGGAACGAACGCTGCGACGGAATAGGCTTGGGAACCGTACAAAACACTCTTGGCGATTCGACTATAAAAAAATAACCGAGTCCGGAGAAGTGTATTCCCGGACCCGGGGGAACTGCTCTCTGTGGGAAAGCGAACCGGGGAGATGCTTTTCGGCTAATCACCAATCGGCCAACTTTTCGTTCCGTCCGCCGAATTGAGCGGGACACCCCCATACAAGCCCTGACGCCTTCCTAGGCTGCTGCCCGCGTGTGGGCGCGACAGCGGCGATGCACAAAGAGAATCAGCCATTGACATTGATTACTGCCAATGATTCCTGTCACTGACTACTGCCAATGCTCACTTCTGCAAGCTACGAATGTACGCAACGACGCCTTTTACGTCGTCAGCGGCTAGACCCTTCACCGGGGCCGGGTGCTTCGCCGTTCCCGTAACGGCCGCGGCCAAGTCGGCATCCGACTTCTTCTTGGCCTCGTCGCCAATCAGGCTCGGAGCCTTCATTGCGGGCTTGCCAGCCGCATCCGGTCCGTGGCACATGGCGCATTTTGCTTTGTAGAGAGCGGCTCCGTCCTCAGCCCATGACAGATTGGGGATCAGGATGAATAGGGCCACCGCGATTGTCATTACAAGCATCACCAGCTTTGTCGTCTTCATGTTTTGGTTTCTTCTCCTTGTGAAGTTTTGCAACCTGATGAAATTAGCGGTTCTTCTCGCAATCGTACTCATGTTGCGAAAGTAACCACAGATACAGCCCTCCAAGAACTGGATGTAGCGGAATGCAGCAGCTCGTCGCTGCCTATTGAGAGTTTCAACGTTTGGAGGATACACGCGCAGTGATCCACGTCACGCTAAGTCGTGATTTTTGGGCTATTTGGGAGCGTCCATGAGAACCATCCTGGTAACCTTGGGTCACGCCAACCGGTGACTGCGGTCACAGCATCTCCCGCAAGCAGGCGAGACAATCTATGGCAGCAGCGAGGTGTAGCTATGCCGATACTCTTGATGGCTCTGCTCGCGTTGTTGGTATTTGGCCTTATTGGAATTCTGCTGTCAACCGCGGTGATCCTGGAGCATTCCACGCACGAACCTGCAGCCAAAGGTGCCGCCGCACACCCGCCTCCGGCCCTGCCTCTCCGTTAATCTGAAACTTTGGTAAACCGCCTGGCGACAATGCGACAACACGGCGACGCGGCGACGGAATCCGTCTGCAAAGGAGAAATCTCATGACTACGCTTGCGCTGGATAAAGACAAAAAAGCTGACCTGGCGGGACCGGGAATCGGCGATTACAAAGAATTGGAAAAGATTCTGCCGCGGGATTACCGATCCTTGCTGACCCCGAAAGAGACGCAGCTGGCCATCTTCCAGGTGAAACGCTATATCGCGGACAATCTGTGCAAGGAACTCAACCTGACGATGGTCGAGGTGCCGCTCATCGTGGATGTAGAGAGCGGGGTCAACGACATGCTCGATCGTGACGGGTCGCGCACGCCGATTCAGTTCCATATCTCGAACGATCGCAACCTGCATCCGGTCGACGCTCAGGTGGTGCAAGCCGCGACCAAGTGGAAGCGCGTGGCGCTCAAGCAATTCGATTGCAAAGTTGGCGAGGGCATCTGCACCGACATGCGCGCCGTTCGCAAGGACTATTTCCTCGATCACGACCATTCCGCCTACGTCGATCAGTGGGATTGGGAGCGCGTCATCACCGCTGAGCAGCGGAATCTCGAATTTCTCAAACTGGTTGTCAGCAGGATCTGGAAGGTGATCGTGGGCGCGGAAAAGTTTGCGCAATCCCTGTTTCCGCAATTGATGGATGAAGACTCTCGCTATCCGAATCTGCCGGAGAAGTTGACCTTCCTGCACGCCGAGGAAATTCTCGAGATGTATCCCGAGCTGCCGCGCAAGCAGCGTGAGACCGCGGTGCTGCAAGAATATCCGGCCGTCTTCATCATTGGGATTGGCTGGCCGTTAAAGGACGGCTATCCGCACGAGATGCGCGCCGCCGATTACGACGACTGGGTCAGCGATACTCAAGACCAGACCGGCAAAGATACGCATGGACTGAATGGCGACATACTGGTATGGAACTGGGTTACCAGGCGGCGCCATGAACTGACGTCGATGGGAATCCGGGTTACGGCTGAGACCCTGAAACAACAGCTAACGATGGCCAAACAGTTGGACTTCATGCGATTGCCCTATCATCAGGCGATCCTGAACAATCAGATTCCGCTCTCGATCGGTGGAGGAATCGGGCAGTCGCGGACGCTGATGCTGTTGCTTCGCAAGGCGCATCTTGGGGAGGTTAGCGTTACGGTGTGGCCGAAGGTTCTGAAGGAGATGTGCGCGCGGAAGAATATTTTCGTGCTGGAGTAGGGCGTACCTTGAAAAACCAACTGCGAGGGAGTAGTCAAGGCGGCTGCCCCCTCGTAACGTATCTCTCCGAATTTCCAGTTGAAGCGCGACGGGCGTACTCGACAGCCCCTGCGGTTTCTGTGCCTCAACCTTGAGCCTACTTGCCCATCGAATACGTGCCAGTGCACCTCAAGTCGTTGGACTCGTCTGCATTCACTTTTCCGGAGCAAGTTCCGGAACCCTTGATGCCTTTGTACTTTCCGGTGCCGCCCACGATCTTCCATTTGTTTGAGACAGGTTTGGTCATGTCGGTGGAAGAGGAACCTTCATAGGTGTAGTGAACCTTGTCGCCATTGTCCATGTCCACGCTGTAGTAGCCGTGAAAGTTGAAGGACGCTTTCCATAGATCCCTGAATTCCGTCCATGCGCCGCTCTTTTCCTTGAAAGGGCCGTCGCTTGCCGTGGCGTCGCAGGTGCCTAGTCCGATCCAATAGGCGTGATCCGGCGCGTCGGCGACGTCGAGTTTGTGTTCAGTCACAGGCTTCGTACAGTGCCATTTGGTATCGATCTTGCTCTGGGCGATCGCTGCGGAACCAGAAACAGCCAGAGACAATACAACCAGCAATAGCTTGCGCATCTTCAAATTTCTCCTTATGTCATGCGGGGGTTGGAAGTCGCGACAACTATACTGCACGCACACACTTCTCGCAAGGACGAGGCAGGCGCTGACGAAGCAAACACGCGAGCAGGGACTCTATACTTCGAGCGGCAGTTCGGATCGAAGCGCCGTTTGCGTCAGATGGCTCTTCACCGCCGCGGCCAACCGCCGTATGCCTTCGCGTATCTGCTCCGGAGCGGCGTTGGAAAAATTCAATCGCATGTGGCGGGAGCCTTCGTGGCTATCGCTGGCGTAGAAGGAATCGCCGGGGACGAACGCCACATTCTGCTCGATTGCCGATTTGAAAAGGGCTTGGATGTCGAGTCCTGCGGGCAGAGTTACCCAGAGGAATAGGCCGCCCTTTGGATGAGTCCACGTCACTTCCGGTGGGAAGAACTCTTTCAGAGCTTGCAGCATTACGTCGCGCCGTTCGCCATAGATCTTACGAATCAGCTTGACGTGTTTGTCGAGGAATCCATCGCGTGCGACTTCGTAGGCCACGAACTGAGTGAAGGTTGAAGTGTGCAGGTCGGCGCCCTGCTTCAGTTGCGCCAGCTTACTGATGACCTCAGGAGGAGCGACGATCCACCCCAGACGGAGCCCGGGAGCGAGCGTCTTTGAGAATGTGCTTAGGTAAATGACGTTGCCGATGGAATAGCCGTCGTCGCGGCGCAGGTTCTCGCGGTCGAGCACGACCAGCGATGTGAGGTGCTCGCCTTCATAGCGCAACTGGCCGTACGGGTCATCTTCGATAATCGGAATGCCATACTTGTCCGCCAGCAGCACCAGTTCGTGGCGACGCCCCTCCGATAATGTGGTTCCGGCCGGGTTCTGGAAGTTGGGCAGCACGTACATGAACTTGGGGCCGGAACGCAGAGGCTTCTCCAGCAGGTCGGTGCGGAGGCCGTTTTCGTCGATCGGGACGGAAACATATTCCGCGCCATACACATTGAAAGCCTGCAGCGCGCCGAGATAAGTCGGCGCTTCCACCAGCACGCGATCTCCGGCATTGATAAACAGCTTGCCGATCAGGTCGAGCGCCTGCTGCGAGCCGGAAGTAATCAAGACGTTCTCCACCTTCGCCTTGATCCCGTAGCGCGCCATGTTATTCGCAATCAGATCGCGCAGGGGCCTGTAACCTTCGGTTTCGCCATACTGCAACGCGGAAGCTGCCTGCTCGGTCAGTACTTTGTGGCAGGCTTCTTCGAAGCGTTGGACAGGGAACACATCGGGAGCGGGCAGGCCTCCGCCGAAGGAGATCATTCCTGGTTTTTGGATGACCTTCAATAACTCGCGGATTTGAGAACTGGTGACCCTCTTGGTGCGTAGCGCGTAACGAGATGTCCAGCCAGTCGACATATTGGGAGTCCTCCGCGAAGCTGAGCTGCGAGCTTCGAGCCGCGAGCTTCGAGCAAACCAGACGGCTCCGCAGTTCGGCGCTCGCAGCTCGCAGCTTATTTACTCGGCAGCCAGAATTTGCCCACTACCAGAATGTCTGAGGCTGCCTATCCCCATTCTAAGCGAAGCCGTCGGGCTGGCTTACCGCGCCAACGTGCGCCTGTTCCTCGATAAACCGTCGGCCGGCGGCGAGCGCTTTGCGGTCAATTTCCAGCATATCGACTTTTTTCACCTTGTCTTCGAGTACGCTCAACGCCGTTCCGGGAGCCAGACACTCGGTGTCTTCGAGCAGCGCCCCCAGCATGACTATGTTGGCTGCCTTCGTGGAACCTAGTTTGTCGGCGATCTCCGCCGCCGGAATCGCGACCGCCTGCACTTCCGGCGCATAAAAGTCGCCAGGCAAGCTGGCGCCGTTGTAAAGAATGACTCCTCCGCTTACCACCTCGTGGGCAAACTTGCGCAGCGAGAACTCATTCATGGCCACGAGCACATCCGGGCGCGAGACCAGCGGCGAGCCGATGCGCTCTTTCGACAAGCACACATGGCAGTGCGCGCTGCCCGAACGCATCTCCGGACCATACGACGGCAGCCAGCTCACCTCCAGTCCCTCGCGCATGCCCATTTCGATGAGGAGCTGCCCCATCAGCAGCACGCCCTGTCCTCCGAGGCCTGCGATTTTGATCTTAACGTCCTTGAAACGATGGGCGTGTTTCGGTTTGGAAATATCGTGCGCTCCCTCTTTCGAGGTGATCTCAAGCACATCCGCTACCGAGCGCTGCGGCGGCTGATTGCCGTCGGGAATTTCCGGCTTGCGGTCGCGGAAAACATTCAGCGGGAAGGTCGGCGTCATCTTCTCGAGAACCCAGCGCCGCGCTTCCACCGGGTCTTTGCCCCAAATTGTCGGACACGGCGACAATATTTCGACAAACGAGAAGCCCGTGTCATCCCGCTGGATCTCGAGTGCTTTGCGGATCGCCCGCCGCGCTTTCATGATGTTCTTATTGTCGGAAAGCGCCACGCGTTCGACGTAAGCCGGCGCTTCGAGCGTGGCGATCAGTTCCGCCATGTGCATAGGGAAGCCTTCGTTCGACGGCCGACGGCCCCAGGGAGATGTTGTGCTCTTCTGCCCGACCATGGTGGTTGGCGCCATCTGCCCGCCAGTCATCCCGTAGATTGCATTGTTCACGAAAAAGACGGTGATCTTCTCGCCTCGGTTGGCGGCATGAATGATTTCGGCCGTGCCGATTGCCGCCAAGTCGCCGTCTCCTTGATAGGAGATGACGATTTTGTCGGGGCCCGCTCGTTTGATGGCCGTGGCTGCGGCCGGCGCGCGGCCGTGGGCGACCTGCACGTTGCCTACGTCAAAATAATAGTAGGCAAACACCGAGCAGCCTACGGGGCTTACGAAGATCGTCTTGTCCTGCAGCCCCAGCTCCTGCAACGCTTCGGCAATCAGCTTGTGGACCACTCCGTGTCCGCAGCCGGGACAGTAGTGGGTCTGGTGCTTCAGCTCCGACTTGCGCTCGTAGAGGTCATAGAACAGCGGCGACTTGGAGTGGAGTAACTCGTATCCGTTGTTGTTTGCCGCGGAGCTCGCTTCGAGCTTAACTTCGGACTCGACTTTGGACTCAACTTCGGACTTACCTTCGGGCTCCACCAGGCTGACCACGCTTTCGTTTGCCATTTTCGTTGTCCTTTGCGAACCTGATCCTCACTCCCTCGTCGATACTCAGCGCCTAAAAGAGTGTGCGTGCGAACTCGGTCGTCCCTCCGGGACTTGAATCTTTCTTTCCGCTCTTCCCAGCGCTGAAGCGCTGGGCTAAGTTCGGTCGCCCCTCCGGGGCTCTTGAAGCCATGCCCTTCCCAGAACTTCAGACCGCCACGGTCATGCGTGTCAACACCTGTTGCTGCAACTCTCGGACGGAGGGCACGTTGCCACCTACCCGGCCGTAGAACTCCACCGGCACCTTGCCGTTCAGCGCCAGGCGCACATCTTCCACCATTTGCCCGTTGCTCAATTCGACCACCAGGACCTTTTGCACCTTAGCCGCCGCTTCCACCAGAGCCTTCGAAGGATAGGGCCACAGCGTGATGGGGCGGAACAGTCCTGCTTTCACGCCTTCCTTGCGCAGCGCGTCCACTGTAGAAAGCAACACTCGAGACACAATGCCGTACCCGACCAGCAGCACTTCGGCGTCCTCGGCGCGGTAGAGTTCCGAGCGCGGCTCGGCTTCTTGCGCGCGGATGTACTTCGCTTCCATTCTGCGCTCGTGCGCTTCCAGTTCGTCGGTTTCGAGATAAATGGAACTGATCACGTTGGCACGCGTCTCTGGCGTTCCTTTTACCGCCCACGGTTTTTCCGGCGGCTGAATCTCACGATCTTCTAGCTCGAGCGGTTCCATCATTTGTCCGACGAAGCCGTCGGTCAGCACCACTGCGGGATTGCGGTATTTGTCGGCGAGGTCGAAGGCCAGCATGGTGAAGTCGGCCATCTCCTGCACCGATGCGGGAGCCAGCACGATATTGCGGTAGTTGCCGTGGCCGCCGCCTTTCACCATGGCGAAATAGTCGCTTTGTTCCGGCGCGATGTTGCCCAGTCCCGGTCCGCCGCGCATTACGTCCACGATCACGCAGGGCAGCTCCGAGCCGGCTAGATAGGACATACCTTCCTGCATCAGGCTGAGGCCGGGGCCGGAGGATCCACTCATGGCGCGGACGCCAGCTGCGGCTGCTCCATACACCATGTTGATGGCGGCGACTTCGCTCTCCGCTTGAATAAATGTTCCGCCGACCTGCGGGAAGTAGAGCGCGGCCGCCTCGGCGATTTCGCTGGCTGGAGTAATCGGATACCCGTAGTACGCGCGGCACCCGGCGAGGATCGCGCCCTTTACCACCGCCACGTTTCCCTTACAGAGTTGCCGCATGTTCGCCTCCTGGCGCCTGCACCTGCGCCGCCGGCGGCGTTAACGCCTTGGCTTTCGCCTTTATGCGGTAGACCGTAATCGCGCCCGGCTCCGGGCAGCAATAAAAGCAGATTCCGCAACCCGTACAGTCGTGTCCGGTGTAGTGCGCCGGATGAGCGCCGTAAGCATTCAACTCCGGCGCCAGTTCCAGGCACTTCGGCGGGCAGGACTCCACGCATAGCCCGCATCCCTTGCATTCCTCGACATCGACCGTGACCTTACCGCGCGCTTGGCCTGCCATGCTTCACCTCGTTGACGTTCACCGCGTTAACGTTCGCCTCGATGACGTTCACCTCGTTGCCGCTGGTGACGCAGCGAAAGGCCGCTGCAGCAACCAGGTTTTCTCCGAAAATTGATAGAGTTCCTCTCGAAAATCGGGATGCGCAATTTCGATCAGCGCCTGCGCCCGTTCCCTAATAGTCTTGCCGTGCAGATACGCAACCCCATATTCGGTCACGATGTAACGGACCAGCCCGCGCGAAGTAACCACTCCCGCGCCCGGGCTCAACATGGGCACGATCCGCGAGATCGCGCCGTCTTTTGCGGTAGAGGAAATGGCGATGATCGGCTTGCCACCCTTGGCGCGCGAAGCTCCGCGCAGAAAGTCCACTTGTCCGCCAATGCCGCTATAGAACTGGCTTCCGATCGAATCGGAGCAGACCTGACCGGTGAGATCGACCTGCAGCGCAGAGTTGATCGCCACCATGTTGTCGTTACGGGCAATGAGTCCGGGGTCGTTGGTATAGGACGTGGGATGGAACTCGAAGATGGGATTGTTGTCCACGAAATCAAACAACTTTTTCGTGCCCAGAGCAAATCCCAGGATGATCTTCCGCGGCTTAAAGTTCTTGCGCGCACCCGTAATCACGCCCGCGTTGATCAAAGGCATCACGCCGTCCGAAACCAATTCGCTGTGGATCCCGAGATCCTTGCGATCCATGAGAAGCGGCAGCACCGCATTCGGGATTCCACCAATGCCAGTCTGCAGCACGGCCCCGTCGTCAATCAAATCAGCGACGTTGCTGGCAATGGCCCTTTGCAGGTCGGTGATTTGCGGGATCTTCAAGGCGCACAGCGGCCGGGAGGAATCCACAATGGCGTCCAGCTCAGACACATGGATGAAGCTGTCTCCGAAAGTGCGCGGCATTTGATCGTTGATCTGCGCCACCACGTAGTGCGCACATTTGGCGGCCGTGAGCGACGTATCCACACCCACTCCGAAGCTGCAGAAGCCGTGCGGGTCTGGAGGAGAGAGTTCGAGCAGGGCCACATCTATCGGCATGGCGCCGGTTTCGAACAGTTCTTCAATGTCGCTCAGGTAGATCGGCGTGTAGTCGGCCCGGCCTTCGTTGATGGCCTGGCGCACATTGGCGCCGATAAACACTGCATTATGCCGGAAGTGCCCGGCCATCTCTGGAGCCACATAAGGGGCTGCTCCCATGGTCATCATGTGCACGATTTCGACATCCTGCACATCGGGACCGCGGCGCATCAGCGCCTCTACCAGAGTCTCAGGTTCGGCGCAGCCCGGCTGAATGTAGACACGCATTCCCGATTGCACACAAAGCAGCGCCTCGTCTGCCGTTCGCAACTTTTTCTTGTAATCAAGTTCCCAGGACATTACTTCTCCCCCCTCGTCCGGGCTACCCAACGGCCCCACCGCGCCGGACTTGCTCCCAGGGCGAAATTCCTGTCACTACGACCGAATCGCATCCTCTTACCTTTCATTAGAAACTCCTCTCCGCCTTGAGGCGGTGATCTTAAGCACTAGACACAGTGAGGCGCGTCACATCAAGCCCGTGCCACTCGCCAAAGATGGTCATTGCGCATGGTCAAATACCCATGGATTAATTGCAAAATGAACGGTGGAGCGACGGGCGGGGACGCCCGGCGCTCCACCGACAAGCTTGCAAGATTGTGGACCGCTTAAACGCGTCGTCGAGTCGCCGCTCACGAGACCTTCAATGACTCTCGTCCAGGTACCAGCACGTGCTCCAGACCCTTGACGGCTCGCATGTATTGGGCCCGCTCGAAGGCTCCCGGATCGGGGCAGCGGAACTGGCTCATGCTGCCTTGCATCTGGTGCACAGATTCATATTCGTGAGCTTCCATCCACTCCCGAACGCCTAGTTCTACGGAACGAAGAAGCCCGACCCCATGGCGCAACAGAGCCGAGCACATCATTGTCACATCGGCGCCGACCATGAGCAGCTTGATTACGTCCTGGGGCCCATGCACACCGCTGGTCGCCGCCAGGTTGGCCCGGATGCGGCCATAAAGAATGCCGATCCAAGTCAGGGGCAGCCGTAAATCTTGGGGGCCGCTAAGCAGCACGTTGGGTTTAATTTCTAATTCTTCCAGGTCGATATCGGGCTGGTAGAAGCGGTTGAACAGCACCAGGGCGTCTGCGCCCACCTGGTCCAACTGCTTTGCCATATTGGCCAAATTGCTGAAAAATGGACTGAGCTTGACGGCTACAGGAATGCGAACCGAAGTCTTTACCTCGCGGAGAATGTCCGTATAGAGCATCTCTGCGTCGGAACCAGAGAGGGCCATATCTGTCGGAATGAAGTAGATATTGCACTCGATGGCGTCGGCTCCGGCTTGCTCGATCTGCTTGGCATACTTGGTCCAACCACCCAGGGTCGCACCGTTGAGGCTGGCGATAATCGGAATCTTCACCGCTTCCTTGGCTTTGCGAATGTGATTCAGATAGCCCTCGGGGCCGAGGTGGTATTCGCTGGCCTCGGGAAAGTAAGTAAGTGACTCGGCAAAGCTCTCCGTGCCGGCGGTGAGATCGCGTTCCAGCTCAAGGGCTTCCTGCCGTAGTTGTTCTTCGAACAGGGAGTAGAGCACGACGGCCGAAGCGCCGGCATCTTCAAGGGCGCGGATCCCGGCGATTTCCTGCGAAAGCGGAGATGCGGAGGCGACCAGCGGCGTGCGCAACTGCAGGCCAAGATACTTCGTGCTTAGATCCATGATGTTTCCTCTTAATTGCGGCAAGTATATAGTTCCCTCAGGGGCTAAAGCCCGCATTTTCCTAGCCCTAAACGGCACGGCTAAAGCCGTGCCCTACCCAAAACCACCTTACGAAACACGCTTTAGTGCGAGTCGCTATTTTCCCGTTATCACTGGTATCTGGACCACTTCCGCGGGAGCCGCAGCCGACTGTGGTTTGCGCTGCGCCATATACTCGTACAGGCGATAGCGCGCCTCAGCATCTTGCTGCGCCTGTCGCCACAGCCGCTTGGCGTCTTCCGGTTTACTCTTGAGCAGCATCTTGAAGCGCGTCTGCTGCTGCAGATAGTCTTTGACTTTGCGCGTGGGGGTGCGGGAATCGAGTATCAATGGATTCTCGCCAGCGAGGGCGCGCTCCGGATTGTAGCGATAGAGCAGCCACTGTCCCGAGTCGACCGCGACCTTCTGGTCCGACATTGCGGTCGTCATGTCGATGCCGTGCGCGATGCAATGCGAGTAAGCGATGATGAGGCTGGGGCCGTCGTAGGCTTCCGCTTCCAGGAAGGCCTTGAGCGTGTGCTCGTCCTTGGCGCCCATGGCGACGCTGGCCACATAAACATTGCCGTAGGCCATGGCCATCAGCCCGAGGTCTTTCTTTAGCCCCGGTTTGCCTCCCGCCGCGAACTTTGCGACTGCTGCGCGGGGGGTGGATTTTGAGGCTTGGCCTCCGGTGTTCGAATAAACCTCGGTGTCGAGCACCAACAGGTTCACGTTGCGCCCGCTGGCGATCACATGATCGAGGCCGCCGTAGCCAATGTCATAAGCCCAGCCGTCGCCGCCGACGATCCAAACGCTCTTTTTCACCAGCATGTCGGCGAGCGCCAGCAGTTGCTTCGCATCCGGGGAGTCCAGACCCTTCAGCTTTTCCTTCAGCAATTCGACGCGCTGCCGCTGCTCGTAAATGTCCGCCTCGTCTTTCTGCGGACTCTCCAGCAGAGAGATGACCAGTTCGTCTCCGATGGACGCCGACTGACGGCGAACTAACTCGCGGGCGAATTCGGCCTGCTTGTCGATGGAGAGCCTGAATCCCAGGCCGAACTCGGCATTGTCTTCAAACAGGGAATTCGACCAGGCCGGTCCGCGACCGTCGAGATTCTTGGCCCAAGGCGTGGTCGGCAGGTTGCCGCCGTAGATCGAAGAGCAGCCGGTCGCATTGGCGATCACGGAACGATCTCCGAAGAGCTGTGAAACCAGCTTCAGATATGGCGTCTCGCCGCACCCGGAACAAGCTCCCGAAAATTCGAATAAAGGCTCCTGTATCTGTTGCTGGCGGATACTTGTGCTCTTGATCTTCCGGCGATCGAGCTCTGGAATCTTGAGGAAGAAATCCCAGTTCTCCCGCTCCGGCTCGCGCAGCGGCGGCTGCGGCACCATGTTGATCGCTTTCAGGCGAGTCTCGCTCTTGTTCTTTGCGGGACAGATGTCGACGCAGATGCCGCATCCGGTGCAATCTTCCGGCGCAACCTGGATGGTGTACTTGAGGCCCTGCCAGTCTTTGTCCTTGTCGCGCACCTCGGTAGATTTGAAGGTCGTGGACGCGCCCTCCAGTTGCTTGGAGTCGTAGACCTTGATGCGGATCACGGCATGCGGGCAGACCATAGCGCACTTGCCGCACTGAATACAGATCTTCGTATCCCACGCAGGAATCTCGAGCGCGATGTTGCGCTTTTCCCATTTGGCGGTGCCGGTGGGGAAGGTTCCATCGACCGGGAACGCGCTCACCGGAATCTCATCGCCATGGCCGGCGTAGATTACGCCGAGCACGTCGCGCTCAAACTGAGGCGCCTGCGGAGAGAACGCCGGCGGCATTTCGGCGTGGCTCGTGACCTTGTCGGGTACGCTGACTTCAAAAAGGTGGGACAGTGTTTCATCCACGGCGTGCAGGTTCTGCTGCACGACCTCGTCCCCTTTCTTGCCGTAGGTGTCGCGGATGGATTGGCGAATGGCTTCAATGGCTTGTTCGCCAGGCAGAACCTTGGAGATGGCGAAGAAGCAAGTCTGCAGAATGGTATTCATGCGCGAGCCCATGCCGGTATCGCTCGCCACGTGGTAGGCGTCAATTATGAAAAACCGCGCCTTCTTGGCGATCAGTTGCGTCTGGACTTCGCGCGGCAGATGGTCCCAAACTTCGTCTTTATTGAAAGGGCTATTGAGCAGGAAAACGCCACCGGAAACCAGGGCGCTGAGCATGTCATAACGCTCGAGGAAAATCCATTGATGGCAGGCCACGAAGTTGGCCTTCGAAATCAAATAGCTGGAGCGAATCGGCTGCGGCCCGAAACGCAGGTGCGAAACCGTCATCGCGCCCGACTTCTTGGAGTCGTAGACGAAGTACCCCTGCCCGTAGTTATCAGTGTTTTCACCGATGATCTTGATCGAGTTCTTGTTCGCGCCCACCGTGCCATCCGCGCCCAGGCCGTAGAACATCGCTCGCACCACGCTTTCGGGCTCGACGGAAAAATCGGAATCGTAATCCAGACTGCTATGGCTCACGTCGTCTTGAATGCCGACGGTGAAGTGGTCCTTGATCTTTGAACTTGGTTTCGCCAGGTTGTCGTAGACGGCTTTGACCATCGCGGGCGTGAATTCCTTGGAAGAGAGGCCGTAACGTCCACCGATGATTACCGGCGCGACCTTCAGCGTTCCATAGCCCAGCCTGATTCCCTCGTGAATCGCGCTGACTACGTCAAGATAGAGCGGCTCTCTGCCGGCGCCAGCTTCCTTGGTGCGATCGAGAACGGCGATCTGGCGCACGGTTGGCGGAAGACCCTCGAGGAATCGCTTGACGGCGAACGGGCGGTACAGCCGGACTTTCAGCAAGCCAACTTTCTCACCGTGCTGGTTCAGAGAATCAACCGTCTCGTGCGCGGTCTCTGCGCCGGAGCCCATCATGACGATCACGCGCTCGGCATCGGGCGCGCCCACGTAGTCGAAGAGGTGATATGAACGTCCCACCACCTGGGAAAACTTATCCATCACCGCCTGGACCTTATCGGGACAGGCGTCGTAGTAAGGATTGCAGGCTTCGCGCGCCTGAAAGTAGACGTCGGGATTTTGTGCGGTGCCGCGCAACACGGGATGGTCCGGAGAAAGCGCCCGCTGCCGATGTTCGACGACGCGATCCATGTTGATGAGGGCGTGCATGTCGTCTTCGGTGAGCATCTCGATCTTGTTGACTTCATGCGAAGTGCGGAAGCCGTCAAAGAAATGCAGGAAAGGGATGCGGGTTTCGAGAGTGGCCGCATGCGCGATGAGCGCCAGGTCCATAGCCTCCTGAACCGAATTCGACGAGAGCATCGCGAATCCCGTAGTTCTGCAGAACATTACATCCGAGTGATCGCCGAAAATCGAGAGGGCGTGGGTTGCCACCGTGCGCGCGCTGACGTGGAATGCCGTAGCCGTAAGTTCGCCGGCGATCTTGTTCATGTTGGGGATCATCAGCAGCAGGCCTTGCGACGCCGTGAAGGTTGTGGACAGGGCCCCGGTCTGGAGC
>Ga0208827_1000331_pt1 | contig 24043 bp, 18 predicted proteins | sample Sb_taG_5_FD_187709 | JGI IMG/M metagenome (GOLD analysis project Ga0208827, IMG submission 187709) | Peat soil microbial communities from Weissenstadt, Germany - Sb_50d_8_FC metaG (SPAdes) (version 2) | ecosystem: Environmental > Terrestrial > Soil > Wetlands > Peat | place: Germany... | reverse complement strand
GCTCGCTGTGATAGATGCCGTCCAAGATGAACTCCCAAGTGCCCGTAGCGCCATAGCCGATATTCTTGATGGGGATGCGGTCGCCGATTTTCCAACCGAATCGTTTGGCGGTTTTCGCGCCGGCGATGGCGCCCTGGCGGTCCTTTACGAAGTTCTGCCATTGGTCATCGGGAACAACCAGTTCGGGGATGACCCGGCGCTGATTTTCCACGTCGATCACGAACTGCGGGAAGAAGTTTTTTTCTTCCTGATATACGCCGCCGAACCAATTGTTGTGGGTGACTGCCTTGACCCCCGGAATGCGCAGAATTTTGTCGCGGTAGGCAAGCGGCAGCGGCTGAATGATGGATACGCGATTGATAGTAACCAGACGATCCGCTCCCGCGATATCGGCGCCACGATTGAAGGCTCCCCTGACCAGGGCGAGGAACGCAAAAAGAAATAGTGCAACGGCGAACGACCCGATGGTTAGGATCAAGCGACTTTTCTTGCGAAAGAGATTGGCGAAAATGAGGCCACGGAATTTCATGCCGCGCCTCCGGCCGGGACTTCTTGCGATTGGCGGGACTCGACCAGAACGCCTTTCTCGAGGTGCATGGTGAGATCGGCGCGCTGTGCGACCACCGGGTCGTGCGTCACCATGAGCACGGTCTTGCCGTGCTCCTTCACGAGACGATGAATCAAATCCATGATTTCATCTGCGCTCCTTCGGTCGAGGTCGCCGGTGGGCTCGTCGCAAAGCAGGAAAGTGGCATCGGCAACAATCGCGCGCGCAATGGCCACCCGCTGCTCCTGTCCACCCGAGAGTTGACGCGGATAATGGCTCATCCTATCAGTCAGTCCGACGATGCCGAGCGCAGTCTCCACATGCTTGCGGCGCTCGGCTTTGGAGAGATTGGTGAGCAGCAGCGGCAGTTCCACGTTCTGAAACGCCGTGAGCACCGGGATGAGGTTGTACATCTGAAAGATGAAGCCTACGTGCCGAGCTCGCCACGAGGTCAGCTTGCTGCGGGACATGTGCGTAATCTCGTCGCCGGCCACGGTGATGCTTCCTCGCGTGGGAACGTCGAGACCGCCGAGCAAGTTCAGCAGTGTGGTCTTGCCGGATCCGCTGGGCCCCATGAAGGCGACGAAATCGCCCTGGTCAACGTCGAGATTCAACCCCTGCAGTACGTGGATTTCTTCGCCTCCACGGCGATATGTCTTATCCAGCCCGCGCACCTGAATCTGACTGTTCGTTTTTCCAGTGCCGTCCAGTTGAACCATGTCTTTGCTCCCTTATTATTTCCTGGTCTTTATTTCTTGATCCTTATCTTTTGATCCTTATTTTTTGATCTTTATTTTTTGACCTGGACGCTCTCGCCATCGTGGAGATTTGGCGGTCCGTTTACAACCACGGTGTCGCCAACCACTAAACCCGAGATGACTTCCACGTCGGTGCCGCGATTTCCGCCCAGCGTGACCGCGCGGCGCTCTGTTTTATCCGCCTTGATCAGGAAAACAACCTTCTTGCCGCCGTCGTCGCGAACGGCATTCTGAGGTATGAGAATTGCGGGCGCGGTTGCGACATTCCTTTCAGATGGTTCATCCCCGAGGAAAGTCACTTTAATTCCCATGTCGGGGAGAATGCGCGGGTCCAGCTTCAGGAAGGAAATACGCACTTTCACGGTCGCTTTTTGGCGGTCCGCGCTGGGAATAATAGTGCGCACGCGGCTGGGAATCTCCCAGTCGGGATAAGCGTCGAGAATCGCAGTGACCTGCTGTCCCGGCTTCACCCGTGTGATGTAGGCTTCATTTACATCGACCTCAATTTCATTCGAGTTCATGTCCACAATTGTGGCGATGCCTGTGCGCGTGAAGCCGCCGCCTGCCGAGATGGGAGAAACCATCTCGCCGACTTGCGCGTCTTTCGAGACGACGATGCCGTCGAAGGGCGCGCGAATCGTGCAATTATCAACCGCTTGCTGCGCCTCGCCGATGCGAGCTTCCGCCGCAATCGCTTGCGCCTTGGCCAGGTCGATTTTGGCCTGGAGACTTTCCGCAGCGGTGCGCGCATTGTCCAGCTGCTCCTGGGGCTCTACCCCAGCTTTTTGGAGCTCCTCGGTCCGGTGCAGCAAGATTCGAGCATTCTTTAGCTGCACTTCGTAGTCTGCGATGGCGGCTTTGGCGGAATCGCGGTCGGCCCTGGCGGTCTCCAGAGCTCTTCTGGCGTCGGCATCGTCCAGAGTGGCCAGCAATTGGCCTTGGTGCACGTGCGTGCCTTCGTCGAAGAACACGCCGGTCACGCGGCCAGTGATTTTGGCGGCGATGGTGGCCCGTTGGCGCGGGGTGACATATCCGGTGGCGTTAAGCAGCGCCTCGCGGTTTCCGGGGCCCACGGCTTTCCTAGCCACGGCTACTTCGACGGCTGGTTTCGATTCTAAGAGGGCGTAGACACCTGCTCCCACACCGGAGAGGACGATCAGAAGCCCGAAGAAAATGGCGAAACCTTTCCCCACTTTGCCGCTTTTGCGCTGTCCTTCGTGGATGCGCAAAGAGCCCAGGTCGTGTGTGGGTGCGTTTTCTCGCGTCACCATCTCTTACTCTTGTCCTTTCCAGAAAGGAATGATCCATGATAAATCCCATCCTCAAACAAGCCAAAGCCGAGCACGCGAGGGGAGTGTAGAGGCCACCTCATAAATGGGCCGAAGGAGTAAGCCGCCGGCTCCCTCAGGGGCAAAAGCCCTCGTCTTTATTGGCCCTTTACGACGCGGCTGAAGCCGTGCCCTACCCAAAAACGATTTATGAGATAGCTTCTTGGTCTCCGAAGAGTTCACTCGACCAGTTTTCGATGTAAAACATTCAATTTAGTGGGCGTCTTGCGCTTTCGACTTCTCCAGTGTGATGTCATGTTTGGCTTGGCACTCGGTTGCCGGATCGACCGTCGCGACACCCTCGAACTCATCCTTCGAAGCGTGAAATTCAAGTGGAGGCCGGGCCACTCGCCGGGGAAGCTCGGTGAACTTCACCTTGCCATCCGAGTTGGTTCCGGCTTCGAGATCGAGCCTCCGCATTCCACCAAAACCATACGCGATATGAACCTTGACCGTGGCCGCGTAAGCGAGTTTGCCGTCTGCGCCCATAACTGTAAGTTCGAGGGAACAGGGACCAGCGCCGCCTCGTATTACAGGAACTTTTTCGTCATGCGATTGCGCTTCAGAAAGCAAAGGGATTGCGACGACGATGGAGCACAGAACACAAAGCAATCTGTTCATATCCTCACAATTATACGAGCGCAGCCAAGAGACAGGCGCAAGGGATTCGGCGGTAGTCTAATAAAGCCAGGTTTCGAGTGTTCACAAAGGAGACCTGTTGTTAGCATTTTCCATGACTGATCAATCTTGTACAGTTCCGAACAACTTAACTGAGTCATACTGCCACTGGTCGTACTGAGATGCTGTGCTACATGACTGCCAAAGCAAAAGGTCGCAATAATGGCACCAACCAAGAACGCTGGATGAAACTCTGCGAGCAAGCCAAAACAGAGCAGGACCCTCAGAAGCTAACCGAAGTGTTCGCGAAAATCGACCGGATGCTAGCAAATAAAACAAGATCGTCTCAAGGGCTAGAATCGCCCGCAATTTTCAGAGGAGTTTAGTCAAGCAGCAGTGCTGGAATCTTTAACATTGCCCCAAGTCTCCGTCATTCAGCCTAATGCGCTGCGGCCTCCGATTCGACACGTTCCGTAAAGATTCGGCGCGAAGATTCTTTGTTTTGGTGCGGCTTGGGATACGATTTCGTCTGTTAACGGGAGGTTCAGTATGAAGAGTGTTGGCCTCATCGGTGTCTTATTGCTGGTGCTTGGATTGTTGGCTTTCGTCGTGCCCGTGCCTCACAGCGAGAACCATAGTGTGAAAATTGGAGATACTAAGATCGGCGTCCAGACCCAGAGTCGCGAGAAACTGCCCCCGGCTGTAGGTATTGTTCTGCTGGCTGGAGGCGTCCTCGCCTTGGTCCTCGGGAGTCGCAAGAGCTAGCGGCCCTTTACGAAATCGGCATCGGAGGAACGGGCAAGGGCGGAATTGCAGAGGACCAAACCCGCTGAGCCGCTGCGTCAGGCTCCCGAAGACGACCGGGTTATTCTCAAGTTACTTTCGTACCGCCGCATGGCCCGCCGGAGCCATTCACGAAGCTGTGGACAGGAGTCTAAGCTGGAATTGAGCAGCTTTCGGGGGAGGGCTGATCAACAAGCGTCCCGCGACTCAATCGAGTCTGGGGCGCTTTCGTTTTTGTCGGCCCGCCGATCTCTTGATGGGAGAATCTGAGCGATCTGGGATGGGAAAAAGAGGGGCGTAGCTTGGGCAATCGGAGATGTTTTTACCGCTGCCAATATTGAATCGCCACGATAGCCGCACTCATCGGTTATGCTCTTTTTGAATTTTTTCGAAAGAAATTCTAGGCTTGATCGAGAATCCCCGCATGAAAAGAATCTGCGTTTTCTGCGGCTCCAGTTCCGGCAGTTGCCCCGAGTACGGCGCTGCCCCCGAGGAGCTTGGAACGGAACTGGCACGGCGCAACATTGGATTGGTGTACGGCGGCGGCAATGTGGGACTGATGGGTAGGCTCGCGGACGCGGTGCTGAGGGCGGGCGGCGAGGCGGTTGGAGTCATCCCGGAACACCTTATGGGGCGCGAGGTCGGTCACAAGGGGTTGACGAAACTCCATGTTGTCCGCTCCATGCACGAGCGCAAGGCGCTCATGGCCGACCTGTCCGATGCATTCGTCGCGCTGCCGGGCGGGTTCGGAACGTTGGAGGAGTTTTGCGAGGTGGTGACGTGGACGCAACTGGGTCTGCACGCGAAGCCCTGCGGCATCCTGAATGTCTTGGGGTATTACAGTCCGCTGCTCGCGATGTTCGACCATGCGGTAGAGGAGCGGTTCCTGAAACCGGAGAATCGGAGGTTGGTGCTGGCACGGGAGTCGGCTGCCGACCTGCTGCGAGCACTGGAGGAGTGGAGTCCGGCGCGGGTAGAGAAATGGCTGGATCGGGAAACGCGGTGAAAGCGTCACTGGTTTGCGTCTTGGAACATGGAGCAATTCACATCGACGCACAAAAGCTTTTCAGGAACTTGGGATCGTTCAACTCCGGCCTCATCGCGGGAGCGGAGACCGTGATGGCGAGCGAATGCTACCGTGGGCGAGGTTTCGGATACCATGAGTTCGGCAGCTGGGTATTGTCCTAATTTGAAGTTTCCGTTACCAATGTAGCGTGGACGCCGCTCAGATTCAGATACGCCGCTTAGCGCCAGCCGATGCCGCCTTGTATCGCGACATTCGACTGGAAGCGCTTCGATGCAACCCAGAAGCATTCGGCAGCACGTTCGAAACTGAGAGTGTCCAAACATTGACGTTTTTCTCCGACCGGATTGGCGGTTCCACAGTGTTCGGCGCTTTCCATGACTCAAAACTCGTCGGCATCGCCGGGTTGTTGATCGGCAAAGGACAAAAAGAGGTTCATAAGGGCCGGCTCGTGGGCATGTACGTTCAGCCTAGCGCAAGAAGGGCTGGGGTTGGACGGCGACTGGTGGAGACGATAATTGAATTTGCACGCCATCACGTCGAACTGATCCAATTGGCTGTGGTCAGCGACAACGAACAAGCGCGGCGGCTATATGAGCGTTTGGGCTTCTTGGAATATGGAGTCGAAAGGAAGGCACTGAAGCAAGATGGTCACTACTACGACGAGGTTCTCATGGCAAAGGACCTCAAGCCAGCTGGCGCGAGACGGTCGGATTGTGCTTAAATTCGCAAGTTATCCACACAATTCACTTTAAGATGAGGGGCTTCATGCACAGGAGACTGCTTTCTTCCTTAATCTGGTTTCTGCTGCTGAATATCTCCAGCGCAGCCTCCAAACGCGCCTTTACCATCGAAGACCTTTACCGCGTTCGCGGAATAGAAGACTTGCACGTATCTCCCGACGGCAAAACCGTCCTGTTCACCCTGCGTACGAACGACCTGGCGAAGGCAAAGAGCACCAAGCACATCTGGCTTATGGACGCCGACGGCAAGAACGCGCGCCAGTTTACGTTTGGAGAAAAGGGTGAATCGTCGCCCGCCTTCTCACCTGACGGGAAGTGGATCGCCTTCATCAGTTCGCGGGATGGCGACGACAATCTCTACGTCATCTCCGCCAGCGGGGGCGAAGCCCGGCGACTCACCAACATTTCCACGGGAGTCTCCGACCCCCTCTGGTCACCTGACGGAAAATGGATCGCGTTTTCGAGCGACGTCTATCCGGAATGCACCGCCGACGATGCCTGCAACAAGAAGATCGGCGAGCGCTGGAGCAAAGGCTCGCTCCACGCCCATCTGGCCGATGCGCTGCTCTACCGCCACTGGAAGGAATGGAAAGACGGGAAGCGCACCCACGTCCTGCTGGCCGACGTTTCCACCGGCGCGGTGCGCGATCTGACGCCGGGTGACTTCGATTCGCCTCCCTTCCAGCTCGGCGGACCGTTGCAATACGATTTCTCACCGGATAGCACGGAACTCGCGTTCGACTCGAATCATGACCGCAACCTCGCTTCGTCCACAAACAGTGACGTGTGGATCGTCTCGCTCGGTGGCAGTCCGCCGCCGCGCAACATCACCGCTGCGAATCCTGCCTTCGACGGTCATCCGAAATACTCGCCGGACGGAAAATACATCGCCTATCAACTGCAAAAGCAACCCGGCTATGAATCCGACCTCTTTCGCCTGGCCATCTACGATCGCTCCACCGGCGCATCACGTGTGCTCACCGAGTCCTTCCGCAACTGGGTTGACGCTTTTCAATGGGCCTCAGACTCGAAATCTCTCTACTTCAGCGCTCCCGTCGAAGGCGACAATCCCATCTTCCGGGTGAGCCTCGAATCCGGATCCATTCAACAAGTGTTGGTGGACCGGACCATCGACTCCTTCGAGCTCTCACATGACAACAGCCGCATCATCTACATCCGGCGTTCCGTCAGCGACCCCGTCGAATTTTTTGCGGTGGACTTGGCGGATGGGAAATCCTCGACGCCGCAACGACTGTCTCACTTCAACGACGAAGTCGCCAATGAGGTGGATCTCCGTCCGGCCGAGCGCATGTGGGTAAAGGGAGCCGGCGGAGCGAAGATCGAAGTCTTTATTGTCAAGCCCCACAACTTCGATCCTTCGAAGAAATACCCGCTCATACTCAACGTGCACGGTGGGCCGCAGTTTCAGTGGCAGGATTCTTTTCGCGGAGACTGGCAGGTTTATCCCGGCTCCGGCTACATCGTCGCTTTCGCCAATCCGCATGGATCCACGGGCTATGGCCAGGATTTCACGGCGGAAATTTCCGGTGACCATGGGGGGAAGGTTTTTGAAGACCTGATGAGGGTTACCGACGAATTGATCAAGCTTCCCTACGTCGATCCCGATCGCGCGGGCGCCATGGGGTGGTCCTACGGCGGCTACATGATGGACTGGTTCGAGGGCCACACCAACCGCTTCAAGGCTATCGCGTCGATGATGGGACCATTCGACCTACGTTCTTTTTACGGCTCGACCGAAGAGTTGTGGTTTCCCGAGTGGGACCTCAAAGGCCAGCCGTGGAACTCCGACCAATACGAAAAGTTCTCGCCTTCCTACTTCGTGAAAAATTTCAAGACGCCCTGCCTCGTGGTCTCCGGCGAGCGTGACTATCGCGTTCCCTACACGCAGTCACTGCAAATGTTCACCTCGCTGCAAAAAATGAATGTCCCTTCCAGGCTGATCGTTTATTCCGACGCGGGCCACTGGCCCAGTTGGTATGAAATGGCTCTGTACTACACCGCGCACCTCGAGTGGTTTCATCACTATCTCGGAGGAGATGCGCCACCCTGGTCCACGGAGCAATTCCTGCGCAACGCCGTCTTCGACCCTGCGACGGGCCAACGGCTCAAGTAACACCGGTCCGCGCTTGGGCATCTGAGGCCCAGGATTATCGCAGACCGGATGAGCGTGTTGTCATTTGGCAAGCGGGCCGGGATGGATTCCCTCGCCAAGGACAAAGCTTGATCCCACGCTGCCCACGACCGCCGATGCTCGCGGCAGTCCGAGGCGCTCCCGAATGCGATACACGGCTTCAATGCCAGTGCAATGTGCGCCCATCAGATTCGCCACTTTGAAGTCTTTCATCTTATCGGCAGTCCAATTCAGTTGGTCATCCGTCGCCGGAAAGAGGTGCAATCCGCCGATGACTGCCTCTACTGGCTCGTTGCGAAACTCCTCTCGGGCAAATGTGAGGATGTTGATGATTCCAGCGTGTCCGCAGCCAGTGACCACGACCAATCCTTCCGGGGTGTTGAGCACCAGTGACTGATCCTCGGGGATCGTGTCCTCGACCAAGCCCGCTGGGGTCTGCACTTTTCCGCTTACACTCCAGTTGCGTTCTGGATATTTTCGAGGCACCGGACCTGTCAGCCACGCACCCGGAAAGATTTCCGCCGCCGCTTCATGTTCGATGAACCTTCCCCCAGTCGCTTCGTACTCCTTCTTCAATGCGACCATCCGGTTATCTTCACCTTGGGGCGCCGGTCTGCTGTAGAAAATGCCGCGTGCGAGATGAACTACTGACAATGCCGATGGGTTACTCTTCATCATCTCTTTGCGAAGGGTCATCAACCCACCGACATGATCCCAGTGATTGTGCGTAAGAATCACTTCTTTAACGTCGGACAAGTCAATCTTCAAGTCGCGCGCATTTTGCAGCACGTTATCGGGATGGGCTCCCGTATCCAGCAGAACGCGATGACCATCTGCTTCGATGAGCGCGGAGAAACCCCACTCTCCCACCCCCGTTACGCTGCCCACCAGCATCGTCGAAAGCAAGGTCACCTTGAGCGCGTGAATCTGGACAGGTGGTGCGCTCTGAAGGTTAGGGGCGGGACTGGTGCCTTGAGCCGCGGCAAGAGGCTGCACACTGGCAATGGGAAGCGAAAGCGCGAGCAGCACCGCAGAAATGCTTATCCAGCGAAAACGCGAAACCTTGTTCATGTGCCGGTACCCCCTCCATTAGATGTTCGTGACGAGACGCTAAAGTCCGCGAGCAAGGCAATGGTACCGCAAACTCCTCATCCCGACTGGCAGTAGCTCGGCGGATATACTCCCGCAGTTCCAGCCCATCGCTTTGGCTTTGCGGCTTTAGGTCAAGAGTGTTCCAATTCCCAGAGGCCGCCAAGCTGCCCAAGGAGATCCTGGGCAAGATGATTTTGAACTAGACTACATGTGTTCGAATACTTGGAGTTCAACGGCTTAGAAATTCCACTTCATGGAGGGCAATGTGGGACTCAGATTAAAGACCATTTCAAAGGACGGTATTCCGGAAGCCATTTCCAAGGTCGAGTTGCATCGCTACCTGAACGAACCGGAGGAAGCCGAATCCATCTGCCGCGACATCCTGGTGGCCGATCCGGAGAACCAACTGGCGCTTCGATTGTTGGGATTGGCGCTGACCGACCAGTTCGAGGGCGGGCACTCAGATCGCTATGGCGAGGCGGAAAAGATCTTCCAGGGCCTGACGAATCCGTATGAGCTCCACTACTACATGGGGCTTCTGCTCGAGCGGCGGGCCAAGGCTCAGGTGAAGTCAGGGGTAACGGCACATCTCCTGGTTGGTTCCCTGCATGAGGCGATGCGCTGCTTCGAGAAGGCCGAGAAGATCCGTCCGCCGCACAACGACGACGCCATGCTGCGCTGGAACCGGTGTGTCCGGCTGCTGGAGAAACTGGAGCGCGCTCCGATCGAAGAGAGACAAACGGCGGCGTTCGAAGACCACGACACGGCGCCGATCACGGGTCGGCTGGGCGGACGGGCTGCGAAGTAAACGGATTCGCGAATCGTGCCCGAAGATCGAACGGTCCTTGCCGGACTTAGTGATCGTTTCTTCTAAGAGCTCGCTGACTTCGCTTCTAGGATATCGTCCCCATTGGGGTTGCCGTTAGTTGGAAACGTGTTAACTATTGCAGCTTCGCGTACTCCGCTTTGGCTTCTTTCAGGATCGGGATGTCGGGGTCGGCGTCTTTCAATGCGGGCTCTGGTCTCTCTGCGCCAAGAATCTGTTCTGGCACTCTTTCGCTGCCGATAGCAATTCTCTGAACTCAGGAGTTCCACGGAGCTTCGCGAGCAACGGGTCGGATTGCAGGGCTATATAGGCACAATAGTTCTGTCCAATGGCGCTTCTCAGCAAGCGAACAGCGGCATCGTTTTGACCGCAATACGACAGCAGAGCGCCAACGAAATACCGAGGCTCCGCGTCAACTCCCGCAAGCGCGGCCGCTTCGCTCTTTTTCACGGCTCCGTCCAATTGGGATGTCTGCTGGGGATCTAGGCAGGCTAGAAGCAGATCACGGCCCAGTAGAGGACGATCCGACGTTCTCTGAATCGTTTGTCGTGCCTCGCCCAGTTTGCCTTGCTCCAGAAGAATAAAAGCTGTTGTCCTAGCTGCCCAGTCCGAGCCTGCGTCAAGGCGGACGAACTCCATCGCCCTCTGTGGCTCACCTAATTGCATGAAGGCCCAAGAGCACGACCGGAATTGGCTGTTCCGATCCAAGGCGAGCGCTGTGTCGCACTCGCGTGCCGACTCGTCCAACAATCCCGCATAGCGCAGGATATAAGCCAACGAGAAATGGGCCCGCGCGCTTTTCGGGAGGCGCTTAACCAAGGCTGACGCTTGCGCGTAGGCTTGTCCAATGTCGCCTCGATCCATTTGGTTAGTAATCAACTGTCCAGCGGCAGAGGTCAAGTTCGGATCAAGCGCCAGTGCTCGTTCCAGAGCCGAGTCCGAACGCTTGAGCATTGGTTCCCCGCCGTCAGCATACTCACTGCCGTAGTAGTAACGGGCTCCCAAAGCCTCCCAAGCGGGCGCGTAGCTGGGGTCAATACCCACAGCACGCTCCAGCATCGCGATGGCATCCTTGTTAGGGGCAACATCATGCGGAACCGCGATGCTGCGCAAATACAGGTCGTAGGCCTCCTCGCTCTTGGGCCGAGTTCCCGCCTCCCCAGAGGCCGATAATCCTCCCAGCACGGGGACAAGGCCTTGCCGGACTCTCGACGTAATTTGTTCCCGCATCGCAATCTTGTCTGACGCTGCAACATTGATGGTGTCTCGCCAAATACTGCGGTTATTCGCGACATCCACCGCTTCCAGTGTGACCTCCAACTGGTTACCTTCCGTGAGGTAGTGTCCCGTTACAATGCAGGTCACCCCCATCTCCCGACCAGCCTGTTGCAAGTCCAAGTTCGGCCCGTTGTACTTGCTGGTTGTGGCAAATGGGCGGATGGAGAACGACGGCACATAACTCAGCGCAGTCGCAATTTCATCGGGCAAAGCGAGCCGTAGAAAATCCGTGTCCTTGTCGGAGCCCGCATTCTGGAACGGCAGAACCGCGATGGCCTTCGAGCTTACAGAATCAAGGGGCAAGGCTTGGGGGTGCCGAGACTGCCAGAGGAAGAGTGCGATCGCGATTGCAGCGATAACCCCAACAGCGGCCGCAGCGACCCATTGGAGCCGTCTTTTGCGAGAAACGGGTACCGATTTAGGAAGAGCAGCCGACTTACCAGAGTCCGTGTCCCGTTTCAATCGTTGCAGGTCGGCTCGCATCTCTGCTGCGCCTTGATAACGAAGAGTCCGATCTTTCTCCAGAGCCTTGTTGATGACATGCTCAAGCCCCGCCGGAATATCGGGATTCAGCCGCACTGCTGGCGCTGGCGCTCGATTCAGGATCGATTCGAAGATCACACCAGAGGTGTCGCCCCTAAACGGGAGTAGACCCGTTGCCATCTCGTAGAGAACCGCCCCGAACGAAAACAGGTCGGTGCGAGCATCGAGTTCCTTACCTCGAACCTGCTCCGGCGACATGTAAGCTACGGTGCCGAGCGTAGAACCGGGGCTGGTGAGATGTTCCTCGGCGAGAGTTGTAGCGGTCTGAGTATTCTGTGCGGCTATTTGGCTGGCAGAACTGGCAGGAAGCGCAACCTTGGCCAACCCGAAATCCAGAATCTTGGCATGTCCGCGCTCGGTGACAAAAATATTGGCAGGCTTGATGTCGCGATGAACGATCCCCTTTCCATGTGCGGCATCGAGCGCATCCGCAATCTCGATAGCGAGAGACAGGATCAGTTCGGAGTCCATCGGCTTTTCTGCAATCCGGTGCTTCAGCGTCTGCCCGTCCAGAAACTCCATGGCGATGTAGGACTGCTCGCCACTCTTGCCGATGTCGTAAATTGTGCAGATGTTGGGATGGTTTAGCGCCGATGCTGCGCGGGCTTCGCGTCGGAAACGTTCCAATGCCTGCGGGTCTCGGGACACGTCATCAGGCAGGAATTTAAGCGCAACGAAACGACCTAGCTCCGTGTCCTCGGCCTTGTAGACGACACCCATGCCACCGCCCCCAAGTTTCTCGACAATTCGGTAGCGCGAAATGGTTTGGCCGATCATTCGTGGCGAATCTTACGTGGATGAAACGGGCAAGTCAATCAAAGTGGTGGAGTTGATTAGGTGTCGGCAAAAGGCATTAACCACAAGAGTTTCCTTAGGGAGGCGCGGGAGTTTCCCCCCCGGGGCGGTGGATTCCGCCGAACCGTAACATGTTAGGTGGGGGCGAGGGGGAGGTCAACGTTCGGTGGCAATCCAGTTCAAGTCAGTTCCACCACAACCGCCACATCGAATTTCGAATAATACTTCTTCACGTCCCTTGCCCCGTACTTCTCCCGGAACTTCTCGATCACCGACTTCACAGCTTTGGCATCGGTGACTGGCGTTGCCCGGAGTTCCGCTCCAACGCCTCGCGCATCAATCCGAATCGACGGGTTTTGAAGCACGTTCTTGTACCACTGGGTCTCGGAGCCGCGCACGGGCAGGAGGTACAGCTTTTCGCCTTCCAGCACGAACCAGACCGGAATCGAGATCGTCTGCCCAGTCTTCCTGCCGATCACACTGAGCTTGATCTGGCGGTAGCGGGCGAGGCGGTCTTTGAGGTCGTTCTTCGGTGTTCGCATGCCCTTCCTCCGACTGGTTAACTGCGACTTCATTAGCATTTTCAGTCTGACGAAATTGATTTCTCCAACCTCGGCGCTGCGAACATGATTCGATGACCGTCTGCGGTGACGAGACCGAACTCCCTCATCCCCCAAGGCTCATCTCGAATCGTCTTGCATATCTCAGTGCCCGAAGCGAGGACAGATGCGTAAAACAAGTCGATGTCTTCGATTTGCAGGTATGCGAAGTAGGAATGGTCACCAAGTTCGCGAGGGGGAATCGCATCTGGGCACTGCCCAGCGACGATTGTGCAGTCGCCCGATGTGTAAAAAAGAAAACCGGGGTCTGGGATAGCGTGGACGGTGAATCCGAGAACGGCTCGATAAAACGCGGAAGAGGACTTCAAGTCGGGAACAGCAATGACAAAACGTGTTTTCGAAATTTTCGGCATGGCACCTTTGTTCCAAAAAGTGAGGCCGTTGGACGATTCTAACCTGAAACATGGAGCACATCGGCTTAGCTGCGCTCACTGCCCTTGCTCCCGCATCGAAGAGCACAACCAGTGGATGCGACAGTCTCATGATCGAGTCCGTCCCACCCCCACTATGAAAAGAGCCGACTCTGAATCTGTGCGAGTTCCAAGGGTGCGGTGCAGGCTGGGGCTGGGAGTCGGGGGGCTTGCTGGATCCAACGATTCCAGCCACATGTTCCTGTGGTTATGCTGTCGGGAATTCCGATCATTATGCTGCCACGTATTCCGGTGGAATGTACCACGGCGGTTCCGTTTTCGGGATTGTGAGCTACATGGCGATATAACACCAGCAATCCGGCCGATTTCCAAGAAACGTAGTTTCCCGATCGGCGCCCTCATCAGGAACTGTGTGTGTTCAGTTCCTTTAGCTCATTGCGCAGTTGAGGAGAATTCCGTGCGTTTTTGGCGGGGCTGGGCTACATTGTTTCCGAGCAGCTCAATCGCAGCTTGTTGCGTTCAAAACAAAGCGCGTTAGGTGCGGGCTCAGAGGGAGCTAATGCGCTTCCTGACGGCACTCGTTCTGGCAATCGTTGTTCTCGCAACTCCTTCCCTGGCCCAACAGCACGAAGCCGCGCAATGCCAAGCCCCGCCGATACCGGCCATGCGACGTTCCTCCGACTTTTTCACCGACGAGCAGGAGAACGAATTGGGAAGAGTCATAGACGCTCAGATTCAGCAGTCGGAGAAGGTCATCGACGAGCCGGAACTTACGGGGTACCCGACTAAAATTGGAGCGCGGCTGCAGGCGCACCTGCCGCCCACTGGCCTGCGTTTTCACTATTACCTTGTGGATCTGCCCCGAGCGAATGCCTTCTCGATTCCTGGCGGGTACATCTACGTCTCGCGCAAACTGGTGGCGTTCATGCGCTCCGATGACGAACTGGCGGCGGTGCTTGGCCATGAAATGGGGCACATCGTTACCCACCAGGGCGCAATCCGCATGACGCGCGCGATGCGTGAACTGCTGAAGGTTGACCACATCCAGAGCCCCGAGATTTTCGATCGCTACAACCAGTGATGGAGAACTGGCGCAAAGCGCCGTCGGTAATGGCAGCCACCGAAGAAGCTGACCAGGACGTGGCGGATAAGGTCAGCATCATCGCGCTGTCGGCCAGCGGATACCCTCCGGAGAGCATGGCCGATTTCTTCGACCGCTTTGCCGAACTCAAAGGGAAGAAAGGAAGTTGGCTCACCGACATCTTCGGGACGTCGAATCCAAACGTCAAACGCATGCGGGAGGCGCTCAAGAGCATTTCTCAACTCAGCCCAGCCTGCCGGAGCGTTGTGTCTTGTGCGGGCACAGGCGCTGCGGCTTGCGGAGGAGACGCGGCGGCTCGCCTGGCGGAATTCAAGAAGTGGCAGGCTGCCGTGGCGCAGTACAAGGGAATCGGCCACAAAGAGTCTCTGCACGCGGTGACTTTGCGTAAGAAGCTGCAACCTGCACTGCGCTCCGATCTTGAGAGGATACGCATCAGCCCGGATGGACAGTATCTGCTGGCGCAGGATGAGGGCGGCATCGCGATCTTCTCCCGCGACCATGAGAAGCTCGAGCGGCTGTTCTGGATCGACGCCGAGGATGCGAAGCCGGCACAATTTGCCGCCGACTCGCGCCACATCTCCTTCTACATCCGTTCCAAACTAGGCTCGCCGCACGTGGAGACCTGGGACGTGGTTGAGCGCACATCCGACTCCTACGATGTACATGACCCGGGAGCGTGCGTCCAGTCAGCGCTCTCTTCTGATGGCAAAACCTTCGTCTGTATTGCCCTGGACCATGAGCTTTCGGCGACGACAGGCATGAGCTTTGACTTGCGCATCCGCCGCGTGGACGACGATCAGTTGATCTACGAGAAGAAGTCGTTCTTCTCGACCGGACCCAACATGTTGGCTTTGGCCGTCGCCTTGGGAGTTGTCTTCGGCGGCGAGGAGCTCAACGTGATGCACCTGACGTTCTCGCCGAATGGGCGCTACCTGCTGCTGGGCCAGGAGAAACAGAGCTTTAGTCCAGCTCCAATCTCTCTGAGTGCTCCGATTCCGGCGTACCCGAAAGGAGCATTTCAACAGATAGAAATCGCGCTGGGGATCGATCTTTCCACAGGCAAACCGCTCAAGTTGGAGGGCAACGTCAGGCGGTTGCTGCGTGATGACTTTGTCTTCATGGACGATCAGCGGATCGCAGGTCGGGAAGGCGATCACGGACAGGTCGTCAGCTTTCCAGAAGGCACAGTGCTTTTTGACAATCTCAAGATTGGCAACGCGCACATCGATGCGGTGGCTCACGGGAACCTCCTGGTGCTGCGTCCCATCAAGAATTTTGCTGCGGGTCTGCTGGATGTGGAGGAAAACATTGCGCACATCGGAGTGAAACACCCGGCGTTGGATGTTTACGACACTCTCCTTATCTCCGAGCGCGACGACGGACAGCTGGGAATTCGGAGTACGGCTGACGGCAGGGAGACGAGCTTCGTTCCCATGACTGAATCGCAACTGCCAACGTTACAGGCGGATGCGATTTCACCGGACCTGCAGTGGATTGCGCTTTCGGGTAAGAGCCGCGGAGCAGTCTGGAATGTGCCGCGCGATGAGCGTGTTGTGTATGTCCGGGGATTCCGTGAGGCCTGGCTGGGAGATGATAGCGTGCTCTACGCCGATTTCCCGCAACAAGCTGGCGTGAAGCGCAGCATAGTGCACGTGGATCTTACAACGACACCCCCAAGTTTCGTGCCCCGTGAGGTGGATCCCGATATTGAACTCTGGCAGCTTGGTCGCTTCGAGATGGTCTTAGTGCCAGAAAAGAAGGGTGACCTCCGACACAATGTCACGCTTGAAGTACATGACGTGCGCAGCGACAAATTGCTATGGACCCGCCCGGTTACCTATCGTCCGCCGTACAGCTTCTTCAGCAGAGATACCGGCTCACTAGTATTGGCTTGGCCGCTGGTGGACGACGCGTCCCGCAAAGCCCTGAGCAGAGATCCCGGATGGCACCAGCGTGTACACGAAGTTAATGATGAGCAGGGCATGGTCGCCGTGGAGGTGCTTGATGCCTTCACCGGCGTGGTCCGTGCCCGCGTGCTGCTGGATACCGGTAAGGGATCATTCCTCCCCATGAGGATATTTGCGACTGCGGACCGTTTATTCGTCCTCGATAACGTCCACCGCCTACTGGCGTATAGTTTTGACGGTAGGTTGCAAGGCCGCGCCTTCGGCCGCAGTGGCACCGCTTCACCCGATGGCCGCTTCTTGCTTCTTGAGACGGCGCGTGGACGGCTCGCAGTGCTCGACTCGGCAACTCTCGCGCCAGTTGACCAATTGGACTTCGCGGCGCCGGTGGCAACCACCACCTTCGTCGGCGATTCTCTGGCGGTGCTCTGTGCCGATCAGACCTTCTACATTTTCGACTTGAGACAAATCGCGCAACAACCTGCGGCGAGCCCGATGAGAAAGTGATTGAGCGGCGCCGCGCCGCCCGCCAAGTCAAAGCTAGCAGCGGTGTGCTGTTGGCCCCGCTCGTCTTCCACCATGACGGTGAGGCCATCGCGGGCTTCCGCAAGGCTTGGGCAACGGCCTGCGTTGTCGCTGACCTGGGCAAGTTGACGTGCCGGGCCTGCGGGCAGCCTGTGAGCGGTCACAAGTGCCCGGAGTGCAACACGGATGCGTTGAAGTATTCAGGCCGGCTCTTCCATGACTTTCGACGCAGCGCCGTCCGCGACATGGTGCGCGCTGGCGTGCCTGAAACCATCGCCATGAGCATCTCGGGCCACAAGACGCGGTGTATGTTCTAGAGATACGACATCTGCAACGAGCGCGACCAGCCCGAAGCACTGCGGGCAACGGAAGCTTATCGGCAGCAGCAGGCCGCACAAACCGAAGAAATCACGGTCATGCCGCAACAATCCGCAAGGGTGCCGAACAACGCCCCAATCATCGGCCGGCGTGTCCGCGGTGGCGCGCTCCCCTCTTCCCAGGGGGAGCAAGGCGAGAAGCTGAAGGGCTCCGACGTAGGAGTCCCTCGCAGCATCGTTCCCTCGTAGAACGTACAGACGTCACGCTCCTCGCGCATGAACCGGTTGAAGGCACTGCGCCGATAGACGGCATCCAAGAGTGTGCCGGGAATGTCTGCCTCATTCCTGGATGGGAAGCCACGCCGCACGACAAACGCGGTGTCGAGGAAAAAATTGAAGGCGCCACTTGGCTTCCCCTCCTCGTCCTGTTTCAAATACGATCCGAACAAGAGAAGATCTCCGTCGCGCAGTGACCGCAGTTATGGGATGGAATTTTGGCGGCAGAGGCGCCCGCAGGCTACTGACTATAATTTCACTGGGGTGCGAGGGCATCGGAACAAGGGACGTGATTCCCAGTGAGGAGAGCAGCCATGGCTCTACGCAAACTGTGCTTTTTCACAATGCTGACCACGATTATTGCTTTCCTCGAGGTCGGAAGGTTAAACGTTCAGATCAGGGGATTTGATGTACCGACGACGAATTCGCGGCCGCACGATCCGGCGCTTCCCCCCGATGGGTCGCTCTGGTACATGCGCCAGCCGGCGAATAAGTTAGGCCGATCGAACTGGGTCAAGGCATTCCGCGCGAACAACGAAATCCGGCCGACCGTTTCTCTTCCGGTCCAATCCAAAAACGCCAAGGATCTGGGTGCCGGAAAGTTGCTGGTGGCGAGCCGGGGGCTCGCCGATCCGCATTTCGCTAAGACGGTAGTCCTGCTGGTTCACTACGATGCGGAAGGTGTGGTCGGACTGATTCTCAACCGGCGCACAGATGTCCCGCTTTCACGAGTACTTGAGGGGATCAAGGCGGCGAAAGACCTTTCAGACCGGGTCTATCTCGGTGGTCCGGTAGAAACTCCAGCGGTGTTTGCGTTGCTCCAGTCGCCGGCGAAGCTCGAAGGAGCTCAGCACATTTTCGGTGCGGTTTACCTGATTTCCACGAAGACCCTCTTCGAACAGACCATCTCGGCTCGACCTGACCCTAGCGGTTTTCATGTTTATCTGGGCTACGCGGGATGGACTAACGACCAACTGCGGAAGGAGGTGGAACTAGGCGCGTGGTTCATTTTTCAGGCGGATGCAGGAACGGTTTTCGATTCCGATCCGGATTCCTTGTGGCCGCAAATGATTCAGAAAACCGAGCTAAAGTTGGCCGGGAGCGGGCCTGCGCATGCAGATCGACCAAGAGCCGCGCACTCGACAACTACTTCGCTAGTATTCCCAGCGTGCGCGGGGCAGATAGGTAACCAGTAGTCGGCTTGTCGGAATCGACCGTGCCGATATTTTCGGCGAAGGACGTTTCCAAGGTATCTCAGGAGTGGTGCCGTGTCGATTCCGGCCATATGCTCTGTTGTCGAGGTAGTAATTTCCAAACCGGCAGCCATCCGGCCAGAGCCCAACGCGAGAGAAATCATACGCGCTGCATTCGTAAGAAGTTACTCGCGATTACCAACCCATCTGGCGCATCCGCTCAAGGATGCCCGCGCTGTAGTTATTCATGCGCTCGGGCCGTCGCTTCAGGGGAGCCGGCAGAATCGCGGCGAGCCGTGCCGCCTGTTGCCGGCCGATATTCCGGGCCGCGGTTCCGTCGTAGTAACGACACGCCGACTCTGCACCATAAATACCGGGGCCCCATTCCACCACGTTGAGATAGATCTCCAGAATGCGCCGCTTGCCGAGAACGAATTCGGCCACCGGTACCAGTGTGAACTCCGCACCCTTGCGGAGGACCGAGCGGCCCGTTCCGAAAAATAGGTTTTTTACGAGTTGCTGCGTAATGGTGGAAGCTCCGCGAGTGCGACCGCCTTCCAAATCGTCTTCGGCAGCGATTTGGATCTCGTGCCAATCGAACCCATGGTGCTGGTAGAAGCGCGCGTCCTCCGCGGCGATAACCGCGTGCTGGAGATCGGGCGAGATTTGGCTGAGCGGAATGAATTTGTAGCGTTCGTGATACGGAGTGTGGTGAATCCAGGCCTGCAAGCGGCGCTGGAGGTGCACCGCGGTTGACGGTGGGTCGATCCACCGGGCGGCCAGAAGGATCAGCGCGGCCAGCGACCAAACAAGCACCACACCGATGACAAGCCATCGAACAAAGGATCGGAGAAAACCCTTGCGAAGCGGGGTCTTGGGGTGTGTGTCTGGCTTTTCAGTCACGTTTCAGAATAATAGCCTGGGCTGGGTTGCCGCTGATGGCTGATCTTGCGCGCGAACACGGAGTGCTGCGTTCTGCTCAGGCCACTGGTGCCAAAGCCCCTTGGTCCTGAATCACGTTGAACCCTGCTACAAAGATACAGTGGGATTAGTACCGAGATGTCGGGATAGCGCGACAATTCCACGATCAGATGGGTGCCGGGAAATTCACGCCTCCATGGGCGTTTCCCAGTACCGATCCCGGCAGACTTCCCACAAGCCGACTTCTGGCCCGCGTCGTTGAGAGTCTGTACCGGGCATAACTTCCGATTTGCCCGTCATCCGCGCACAATCGTACAGATCGCATCAGGAGCTTCGAACTCCTTTTCTTCGGACTTCGAAGACCTCCATGTCCTATCCGACTTCTCGTGTCCGGTGGCTCTACAAACTGGTCGAAAGCGCGTCGGGCGCACTTCGGGAGATTTGGATGCTTGTTTCGCCCGTGCAACCACGTTGGTATGAGAACGGGAGTGACGCTCACACAGGCCGAGGTTTGACTTATAGCTGCGTTGAGAATACACATAGACGACTCTCGGAAGGGGCTCGATGGCGAAGTTCTTGTTTACCATGTTGCCCGCGAACGATCTCGGCTTGCCGACTCGTCTCGTGCCTATTGCGCGAGCGCTCGCCGATCGCGGCCACGAAGTGGCTGTGTTCAACCCTGCACCAGCACCTTCAAAGCTGATCGCTGAGGCGGGGTTGCAAAACCTCCCCATGCCCTCGCGGCCTATGCCGCCTCCCGTGATAGATTTGGCTCAAGTTGGGTCCGCCTGGGATGTGGAAGAGTTTTTTGCGGCTGTGTATCTTGACGAGGAAGCCACTCGCGGCGAAACGGCGGTCTACGTGGACGTGATCCGCGATTACGATCCTGATGTTGTCGTCGATTCATTCGGGCTTCTTACTTGCCTCGCCGCACGCGTTCTTGGCGTGCCGCTCGTAACCGTGCTTCAGGGCAATATTCATCCAGCCAGCGATGGATTTCTTTGGTGGAAAAAAGACCGCCCAGCTGGATTACTCAGTGCAGCGGCAATTGTCAACAAGGCGGCAGAGGAACACGGCTTTGCGCCGGTGGCGCGCTGCGTTGATCTCCTGGCAGGCGACCTTTCGCTGATCGTCGGCACGCCGGAAACGGATCCGCTGCCCGCTACCGCAGGTGTCGCTTACATTGGGCCAATTGTCTGGCAGCGCGGCAATGCCACTCTGCCCGACTGGGTTGCTGCGCTCGGTCGGGACAAACCCGTGATCTGGGTCTACTCCGGCAATCCCCGGTACGGCAGCGCTCCGACTCCCATTGACTCGATCGTGGTGATTCGCGCTGCAATCACGGCCTTGGGTGATGCGCCAGTGCAAGTAGTACTGACAACCGGCTACCAGGACTTGCCGGAAGAGTTTGGCACTCTGCCATCAAACTTTCATCACGCTGCCTATCTGCCGGGTCGTGCTATGGCTGAGCGCTGCGACCTGATGGTCCATCATGGTGGTCACAGCTCGGTCATGACAGGATTGTCTGCCGGCACGCCGGCGGTGATCATCCCGACCATAACGGAGCGCGAGAGCAACGCTCGTCGTCTTGCGGCATTGGGCGCGGGCGAGATTGTGTTGCCCGTTGACGGCGCAGACGGAGAAAAGCACATCGATGTGGCCGAATTCGGCGCTAAGGTGCACCGCGTGCTGAACGATCCCGGCTATTTCAGCTCCGCTCGCCGGGTCGCCGAATCAATGCGCAAGTTTGGCGGGGCCCAGAAGGCCGCTGAGCTTATCGAGCGGTTCGCAGGTGGTAAGGCCTGAACCGCATCCCCTATCCTTTATCTCAAACTTCCGCAGGGTTACAATCGTTCGACACTCCATGCCCCTGACTCCCGGAACTCGGTTGGGACCCTACGAAATTCTTGCGCCCCTCGGCGCAGGTGGCATGGGAGAGGTGTATCGCGCCACCGACACAAAGCTAGGCCGTGACGTAGCGCTTAAGGTGCTGCCCGCCGGGATGGCGCAAGATCCGGAGCGGCTGGCGCGCTTTCGCCGTGAAGCGAAGTCCCTCGCCCAGCTCGACCACCCGAACATCGTCACCATCCACTCGGTGGAGGAATCTGACGGCGTCCACTTCCTGACCATGCAGCTGGTCGAGGGCCAGCCACTCGACCGCCTCATTCCCGCCGGCGGGCTCCCGGTCGAGCAGATCGTCGAGATTGCCAGCGCGCTCGGCGACGCGCTCGCGGCGGCGCATGAGAAAGGCATCGTGCACCGCGACTTGAAGCCCGCCAATGTCATGGTCACGAACGAAGGCCGCGTCAAAGTGCTGGACTTTGGATTAGCAAAAGATGTTCGCGCAGCCAACCCCGGCGATGCCACGCTGACCTCGGCCAGCCAAACCCAAGTGGGCGTGGTAATGGGGACGCCAGCCTACATGTCTCCCGAACAGACATCGGGTCGCCCCCTCGACCATCGCACCGACATTTTCTCCCTGGGCGTGGTGCTGTACGAGATGGCGGCGGGGCGACGACCGTTCGAAGGAACATCTTCGGCCGAGTTGGTCTCCGCGATTCTGCGAGATACTCCACCGCCGGTCACCGACGTTCGCCCCGATCTGCCCAGCGATCTTGCCCGCATCATCCGGCGCTGCCTGGAAAAGGATCCGCGCCACCGGGTGCAGACGGCTCGTGATGTCAGCAACGAGTTTCGCGATCTGGCTCGACAGACGTCTCAGAAGTTGGCTCCGGCAACGGCGACGACACCGGTATCGCGTGCCGCGCGCACTGCTGACTCCGGCGCTGCCCGCGCCGACGAAGGATTCTGGGTCGCGGTGCTGCCGTTCAAATATAGCGGCAGCAACGCCGACCTCACGGCGCTGGCCGAAGGGCTCACCGAGGACATCATCACCGGCTTGTCTCGATTCTCCTACCTGCGAGTCATCGCCAGGAGTTCCACCTCTCGCGTGGCGAACCAAGCAATCGATATTCGTTCCGCGGGCAAGGAACTCGGCGCTCGCTATGTCATGGAAGGCAGCCTGCGACAGGCGGGAGCAAAGTTGCGCCTCGCGGTGCAGCTTGTGGATGCAGTCTCCGGCACTCATCTCTGGGCTGAGAACTATGAACGCACTTTCAGCCCGGACGCGGTCTTCGAATTGCAGGATGATTTGGTTCCGCGAATTGTCTCGACCGTCGCCGACATGCACGGTGTTCTGCCGCGCAGCATGAGCGAAGTGGTTCGGAGCAAGGCCTCGGACCAGTTGAGCCCGTATGAGGCGTTCCTGCGCAGCAATGATTTCCTCTACCGCGTAACTCCCGAAGAGCATGCCGCGGCGCGGACCTGCATGGAGCGAGCCGTTCAACAGGCGCCGGGTTATGCCGATGGCTGGGCCATGCTGTCGGGGCTGTATGCGGAAGAGTACGGCATGGAATACAACGTGCAACCCGATTCTGTTGGGCGCGCACCCCAAGCCGCGCAGCGAGCGGTTGACGCCGCGCCTTTGAATGCCCTTGGGCACCAAGCCCTGGCCAGGGCTCTGTTCTTCCGCAAAGAATTTCAGGCCTTCCGAACTGCGGCGGAACTGGCCATCGAACTAAACCCGATGAGCGCAACCACTCTCTGTGCCATGGGCACCTTGATAGCATACGTGGGCGGCTGGGAGCACGGCTGCGCCTTGGTGGAGCGGGCCATGCAACTCAATCCGCGTCATCCAGGATGGTACTTGTTTCCTCTCTTCCACAAGGCGTACCGCAAAGGCGACTACCACGGCGCGGTGAGCGTCGGACTCAAATTCAATATTCCGGGTTTCTTCGCAACGCATTTGTTCATGGCGGCTGCCTACGCGCAGCTTGGGGAACGTGACGCGGCGGGCAAAGAGCTGCGGGATCTGCTAAGGGTGAGGCCGGGCATAGCCGTGTGGGCGCGCGAAGGTCTCCGGAGGTACCACGATCCGGAACTCGTCGAGCATTATATCGATGGCCTCCGCAAAGCGGGACTGGGGATTACCAGCGAGCAATCATCGGCGCCCACCAAGCCCGCAGCCCAGACAGAATGGTAAGACGCTTTAACCTTGAAAGCGGCCGCTCATGAATCCTCCGAGCGGATGGTCGGCCAACCTTACCTGATATGGAGTGACCGGGTCAATACCGCGAATCCGTGGGGTCGTTTTTGTTGTTGTTCGAAGACGGGGCCAGCAGCAGTCGGGGCAGATTTGATCGACGATTGATCAGTCTGATATTCGCGGGTCGAAACCGCATAATCTTGATTCGTCGGGAGCTGCCTCTGACTTACGTTGCGAGTCCGGCTGAGCCTGTCGCAAAGGTAAGACGAAGATTCTCCTTCG
>Ga0208827_1000330_pt1 | contig 24054 bp, 32 predicted proteins | sample Sb_taG_5_FD_187709 | JGI IMG/M metagenome (GOLD analysis project Ga0208827, IMG submission 187709) | Peat soil microbial communities from Weissenstadt, Germany - Sb_50d_8_FC metaG (SPAdes) (version 2) | ecosystem: Environmental > Terrestrial > Soil > Wetlands > Peat | place: Germany... | reverse complement strand
GCTGGACCGCGGCCCGCTTGAACTCCTTGGTGAACATCCTTCTCGACAACCCCATGACTCAATTCTCCTTTGAATGGATTTTGAGTCTTAACTGGTTGTGTCAAAAATGGGGGCAAGTCCATGTTGACCTTAGCAAACCTATCTTTACGTCGTCTGTTCACAATTGCTCACGTCGAATTTGTTTGTTTTGCGGTCAGTCACTGTGGCAATCGAAAATGAAGGGTTGATCTGGGCCACGGTAATTTCGGCATGTTAGTGCAAGTTTTGCATCTACGGGCTGCATCTTGGCGGAATTCATTTTTCTGATCGACTGTCAGAAGGCGCATCGGCATGAAGCCATTGAGAAAGAGGAGTGGCAACTGACATGCCTGAAGCCGCAGCATGATCGGAGGGGCGAAGGCCGGGCGGTTGATGGGTTTGAACCCAACCATTATCGGTGCTTCGGTCATGTGGGTGCTCTTGAGTGCTTCTCCGGCGCAGTCACAGGGCATGATTGCGACCATTGCGGGCAACGGCAATACGGCTTTTGCCGGTGATGGTGGCCCGGCCACGGCCGCAGCTTTGAACCATCCATTTGGCCTGGCCATCGATTCCACAGGCGGTATCTATATCGCCGACACGGACAACGCACGAATTCGGCGAGTGAGCCCAAGCGGAATGATCTCAACGGTAGCTGGGAATGGAGTCCCGGGCGCTTCCGGAGACGGCGGCTCAGCGTTAGAGGCTTCACTGAGCGATGTCGCCGGTGTGGCACTTGACGCAGCCGGCAACTTTTACTTTGGCGACCCAAGCAACCGGCGCGTCCGCAAAGTGACGCCCGCCGGGATCATCAGTACGGTGGTTGGTACCGGTGTACAGGGATCTTCCGGCGACGGTGGCCCAGCCACGAATGCGAGCTTAAATCGACCAACCTTTGTAGTCCTCGATCCGGCCGGTAATTTGTATATTGCCGACACTTCCAATCAGCGCATCCGTCGAGTCGATCTCAATGGGACCATCACGACTATCGCCGGCAACGGCATGGCGGGCTTCTCTGGCGACGGCGGCCTCGCTAGCAACGCCTCCCTGATGTTTCCATTGGGTATGGCGATGGACAGCGTTGGCAACCTATACGTCGCTGATGCTAACAACCACCGCATCCGGAGGATCGACCTTAGCGGGGTCATCACTACGGTGGCAGGCAATGGCGTTGAGGGCTATTCAGGCGATCTGGGCCCTGCCACAAGCGCATCACTTAACTATCCCGAGGATGTGGCCTTCGACCGCGCAGGCAACCTGTTTATTGCCGACTCCGGGAACAACAGGATCCGTAAGGTAGATGCTTCCGGCATCATCAGCACTATAGCCGGTACAGTACTTAACGGATTCTCCGGCGATGGAGGGCCGTCTGTCGAAGCCGTGTTGAATTTTCCGTGGGGGCTGGCGACCGACGCTGCTGGCGATGTGTACATTGCCGACCGCGTGAATAGCCGTATTCGAAAGATATCCCCAAGCCGCATTGTCTCTCACTTGGTGAACGGGCAAGGATGGAAGACGACAATCCTATTGGTAAATGCCGATACGCACACGGCATCATTCAACTTGAATTTCTGGGCGGACAACGGCTCGCCACTGGTTCTGCCGTTGGGGCAGGACGGGAGGGCAGCGTCGGTATCGGGCACAATTGCGCCTGGTCAGTTGCGGGTCATTGAAAGCAGCGGTGGGGGCGGCGCCATCGTAGAGGGCTGGGCTGAGTTAATGACGTCGGACGCGATCGGGGGAGTCGGCATCTTCACTGCCAGCGCGACGAACCAGCCTCCCTCCGAAGCTGCCGCGTCCCTGAACTCAATTGCAGGCACGCAGTTGTTCATGCCGTTTGATAACACCGTTTCGAGCGTTATGGTGTTCTCGACGGGAATAGCGCTGGCGAACCCCAACCAGCAAGCCGCCGTCGTCGGAGTCACATTTACCGACCAATCCGGACAGAACGTTCCCGTCAAAACCAGCCAGATCACAGTGCCCGCAAACGGACATTATGCATCCGTGCTGAGTAGTGATTTTCCTGAAGTGAACGGCAAACGCGGAACCATCCAGTTCAATTCAAATGTGGAGATCTACGGGTTAGGCATCCGCTATAACGGCAAGGCATTCACGTCGATCGGCGCACTATCCAATGTGCCGCGGGGCGCAAAGTGTATCTCACACCTGGTGAACGGGCAAGGCTGGAATACGACAATTCTGCTGGTAAATGCCGACACGCACACGGCATCATTCACCTTGAATTTCTGGGCGGACAACGGCTCGCCACTGGTCCTACTGCTGCAGGAGGACGGGATGACAGCGTCAGTGTCGGGTACAATTGCGCCAGGTCAGTTACGGGTCATTGAGAGCAGCGGTCTGGGTGGCGGCATCGTACAGGGCTGGGCTGAGTTAATGACGTCGGATGCGATCGGGGGAATCGGCATCTTCACTGCCAGCGCGAGGAACCAGCCTCCCTCCGAAGCTGCCGCGCCCCTGAACTCGGTTGGAGGCACGCAACTGTTCATTCCGTTTGATAACTCTTCGGGTGCTCTGGTGTTCTCGACGGGAATTGCACTGGCGAACCCCAACCAGCAACAGGCTGTCGTAGGGGTTACATTTACCGACCAATCCGGCCAGAACATTCCCGCCAAAACCAGCCAGATCACAGTGCCAGCAAACGGACACTATGCATCCGTGCTGAGTAGTGATTTTCCTGAAGTGACCGGCAAACGTGGAACCATCCAACTCAATTCAAACGTGGAGATCTACGGATTGGGCATTCGCTATAACGGCAAGGCATTCACATCGATCGGTGCGATTATCCCTGGCGTAAATTAGACACGCATTTGCCTGTTCGCCGAGCGCAAAAAGAAAATTCCACCGGGCTTTGGCACTTGCACCGGAATCGTTTAGTGGCTGTCCCCTGGGCATCCCTCTGTATTCGCTGCCAAGACCCGTAGATCGAGGCGATACAGAAGATCCATTAAGCCAGTGACACTCGGAGGCCACGTAGCGTCCGGAAGAAAACGCATGACGCACGATCACGGCAGGGCGAATACTGGGTGAAACTTGTGCATGAGTACAAAACTGAGGAACGGTGCGGATGGATGAACGCCCCAGAGGATGTCGCCCAAACGATCACTGGCTCCGTGGCGCGCCGGCCAAAGCTTACTGGCGGCAGGCACGAAACATTCTTTGTCTCAACTGCCTGGTCAGAGAACAACCCCGACCGAGAACGGTCGCTTTCCACGACCCGGCCTTTCGGTTACATCTCAAGCCCCACATTTTCGGCCGGAGCGTGACGGCCGAAGGTCGGGGCGATGAGCAAAACAGGTGTGACTGAAGCCGGACGCACTGGCGTGCCTCCAGACGATGTCAATCAGCGAAATCGCCTTTCGTAATCAGCGCAAATGAACGGGAACAGACTTAATTTGACGAGGTGGCCTTTTGATTCTTAACTTGCAACTCGTTCACTACCTGCAACACATTTGGAACTGCGGCAGCGATCGTTTCGGCCTGCGCGCGCTCGGATTGTGAACTCACCTCGCCAGTCAGCGTGACTACGCCATTTTTGACGTCGTTGTTCACGCTCTTGTGAAGCTTATTTTGGATCAAAGCAGCATCCAGGTTGTTCTCGATACCCTTATCCAGATCTGAGTTCACAGTCTTAGCATCACTTTCGGCACCAGGCGGAATCACGGCTATCTGATCCGACACAACTTGCCCACCCGCGATGGACGTCGCGATGGATTTAGCTTGTGACTTGTCAGCGTCGGCGGCTACGTGTCCGCCAAGGGTCACTACACCCTTGTCGCGATCTTGACTAACGGAAACATTCTTGAGATTAGCCTGATCAAGCGACTTGCGAATAGTGTCCGCAACGTCGGGCGATTTCGTGGCTGTATGTGAGCACCCTGAAAAGGTACCTAATGCCAGCAGGGCGATCAGTGTTACGCATGGTGTGAGTGTTTTCATAGCTCTCCTTTTGAGGACGAATAGAGTTCAGGCAGCCGTTAGCGTCTCGATGAGCGAGAAGGCGAAGCGCCTCGTTATCGAGAACCAAAGAGCGTGCTGTTGCAGCATACTTAACTTGCGACTCTAGAATGTTTTCGCAATTCCACACGCTGTGAGCCGACACGCGGGTTCATGGTACACCTCAGCGGCCGCGAATCCGTACTCGGCCTCTCAATTGGAGCCAATTCGGCTGCGGCGGGTTACTAGGCATGAAGATCAGGGCGTGAGCGAAATCCACTCGCCGATTTTTGCACCCACAGTAAGCGTGACCCGATCCAGAACGTCCAGCAGCAGGTTGTGCAACGCGTCGCTCCTCTTCTTGACTCCGCCGAATAACGCGAACCCCTGCTTGATCCTCTCCGCGTGGTACTGCGTCGAGCCGGTTTGGCTGAGCATGGGGCGCACTTCACGATGCCCCGTGTATCCGGGAGGCGTGTCGATCACACTGGCTTTCTCGTGGCCCTGCTGAGACTTTCCAAAACCGCCTTTGACTAGGGTGTGTACGTCGCCGACCACCGTCTCGATCGGTTCTACCAGTTGCGTCTTGCCGGGACCGGTCGAACCGAGAAACAGGAAATTGCCAATAGGCCGGTAGGGACTGTTCATTCGCGCCGGATCCGACGCATACTGGTCAGGATGCCGAAACACTCCGAACCGATCTGCATTTCCAGGTTCTTCTTTCGCATATTTCTCATTCACAGCATCGTCTCCAGTTTTACCTTCAGTGCTCCCAAGGCTTCAGCAGACGTTGTTTGTTTTCCGCAAGCTGAGTTCATGAAGCAGCTTTCATATGGGTGGCCCCCGGCTCACTGACCAGTTCCTCAAAGAGGGTCCGGTAATGGATCATTGCCTGGCGCAGGTCTTCCGTGCTGGCCTGCCCTTTCGTTTGGCGAAGGGCGATTTCGTGGGCTGTTCGATAGCTTTCCAGAACCAGTGGATGGTCCACGGAGATGTCAGCCGCGCGCTGTTCAAACTCGCTTACGGGATAACCACGTGTGGACATCACATCACCCAGCAATTGGTCGGCTTCCGCTACCGCGCCGGCGGGCCCGTCCACAAACCGTGCCTGGATTTTGCTCCACGACTCCACGAAGCGCGCGCGATCGCCGGGCCCTAGAGGCCGGACATGGAAACTTTCGACTCGATCCGTGCGCTGTTCGAGGCCGGCCTCCCCATGGCGCCGGTTGCCGCCTTCCTTCATGGCGCGGGCATATTCAGCGCCACCGAACTTGCTACGCAGCCTTTCGGTCCGGCGTTTTCGGAGAAAGAGCCACGTCGCGATGCCGGCAATCACAATCACAACGAACGCGATGACCGCGACCAATTCTGTCGTAGTTAACGCGGTTATGCTCATAACCTGCCTCCAGTTTTAGTGCGACTCTGTCAGTCCAAAGATCCATGGGCGCAAGGGAGCGAAGACGCGCTGTGTGCCGATGCACTTAGGTTGGCAAGCGACCCGAGACAAACTCAGCCGAGGACATTTGCTTCCAACTAGTCATCATCATAGGCGCGGCGACGCGGGATGTCTGTGCACTCTTGAACACATTGCGTAATTCGAGTGAATATTCCTCGTCATATGATTCACTAGATCGCTGCGTCGTACCTAAGATCATGGTCCGCAATCGTATAGGCGAGGGCCAAGAGCGAGCCCCTGCCCCCGAGCGGCGGGCCACAACCGCTGTATCCGGAACGCGCGTTCCCCGGCGACGCTGCCTGCCCCCGTCAACCCATATCTGCTTTCGACTGGGCTTGAAGTAGATAAACTGCGGCGCGCCCCCCTAACGCCCAATAGGTTGCGCAAAACCTGCACCACGGCCGCCTTATTCTGCATTTGCTTCACTGGTTAGTCCCGAGACATCCGGTCAGGAAACTTAGGACTACCGCCACCTGCGCCCAGGACTCTTTGTAAGCCAACAACCTGCCGTCGTCAGCGCTGAAAAAGGCCGTACGCGCCCCAGAACTCTTTGGCCCAGTGCAATCTTATTGATTAGAAGGTACTTTCAGAGGCCATCGGGTTGGCAGGACTGCGGCGGCATACGCCCGACGATTGTTTTCAAAATAGGATCACTCGACTGGATATCTGTCATCCAAGCAATCTTAGGCACCGCGCGTGCATGAGGAAAGACGTTGCCAATAACTCCCGTAACGCGTATGGAAACCACATTGGCAGATCAATGTATCGAAGTATTCTCCACTTGCCCCGTCCCCGGCGGGGCCGATCGGCAGGTATTCCTGCAAAGAGTCATCGACGTCGCCAGCTGGAGCGAAGAAGCCGGCTGCAAGGGAATCCTGATCTATTCGGACAACAGCCTCATAGACCCGTGGATGGTCTGTCAGATCATCCTCGAAAACACGCAGCACCTTTGTCCGCTGCCGGCTATCCAACCCGTTTATGCGCACCCCTATGCGATTGCCAAATCCGTAACCACCCTGGCCTATCTCTACGGTCGGCGCATATGTTTGAACATGATCGCTGGAGGCTTCACGAACGATCTGCTCGCATTGAACGACACAACTCCGCACGATAAGAGATATGCGCGGCTGATCGAATACACCATCATCATCAAAGAGCTTCTGGCGGGCGAATCCACTGTAAGCCGCGACGGCGAATTCTATAAAGTGGACAGACTGCGATTGACGCCGCCACTCGATCGGGCTCTCTTTCCTGGGATTTTTGTCTCCGGCTCATCGGACGCGGGGCTTGCCGCTGCGAGAGCGATCGGGGCTACCGCCGTCAAATATCCCAAGCCGGCCGGCGAAGAGATTGCCGTCCCCAGTGACGGCATCAATTACGGGATTCGCGTCGGGATCATAACTCGGGAGACAGATGACGAAGCGTGGCGAGTGGCGCGCGCGCGCTTTCCTGAAGATCGCAAAGGCCAACTAGCCCACCAGTTGACGATAAAGAAATCTGATTCCGTCTGGCACAAGGAGCTCTCCTGCGTGGACGAGCAGAGCGGCGGTAGTCCTTATTGGCTGGTGCCATTTCAGAACTACAAGACATTCTGTCCCTACCTCGTGGGAAGTTACGAGCGCATTGCACACGAGGTAGTGAGGTATGCAGAGGCCGGCTATAAAACATTCATTCTAGATATCCCGCCAACGCAGGAAGAACTATCGCACATCGGCTTAGTCTTTAAGCAGTCGCTGAGACTGGCCATTGCATGATCAAAAGACTCCAGAGCTGGGTAGCCGCGCAGGCCGAACACCGTCCCGATGCTACTGCCGTGGTTCTGAAGTGCGAAATAATGACCTACGGCCGGCTGGAAGAGATTTCCAACCAGTTAGCCAGGACGCTCATTGATGGCGGTTGCAAGCGGGGAGACCGCGTGTGCCTACTTCTGCCGAAATCCCCGGCGGCCATCGTCGGTATTCTCGGAGTCCTGAAAGCAGACTGTATCTATGTCCCGCTGGATCCTTCCTGCCCGGCGGCCCGCCTGGCCAAGATTCTCGACACCTGTGACAATCGCTGGATCCTGGCTGGGGGATCTGCAAGCCGGGTGCTGAATGAGCTTGCCGGCCGCTCGGGGTGTGCAATGCGAATCGGCTGGCTGGACGAGCGCGGCCCAGCCAGTGAGAGTTGCGAACCAGAATTCTCATTCGCCGATCTGAGCGCATTTTCCGGCGGACCACTCGATTCGTGCAACACTTCGCGTGATCCGGCCTATATTATGTTTACCTCCGGCTCAACGGGAAGCCCCAAGGGCGTAGTCATCACACACTCGAACGTTATCCATTTCATAGAATGGGCTGTTCCGTATTTCGGCCTCAACGAGACCGACCGCGTTTCCTGCCATTCGCCCTTGCATTTCGATCTCTCCGTATTCGACATCTTCGGTGCATTCGGGGCCGGCGCCGAGCTGCACCTGGTCACCCCGGAATTGAATGTGTTGCCCAACAAGCTGGCTGACTTCATTCGCAATTCGAGACTGACGCAATGGTTCTCGGTGCCGTCGGTTCTCAACTATATGGCGAAATTCGACGTGGTGAAGGCAAACGATTTCCCAGCGTTGAAGCGCTTGCTGTGGTGCGGCGAGGTACTTCCGGTTCCGGCTCTGACCTATTTCATGGGGCGATTGCCTCACGTCAGCTTCACCAATCTTTATGGACCCACCGAAGCGACGATTGCCAGCAGCTATTACGCCGTGCCCGATTGCCCTCAGGACGTGAGGGCAGCCATTCCCATCGGCGAACCGTGCGGCGGCGAAAAATTGTTCGTGCTTGACGAAAAACTGCAAGCTGTTGAGCCGGGCGATACGGGATATCTGTACATTCAGGGCGTTGGGCTCAGTCCCGGATACTACAATGATCTGGAAAAGACCAACGAAGTCTTCGTGCAAAATCCGTTCAGCTCCGATCCTTCCGACCGCCTCTATAAGACCGGAGATCTGGCCAAAGTTGGGGAAGATGGCATGGTATATTTTCTCGGGCGGGCCGACTCACAAATCAAAAGCCGAGGACACCGCATCGAGCTGGGCGAAGTCTCAACCGCTCTGGCCACGCTGGAATTTTTGCGGGAATCGGCGGTCGTCGCCATTCCCACTAACGGCTTTGAAGGCGTGATCATCTGCTGCGCCTACGTGGCCTTGCCACATCGCGATGTCAGCCCCTCCACGTTGCGAAGTGAGTTGAGTAAAGTGCTGCCCCGCTATATGTTGCCGACTCGATGGATAGAGATGCACGAACTTCCTAAAAATGCTAACGGCAAGACTGACACCCGCCTGGTGAAGGAGCAGTTTCGACCGGCAGAGCTCCTATAGGTATGTCGGCTCAGATTCTGTACGATCAAATCGCCACGTTTTTCTTCGAGCGCTTGAATCTCACGATCTCGTCGCCGACTGAAGATCTGTTTGAAACGGGGGTTTTGGACTCAATGGCCTTCGTGGACCTGGTTATGCATCTGGAGCAGCAGTTCGGCGTCCGGATCTCCGCTGATGAATTGGAACCTGACAATTTTCGTTCGGTCGCGAAAATCGCCGGCTTTCTGGCTGATCACAAGGGTCTCAAAAGGATTGCATAGGGCAGCGATTTCCATGCACCCGAAACTCAGTAAGAACACCGCGGCGGTGGATGGCTGAGATGAACATGGGGCGGGTGCGGCCATTCGTCGACGATGATATTTCGCAGGTGGTTGACCTGCACCGAAGAATATTTGGCATGAGCGACAAATGGTCGCCGGAGCTGTACAGGGGCTATTTCCACGAAGTCTTCTTAAACAATCCCTGGTATGACAAGAGTTTGTGCTCGCTCGTGTACGAAGAAGGGAGCGGGAAAATAGGGGGCTTTCTGGGAGTGATGCCCCGCCCGATGTGGATGAAAGGCCGCCCAATTCGGGCGGCGGTGAGCTCTCAATTCATCGTCGAACCGGAGAGCCGGCTCAAGCTGGCGGGCGTGCAACTTCTGAAGGCATTCTTATCCGGTCCGCAGGATCTGTCCCTGGCCGATGAAGCAAACAATTCCTCGCGCGCCCTTTGGGAGCGGCTAGGGGGCTCGACCGCACTTCTATATAGCATCCATTGGACCTGCATCTTGCGACCTGCCCAGTACGTCCGGGTGCGATTGGGCCCACGCAATCTGCTGCGGCCCCTGACATTCTTGTTAAAGCCCTTCTGCCAGGTCATCGATTCTGTTGTGGCGCGAGCACCTGACAACACTTACTACCGCACAGGCGCGCGCTGCGTGGGCGAAGACCCCGGCGTGGAGACGCTGCTGAAGTGCTCCGATGCTTTCAGGCATCCCCAGTCGCTCCGGCCCGAGTACGACCAGTCTTCTCTCGAATGGCTCCTGGGAAGAGCGGCGGAGACGAACGGCCATGGCAACTTGCAGAAAGTGGCGGTGAGAAACGCCGCTCGGGAGTTGATCGGCTGGTTTTTATATTATCTCGACCGTCACGGCATGGGCGAGGTATTGCAAATCGGATCGAACAAAACCTCGGCCCACGAAGTACTCAACTATCTCTTCATCCATGCCTGGCGCAATGGCGCCATCGCGCTGAGGGGTCGCCTGGAGCCCGGTCTTATGCCGGAATTGCTGGCATTGCGTGGGTTGACTCACCGTCATCGTTACTGGACCCTCGTCCATTCCCAGAAACCTGAACTGCTGGACGGAATTCATCGGGGCGATGCGTTTCTGACGCGCTTGGAAGGCGAATGGTGCATGCGCTTTCAAAAAGGGCTCGGCGACTAACTAGTAAACATCGGGCGCCCATAGGACTGCGGAGTGCAGGCACTTGTAGGACGATTTGCGGATTCCCTTCCCTTATTTGCCGAGCGCCTCTAGCCGCTCGATTTTCCGGCAGAGGCTCTCCTTCCGGTCCGCCGCACCAGCTCGTTACCCGGCCGTGGTCTCACCAAAATGTGGGAATTGGAACCCGTTTGATCTTGAGTCGTTCGTTACTGCCTCCGCCTCTTTGTGAAATTCGGCAATGCGGTTTTGCAGCGTCCGAAGACTGATCCCCAGAATCTCGGCGGCACGCTTCCGGTTGTTATTCACTAAATCGAGTGTGAGTTTGATATAGGCTGCTTCCGCTTGAGAGAGTGGCTGGCCAGGCTTGAACGTCAGCCGATCATTCATGTGGGCCAATGTTGGTGTGGATCTCGCATCGAGGCTGGGAGAAGGTAGGTGATGCAGCCGAATCGCGCCAACGCTCGCCAGGATTGTAGCCCGCTCGATCACGTTGCGTAGCTCCCTCACATTGCCGGGCCAATGATAGGCGCGAAAAAGGTCCAGTACATCGCAATCGATACCCGTAACGTGGGCGTTGTACTTCTTGTTCAGACTCTGGATCATGACCTCCGCAATGAGCGGAATATCTTCCCTTCGCTCGCGGAGCGGAGGCAGCAGGATTTGAAATACGCTTAGTCGATAATAGATTTCCTCCCTCAAGTGCGCTGAAACGGAGTGGCTGGTGGCGGCGAGCACACGCGCATCTACAGAAACCTCGCTTTTGCCGCCGAGTCTTCGTACGCGCAGGTCTTCGAGAATGCGCAAGAGTTTTGGCTGCATGAATACCGGCATCTCGCCAATCTCATCAAGAAACAGGGTGCCGCCGTGAGCCTGCTCAAAGCATCCCGCCCGGCGCTCCGTCGCGCCCGTAAACGCACCCTTCTCGTGTCCGAACAACTCGCTCTCAACCAAACTCTCCGGTAGCACGGCTGCATTGATCGCCACGAAAGGACCATCGCGGCGGGGGGACAACTTATGGATTTCCCGCGCGACCAACTCCTTCCCAGTTCCAGTCTCTCCGCAGATCAATACAGGTGCTGAAGTGGGTGCGACCTGCCGGATGGTGGAGAAGATCCCTTGCATCGCTGGCGATGTTCCCACCAAGTCCCCAAGCCCTCCCCGGGGCCGAAGCATTTCGGGCGCACAAGGCTCCGCCGGCCTTCCCCGAGAAGAGAATGTCTTGGGAATCGCGAAAAGCGCTTCGGTTTGCCTGTTCGGCGCCATGGCGTGCTTCCTCGTGGGCAGCTTGTACGAATGAGAGGTTTCTTTCGATGAATAATCTAGCAAACCTAGCGTTGAGTGTCTGTCCAGAATTGCTCACATAAGTCTAGAGGAAGGCCCATTCCAGGAATGGCGGCGCCCGCACCGAGGCGTAAGCGCCTGTGCGACTTTTTACCAGCAGTTGGGTATTGTGAGCATTTCTGAGCAGAAAGCTCCAGTGCTGGCCTGATACCTTGGTTTCAGAGGGACCTGATGCAAGGTTTTCAGGGAGGAACACGCTTTCGTGACCGAGGAGGACATCATGAAAACAACCGCCAACCATGAGAAAAAGGGCAAGTTCCACGAGGTGAAGCGCGAGACTAATGAAAAGTCTCGGAAGCTGACGAATGACCCCACCTTGGAAGGCAAAGATGAAAACAAAGTCGGCAGAATCCAAAGGAAACTCGCCCTACGGGGAAAGCCGATAAATTGACCGTCAGCACTCGTGCCGGTCACGACCTCTAGTTAGGGCGCTAAATTACTTGACTCATCAATGGCCGGGTGCCATTACGAGGGGCTGTGGCGCTTTGTCGGCACCAGCGCCGGAAGGGCAGCGCGGGCGTGCTCAATAAGTTTCGGGTTTCGCAATTGAGGTAGGCATTCTCCAGAATCACAATCAGTTGGAAAAGCCGTAACCTGATCGAGCCGCCTCGTAGAGACGACTCTTGATGCCCAAGTAGGTGAAGTGGGCGTCATGCTCGACAATCCCCGAGACATCAGCCTGAACTGCTCTTTGAAGCTTAGTGGTTCCTCAGTGCATTCCGCCAACATTGCGGCCGTTTCTCTGCGCCTCGACAAAGTATTCTCCCAGAGCAGCGACGCCATTGGCATGCATTTCCATGAATTCTGTGCGGTTCATTTGACGCCAACCTTCCTATGACATATCGTTCTCGGACGGCCAATGTGCGCAAGCTAACCCGTTGCTGCACGAGCGCCGAGGGCCGGCTTCCAACGGGCTCTTTGATGGTCGCAGCCGCGATCGGTTTCTTTGCTGGCTCCGCCATCCGGCGAATGACACACTCGTGCGTAACGGGACGCGCCAAACAGGATCGCTTGGCGTGATACAGACGATTGTTGCTCGCCATGGTTTGCCGCCCGGCTGGTCAACCTCCGGGTAACGCGCGCTTCGGCGGCTGGAGTCCCAGGGCACACGCGGCTCCCTCTGGGATCAATGTACAGATCATGTGCTCCAGCCGCGTGCGCGCGCAACCAGACCGCTACGGCTCAAGAAGCGGGAAAAACCGGCAGCGGACGAGGCCGCCGAGTACCGATGTCTGGCAGCCCAGCCGTCACGCACGGCAGCGGCCACCGCCATGTCAGATTGCTTGATCGTCCGACTGGAGAAAGCGGCCATGATCCGTGTGTGCGCGATGAGCCGGCCTTTTCCGAGATGTTCCTGGCCTATATGCTCTCTCAACTATGCGGATTGAGGAGGACCTGAGGCCCCGGAGCCGGCCATTATTCGGTAGAATCTAGGACCATGACGAAAGTTAGCGTGGACAAACTCCTGGCGCTGCTCTCCAGAATCGCGCACGCTTTAGAAGTGATAGCCAAGAAGTTAGCGCCAAACTTCAAGCCGGTCCGCAAACCAGAGACTCCTGCAAAACCGGACCACCAGACCCGTTGAAGCATCTTGCTCCTGGAACACGTCTTCCATCTTCTCTGTCCAGCGGTTGAACTGATTCACGCCATGCCCCCCTACCCTGCGTTCCGGTCGTGCGTTCCTGCTCGTACGGATCAAAACCCATTTTGTTAGAATATGTTGGCACCAAGCCCGAAGGCACTCAGTTTCAGCCGCGTTGGTATGCGCCAAGCCAAATTGAAGGTATCTCGAACCCCGCTGCCAAAGACCCCGACAGGAATTGAAGGGCTGGATGAAGTCACAGGTGGAGGGCTGCCGAAGGGTCGTACCACGTTGGTGTGTGGTAGCCCAGGGTGCGGCAAGACTTTACTGGCGATGGAATTTCTGGTGCGCGGCGCCCTTCAATACGGCGAGCCTGGGGTGTGCATGGAATTCGAAGAAGCCACTGAGAAGCTGACGGCCAACGTCCGATCGCTGGGTCTTGATTTGCATGGGCTTGTGAAACGCAAGAAGTTGTTGGTGGACCATGTTCGCGTTGAGCGAAACGAGATTGAAGAGACAGGAGAATACAACCTCGAGGGACTGTTCATCCGGCTGGGCCACGCAGTGGACGCGATAAAAGCAAAGCGTGTTGTACTGGACAGCATCGAGACACTTTTTGCCGGATTAACTGACGCAGCGGTACTGCGAGCCGAACTCCGCCGCCTGTTCCGTTGGCTGGACGACCGTAATCTCACCGCTATCGTTACCGCGGAACGCGGAAACAACGGCACTCTAACCCGTCACGGACTGGAAGAATACATCGCCGATTGCGTGATCCTGCTGGACCATCGGGTCAACGAACAGATTTCCACCCGGCGTTTGCGAATCGTCAAGTACCGGGGTACTGCCCACGGCACCGATGAATACCCGTACATGATCGACGACGATGGCGTCTCGGTGCTGCCTATTACGTCTTTGACCCTGGCTCATAAAGCTCCCGCCGCTCGCGTTTCAACTGGAGTCATGGGTTTGGACGAGATGCTGGGAGGAAAGGGATTCTTCCGCGGAAGCAGCGTGCTGGTGTCCGGCACGGCGGGAACCGGAAAGTCCAGCATTGCGACGAAATTCGCGAACGCCGCCTGCGCCCGTGGTGAAAACTGCCTGTATTTTGCTTTTGAAGAGTCTCCCAGCCAGATCATCCGCAATATGCGCTCGGTTGGCATTGACCTTGAGCCGTGGATACAAAAGCGCCTATTGCACTTCCACGCCGTTCGGCCAACCAGCACTGGCCTCGAAGGGCACTTAGCCAATATGCAAAAACTGGTCAAGAACCTGCAGCCAAGCGTGGTGGTAGTCGACCCGATCACGAGCATCGTTTCCGTCTCAGGCATCTATGGCGTTAAGTCGATGCTCACCCGCCTGGTCGATTTTCTGAAGGTTCAACAGATCACATCGATGTTCACGAATCTCACATTCGGAAGATACCGCGAAGAAAGAACCGAGGAGGGCATCTCGTCCCTAATGGATACCTGGATTGTGCTGTGGGACGGCGAACGAAATGGACAGCGGACACGCGGACTTTATGTTGTGAAATCCCGCGGAATGGCTCATTCCCGCGAACTTCGTGAGCTGGTCGTGAGTCGCAAGGGCGTGGAATTGGGCAACGTGATGACGGGTAGTGGGCTGGCCATGATGGACGCAAGCTGAGTGAGGTATTACTGTGTGGGACAACTGTCCGGCAGCGCGTCTTCTTAACAGATCTTAACGCGCCATTAAGGTGGCAACGACCCCCCACACGTCTTTATAGCTGAGGTCCTGAATAGAGGACTCGGGAGGCCACACACATGACGAAACGCATCCGGGCCGAATACTGGGCACGGACATGAGCAAGACCTTAGCCAAAAAGCATCGCACTGCGAAGAGTACCCGTGGTAACTTTTGGGAGTTGCGGCTTTACATAGCGGGCCAAACGCCCAATTCAATTGCAGCTATTGCCAACTTAAAGAAAATTTGTGAGGACCAGTTGCGGGGCAAGTACCGTATTGAAGTCATCGACTTGCTCAAGAAGCCGCAACTGGCAAAGGGCGATCAGATCGTCGCCATTCCAACCCTGGTGCGAAGGCTGCCGCCGCCAGTTAAGAAAATCGTTGGGAACCTCTCCAAGACCGAGCGTGCATTGGTGGGTTTGGATATTCAGCCTGTGCGCTGAGGAAGGTTGAATAGCAAGTGTCTGACAGGCGAGCGGGTTCCCATGGCCGGGCCAAACGCAGGGCCGGTCCTGCAAAAGGCGGCTCGCCACAGAAATCCCCAAGAACACGCGAACGCGCTCCACGAAGAACCCCCACATCGAAACCGCACAGCCACGAGGCGAAACTCCGTGCCCGGCTGCAAACGGCGGAGGAAACTCTAGCCGCTATACAGTCCGGCGAAGTGGATGCTTTGATGGTTTTAGGCCCGCGCGGGGAGCAGGTGGTCTCTCTGAAAGGAGGGGAGCCCGCTTATCGCATGCTGGTGGAGGCCATGAGCGAAGGCGCGGCGACTCTTTCACCCGATGGCGCCGTGCTCTACGCGAACCACAGGTTTGCGGAAATGATTCGCAGGCCATCGGGAAAAGTTGCCGGGATCGCGGTTCATTCGCTCGTTGAGGAACAAGAGCGAGACAGACTGGGAAATTTGCTGGCAACGGCTCAAAAAGGGATTGCAAAGGGTGAATTCAAGCTGCGTTCCGGCGACGGGAGTCTGGTTCCGGTCCATTTGTCTGTCACCAGGTTTCGGGGATACGAGGGCCACGCTCTGGGCATGGTGGTTACCGATCTGAGCGAGCAGAAACGCAAGCAAGACGAAGAAATCAAGCAGGCGGAAACCACGCACCGGCTACTGCTGGAGCGCACGTTTTCGGCTCAGGAGGAAGAGAGGCGCCGGATTGCCCGCGAATTGCACGACGAAGCTGGTCAGTTGCTGACGTCTCTTCTGGTCGGTCTGCGTACGCTGGAAGATTCCCGGAACATCGCAGATGCTAAGGCAAAGGGACATCGGCTGCGGGAAATCACAGCGCAGGCTATCGACGAGATCGGACGGCTCGCCCGCGGTCTTCATCCAACGGTGCTGGAGGACCATGGTTTGGGTGTTGCGCTGAGCCGGTACGTTACCGAGTATGCAAAGACGCACAACATAACGGTGGATCTCACACTGGGCGGCTTGGACTCCTGCACCCTGCAGCCTGCAGTCCAAATCAGGTTGTATCGCATTCTCCAGGAAGCCCTGACCAACATAGCCAGACATGCGGATGCCAAGGCGGTCAGTATTGTATTCGTACGTTCGGCCACGGCTTTGAAAGTAGAAGTGACGGATAATGGACGCGGCTTTGATACCAAAGCCGTGGCCGTCTCCTCGAGCCGCCTGGGCATTCAGGGCATGCGAGAAAGAGCCGCCATGTTGGGTGGAACTGTCAGTTTCACATCGAAGCCCACGGGCACCCGGATTCTGGTCGAAATCCCACTGACTGGCCAGCAGGACGTCCAGCCCTTTGTGCCGCGGACGAAAATCTGAAATGCCCGCGCGAAAATCCAAGATCAGAGTCATGATCGCAGATGATCACGCCATTCTCCGCGCGGGGCTGAGACTGCTGGTCAATGCCCAGGCCGATATGGAAGTTGTCTCTGAGGCTCCCGATGGAGAGCAGGCTGTTCAAGCCGCATGCGAAACAAGACCGGATGTGGCATTGATGGACCTTACCATGCCTCGGACCGGCGGGATGCATGCGCTTCAGGAGATCGTGCAAACCTGCCAGGAAACCCGGGTGCTGGTCCTCACGATGCACGATGACCCCGCATATTTACGATCGGTACTGGCTGCCGGGGCCTCCGGGTACGTGTTGAAAAGGAGCGTGGATGCGGAACTGCTTGCGGCCATACGAGCGGTGCATAGAGGAGGGACCTTCGTGGACCCAAGTCTGGCCGACGTTCTTGTTCAGGACGCGCTTGCAAAAAAGGGTGCAAAAGCCCGTCGTACACGGCCGGTAAATATTCTGAGCGACCGTGAACTGCAAGTCCTCAGACTTGTGGCGCGCGGTTATAGCAGTCAACAAATCGCCAAACAGATTCTCGTGGGCGTGAAAACCGTCGAGACGTATCGTTCCCGTCTTACTCAGAAGCTCGGACTTCGGACGCGCAGTGAAGTGGTTCGTTTTGCTGTACAAATGGGCCTATTGACCCCGGAAGCGCTGGAGGCTGAAGAGGGCCCCCCGGCTCAGTAGCAATTCGTTTCTGTCCGGCTCCTCCGGAATACGTACTCCACCACGCGCTCTTGTCAGGGATTTCCCCGACAAAATCTTCCATTTTTAGCAACATCCCTTATTCTCTCCTGATGTCCGTAACCGCACACTGATCATAGAGGATTCGGCGTGTCACCAGACGCCAACACGGCGGAGCGGGCACATGCCTACAAGGCTGCGCTCGGAGGAGGACTTCGTGGCACGCCGAATGACAACATGGCTCCGAAACTGAAGCAGCTTTTCGATCCCAAGCTCTTCCTGGCTAAGGTTGGCACAGGAAGAACTATCGCGGAGTACTCAAAGGACCAGATGGTTTTTTCGCAAGGCGACCCGGCGAACACCGTCTTTTATATCCAAAAAGGCAAGATCAAGCTCACGGTCGTCTCCAACAGCGGCAAAGAAGCGGTCATCGCAATCTTGGGTAGCAGCGACTTCCTTGGCGAGGGATGTCTGGCAGCCCAGCCGCAACGTATGGCAACGGCCACCGCCATTTCAAACTGCTCGATCGTGCGACTCGAGAAAGCGGCCATGATCCGTGTCCTTCACGATGAGCCGGCCTTTTCCGAGATGTTTTTGGCCTATGTGCTCTCCCGGAACATGCGGATTGAGGAGGATCTGGTCGACCAGCTCTTCAATTCCAGCGAGAAGAGGTTGGCGCGGGTGCTTCTGCTGCTGGCCAACTTTGGCAAAGAAGGCAAACCGGAGCCGGTGGTCGCCAAGATCAGTCAGGAAACGCTGGCGGAGATGATTGGCACCACTCGCTCCAGGGTCAGCTTCTTCATGAACAAGTTCCGCAAAATGGGTTTCATTGAATACAACGGCGGGCTGCATGTCAACAGCTCGCTATTGAACATCGTCCTGCACGACTAAACAGTCCACGACTTGAGAAATCGCCGCCGCTGAATCAGCCCGCAACGATGTGCGGTGAGCACTCTTGAACAGACAAGGAACGGCGTGTCTGTTAGCCCAAAGTGCGTTTCACCGCCTAAACCAAGAAAAGGGCATGTTATGGAAGTAGTTCAGTTGAAAAAGTTCAAGCGCGCGCTGATGGCTCAGCGGATGGACGCGGATGGACAAGGATGCTCGCTGCCTTAGAGCTTGACGTCCAGCGGCGTAAGCTCGCGGTCACGGCGGCCGACGAGGTGCGATCGAGCGATGTGTACCGGAACTGACCGACCTCACGTCGATGGGCCTCGGCAGCATCCAGCGATGTTCGATACCCAAGTTGTAGTGTCCGGACTGGCAGGCCCCGAACTCTTGGTGCCTTGGGTATTCGTGTGTGGCGCTGGCGCTGTCGGTGGCGCGCTTGGGCTCGTCTTCTTCGTAGTGGATTGAGCGCACATGAGCGTCGGCACCATCGCTAAAACTAAAAATGTTTTGCTCAGATTCATCGTAGCCTCCTGACTTCACCATCAAGAACGTTTGCATACCCGAGAATTCCATACGTCACACGAAGCCGTCACCCAGACTAATAAGCTAGCTACCCCCAGCGCCCAATGGAGCCTCCAAGAGAAAAGAGGTTGCGGGATGCGTTTCCACCAACGTATCGGACCGTTCGGCTCGGCTTGCTCTACCCCGGCGGCAGCTACAGCGCGCGAACCAAGGACGTTGCCTAGCCTGGAACTGAAGATCGAAGGCTACTCTTACGAGGAAACATCGGCTCGCACGGGTTTTTCGATTGATGCTGTGAAATCCTATCTTCAAAACGGTCGGCGGATGCTCCGGCTGGCGGAGGATGCTGGCCTGGGAACGCGTGATTTGAGGAGAATCGAACTTGAACCCGGTGTACGTTCCGAAGTAAACGAGGGACTCCCCCTTCGGCTCCGGTGGAGATGAGAAGCCGGTCAGAACTGCGAGTCCAGCCGCAAACACGAACCGTGGAAGCGGTGCATATTCTGGTACGCGCGGAGAAAAGTATCCTGTGTTGCGTCTTCAGCCGGACCTCCGTCCGGAAAGAACCCCCGGCATGCCCCAAAAACCCCCTTTTTATGTCTGGCAAAGAGCTCCGCAAACCACTCGTTGTCGCCAGTATGCTGAAATCGGCGAACGATTTCCTCATCGGAGGGTACCGGCTGTGTCTGCGCCCTACTTGCCATAACGTAGAAAGATCGCCGATTCCATAATCAGGCAAAAGAAATTGAACCCCCGGCGTAAATCTCTGTGATTCATCAGGTTGGTTGGAGGCGAATCGCGGCAGAGAAGGAGGTTGCCACTAAGCCCGCGCAGAACGTCAGAGGAACGAAGTTTCCTTCGGTCGTTCACGGTAGCAATCGTGGCGATGATCTTCGTTGTGGACCCTAGGGAGGTCCACTGGAACACCGGGCGCGAAATGTTCCCCCCTCGCGGCGTCCGTTGTTATGTGGCAGAGCCGCTGTCAGACCGGTACGACAACCGGGGCGTTCCTGATCCGCGACGGGATAGAATGCGGCGGCGAAATTATAACACAGTTGCAGCGGATTGTGAGCCGGAGGTGAGGGAGGCCAACTTTACGATCGGTCGTTTTCTGGGAATGGTCAACCGCGCGGAGATGTTAAACAGGAGCCACTTGCCGCCAAGAGTTACCGGCTTGCACTCAAGCCGCTCGACGCGCCCTGATGCGTCTGATCTCCTGCGGGCTCAACCCACGGCGTGCGACCTTCAGATCATAGTGCGCCTGCAAGTTCATCCAGAACTCTGGGGTGTTGCCGAAATACAGACTCAGCCGCAACGCCGTATCGGCCGTAATACGCCGCCGGTTGTTGACGATCTCGGCGATCCGGTTCGGCGAAATCCCGATCGTTTTGGCGAGTTGGTTCTGCGACAGTCCGTACTCGGCCAGGAACTCCTCTTTCAGCATCTCGCCGGGTGTGACCGCTGCGAATTCATCCTTTGCCATAGTCTGCTCCTCAGTGATAGTCTACGATCGAGACCTTGTGAGCGTGATTCTCGACCCACTGGAAAACTATCCGCCATTGGTCGTTGATGCGGATCGAGTGAAAGCCCTTGCGGTCTCCCCGCAGTTTTTCCAGCCGATTCGAGGGAGGCACGCTCAAGTCCTCAAGGCGGGCGGCCGCATTGAGGGATTCCAGTTTCCTCTTCGCGCGCGCTGCAAAGCCCCCAAATTCCTTTACCACATTGTCGTTGAACAGCCTCTCCGTTCTCTTGTCGCCGAAAGATTGGATCAACAACAGGAGTATACCGCATACCGGGATGAGTTGCAGAGCAGTAGGTGAGGGCTATTCCGGAATCTGGAGGCGGGGGTCGGAATCGAACCGACGAATAATCGCTTTGCAGGCGATGGCCTTACCTCTTGGCTATCCCGCCCTCTGGATCTATCAACCAGATCTGTCCATGCTTGGTCTTTCCGGCTTTGGTGCAAGCTCAAGCCGACGGAGAAGATCGGTTAAGCTCCGCCTTGTAATTGATTGCGAATTGGGCTCAAGCTGCGAGTGCCGCGTTCCACAGTTCCGTCATCGTCGCATCGCACCCGCCGAGCTTGCCCGTTTTGAACTGCCCCTTCTTGATCTTCTCTGCTAGCTCGATTCCGGAGATCGTTACCACCGCGTTGTCGAATCGCTTGAATCCCAGCATGGGCCGGATTCGTTGCTTCACTCTCCGATGGTCCTGCTCCACCAGATTGTTCAACTACTGGCTGGAGCGGACCTTCACCCTCCGCGGAAGTTCGCCGTCTTCCTTCATTTCTCGCACTGCCCGGTGCGAGGCCGCATAGGCGTCCAACGTGATCTTCGTGGGCACGCGGGTGTTCTTCATCGCGCTGCGCAGAAACGATTTGGCGGCGTTTACGTCCCGGTTTCGGCTGAGAAAGAAATCGACTGTTTGGCCCGCTTTGTCAACGGCGCGGTACAGGTACACCCATTGTCCGTGAACCTTTAGTCGGGCCTGATCCACCTCCCCGCCCTTACTCATCTGGTTTCCTCTCACTTCCCGATCTTCTTCGTCTGCCGCCTTCCCCAACCCATTCCATTGCCGATTTCTCGGTCACAAGCTTTCGCTTGCTTCAGGTACCGCGCAGCAGTCCGACTACTGGCAGAGCGCCGCTTCCCATTTCGCTTTCGCTTATAGAGTCACTTCCTCCGGAGCCGCCGGAGATTCTGCCAGTCCTCCTGAGGTCACGCGCCATTCTTCCGTACCGTGTCGCCCGCAATTACCATGTTTCTGGTGGGTGAATGAGAACGCCTTCGCCTCCCTATGGCAGGCTCGACCTTGCCCCACCCTCGGCCGACCAGTTCATCTTCGGGGTGGTGCCCCTCGATTACGACCCGGTACTTCTCCTCATGCCCTTCGGATTCCGCCTCACGGCGGACACCCTGCCCTCCGGGTACTGCAGAGCGGTGGCTTCAGGTCCGCCTTGGCTGTGTCCAACTTTCGTCTTCGTGCCCGTTTAGGCTTCTCCATACCTTCCACTCTCCCGGCCGGCGAGGAGTTACCCCCGCCTTTGGATACGGCGCTCCTCATTCGAACGCCGGAGGGACTTGAACCCTCCTGAATCGCGCGCTGCTCAGCGCACCATAGGTCTCGTCCATCCTCCACGATCCACCCACGGGCCGAGCGTAGCGCCGCCAGCGCTTTTCGAATTCTGGAAGGTAGCGCTGGATCCACCGGAGAATCGTTGTATGTGTCACAGAGATGCCGCGGTTCGCCATCATCATTACCAGATCCCGTAGACTCAGCTTGAAGCTCGTGTACCAGCTCACGCACAAAATGATGATCTGTCGGTCGAAGTGCCGTCCTTTGAACAGATCTTCGATCGGGACGAACCGTTGCATCTCTTCATCATCGCCTGCCACCCTCGCGTTTGCACCAGAGCCTTCTCTTCTACCGTTCCTGCCTGTCCATATCGGAGGTGTGCTGCGGGGTGTATCCTGTTTGACCGAGGTCCACCCCCATGCCCACCGCCCTCTCTCGCCGCAGAATCCTCCAAGTCGCCGGTGCCGCCGGTCTAGCTTTGCCAGCCGCCCAGAGCGCCGCCCCAATTCCCGGCCCGCGCGCCGAAGGTTCCGACACTCCAAGAATTTGCCTCGAAGCTGGCGGCACTCCGCTCTCAGCCGGCGGCCCTGATCCCGCTGGCATGCGCCGCGTCAAGCAACTGGGCGTGGATTACGTGCTGATGGGTGGGCCGCGCATTCCTTGGGAGGAAAGCCGCATCCGGTCCCTCATGGAGAGTTTCCGATCCGGCGGTCTCTCGCTGGGCAACATGATGATCGTGGGATTCCCCAATACGATCTATGGCCGGCCCGGACGTGACGAAGAGATCGAAAAAGTGCAGCAATCGATTCGCGCCGCGGGCCGCGTGGGGCTGCCGGTGGTCGAATACAACTTCTACGCCCACCGCATTGTCGAGGGATATTACGAAGAAATCGGGCGAGCCGGCGCCGGACTGACTGCGTTCGATTACGACCGTGTCAAGGATCTGCCCCCTCTTCCGAACGAGGGCGCGCACAAACTCGAAGAGATCTGGACTAACATCACCTATTTCCTAAAAGCCGTGGTTCCGGTGGCGGAGCAGTCCGGCGTGCGCCTGGCGCTGCATCCCAATGACCCTCCCGCGCCCATCAGCCGCGGATCGGAGCAGATCATGGCGACGGTCGAGGGCTGGAAACGCCTCATCGAGATCGTGCCCAGCCCGTCGAACGGCATCACGTTTGATTGCGGTGTCACGCGCGAAATGGGTCAGGACCCCGTGGAGGTCTGCCGCTATTTCGGCGAGCGAGACCGCATCAATCACGTGCACTTCCGCAACGTGCGCGTCCGCGTTCCGTACCAGAAGTACACCGAAGTGTTTCTCGACGAGGGCGACGTCAACATGTTTGCGGTGATGAAAGAACTCGTGCGCCAGAAATATCCGCGCCTGGTTTATCCCGAGCATCCGCGCGCCCTCGATTACGACCGCGAACACCCCGGCTTCCACTCTGGGTACCCGGGTGGCGGTGGTTACGCGGCCTTCGCGTACAACGTGGGCTACGCGCGCGCCATGCTGCAAGCCGCGCTGGCGTCTTAGGGAACCGCTCGCTTCCATAACCCACGGCACCTTACCGCGACTGCAAGGAGCAGTGGTTCCGATTCGACTCAAGTCGCAATCGACTTCAGTTCCTCACGAATGATGCGCCGCAACGTATCCTCGAACCTTGGCGCCTGCCGTCCAGGTACTCCCGAAGCGCTGCATTGATGAGCGTCTGATACCCAGTCCCACCCCTGGACTCTTCCGCCATTCGAAAGAAGCGGTCCACAATATCCTGATCGAGTCGAATCGTGATCCGAGCCTAACCCTCGGGCTCCGGTTCCGCCGGAATCACCCTGCCCCGCTTACCCTTGCTGAAATCGTATCGATCCTTCATCGTTCTCCCTCGTAGTCTTCGCGCTCATGGGCTTCGGCAGGGCGCGCGGAAATAATCCGAATGTTCTCGCTACGCCAGGTGTAAACAACCACGAGCAGACGTCCCGCCGCACCCATAACATGCGGGGCACTGTGGTACACTGCCGCCGTTACTTTGGAGGCAAGACATGAAGGCTTCTCTGTTTTATCGAATCGCAGCTGTTCTTCTGCTGCTTTTTGCTGCCGGACATACACTTGGTTTTCGACAGTCCGATCCCGCATGGGGAGTCGATACGCTTCTTGGCTCAATGCGGTCAATTCACTTTGACGTGCAGGGGTTCAGCCGGACATATTGGGACCTCTTTGTCGCGGCTGGATTCTCGGTCGGCGTGTTTTATCTATTCG
>Ga0208827_1000323_pt1 | contig 24658 bp, 16 predicted proteins | sample Sb_taG_5_FD_187709 | JGI IMG/M metagenome (GOLD analysis project Ga0208827, IMG submission 187709) | Peat soil microbial communities from Weissenstadt, Germany - Sb_50d_8_FC metaG (SPAdes) (version 2) | ecosystem: Environmental > Terrestrial > Soil > Wetlands > Peat | place: Germany... | reverse complement strand
TCCCCGGTTCATCTCGTGATCGACCACTGGTGGGGTAATCCGGCCACCGGGCGCGAAGCGCTGGTGCGCTGGCGTGTAGTCGTGATGCTGACCCCACTCGACGCGGGCACGACGGCCGTGTGGAGTTTCGCTTACGCCCGCTCGCGCTGGCCCGTTCCATGGGGCGGCCTGCCGCTGTTTCGTTGGTTAATGCGCCGCCAGCTCGACACCGAGATACGGTTGGACGTCGGCCTGGTCGAGGGCCTGGCGAGCCTGGACACCTCAATCGTGGGAATGAAACTCGGTCGTTTCGACCGTGTGCTGGGCTTGAACCGCGATCGAATCGACCGGCTGTACCGGGGGACCGCCGGTCTGCAGGCTTCGACCCCACCCGATTGTGGACCCGATTCGTGCCAATGAAATGCAAGGGAACAACGCCGGCGCCGCCTTCAAGAATGGACCGCTCTGCCGTGAAAGGCGAAAAGGCCTGAGACATGATTTCGGACTACGACGGTCGAAGGCTTCGAAGCCCCAATCCTCATCTTATCCATCTCTATAAAATGACGCACTCTGCCTCGACGTTCTGAGAGACCGTCGTGGCGAGTTCGACAAGCGCCTCGGCTTCTACCGACTGACGATTCCGGGCCAGGCCTGCCATTTGCGACTTGAGGTCCAGGAAGGCCCGGCTGCATTCCGGATCGAACTGGGCGCCCGCCCCGCGATGAATCCGCTCGAACGCTTCCTGGAGCGGAAGACTGGTTCGATAGGGACGATCGCTAGTCATGGCGTCAAACGCGTCGGCAACCGCCACGATTCGCGCAGCCAGCGGGATCTGTCCCGCGCTCAGGCTATCGGGATAGCCGCGGCCATCCCAGCGCTCGTGATGGTTACGGACGATCGGAAGGACTGTCGCGAGCTCGGGGATTGTCGCCAGGATGGCGGCGCCTTTGACAGTGTGCGATTTCATATGCTCGAATTCTTCATGCGAAAGCCGACCTTCCTTCCGCAACACGCAATCCGAGATGCCGATCTTGCCTATATCGTGCAGGCGGCTGCCGGTATCGATTTGCCGGCGCTCTTGGGCAGGAAGTCCCATTGCGTCCGCTAGGTGGAGGGCATACTGGGTCACCCGTTCGGCGTGGCCGGCTGTCAACGGATCGCGCAGCTCGATGGTTTGGGCCAATGCGATGACCATGCGGATAAACCAGCCGCGCTGTTTTGCGATGAAGAAACGGGCGTTTTCGATGCTCCCGGCGATGCTTGCCGCGATTGCGTCTGCCAGGTGCAGATCTACGACGTCGAACGGTTTGTCTTTCACGCCGCGGTCAAAATGCAAGATGCCCAGGCGTCTCTCCGGCGAGCGCAGCAGGGCGCACAGCACGGAGCGCATGCCGCTCTCGGGAACGCTATCCCCACCTCGAAGATCATCACGAATATCGAGGCTGAGCAAGGACTCGCCACGGGCCAGGCAGCGCTGGGCGAGGCTCTTGCTGAACCGCCGCGTTGTAGATTTGGTGCCGGAATCCGGCGTCGTCGCCTGCAGGGTGAGTTCACCCGACTGTTCATCCAGAAGCACGAGTGCGCCTCGACTAGCCTTGAGCGTGCGCACTGCGTCGTCGAGACTCCTTTGCAGGAATGCGTCCATCGAATTGTCCCGATGGAGTTCGTGCCCCGTCCGAAGCAACCCCAGGAGCTGGGTACTGCTGCAAGAATGCCGCGCCATGTCGCGTGCGGCCACCTCAAAAGATTCTTCCCAGCTATGCCGCGCGGTGGCTTCGACTTGCAGGGTTCCGCAGAAGCTCTCTAAGGTATCTGTTTCTGCGCGCTCGATGTGTGCGACCCTGAGTTCCAGGTTGCCGATGCGGAGCATATCCCCTTGCTGGATCTGTCGTTCTTCCGGACCGAGAGTTGAGTCGTTCAGCGCCGATCCGTTGGTGCTGTGCAGGTCGCGGACGAACCAGCCCTGTGGTTCCCTGCACACCAACTCTGCGTGGCAGCGGCTGACCGAACTGTCCTCCAGGCGCACCTCCGACTGCGGTTCCCGGCCGATGCGGAGGAGTCCGGTTCCTTGCCAAGTCTGACCTTCGATCTGCTGACTCACGCCAAGCAGATGAATGCGGCGCGTACTCACGGGCGTATACCTCAACGTGCAAGGGCCTCCCAACACTAACTTAGCTCACGGAAAACCACCGTGCCGCGAATTTTCGGGTAGTGGTACAGTTTGAAGAAAACTTCTCTGGGATAAGCGGATGCTTATGCATTTGGATCCTGGGAGCGCTTGGGACAAATTTGGCTCGTGTCAGCCCGGCGTATTGGCTAAACTGAGGCAAGAGAACGCAAGTCAGTAAAGTGAGCGTCGGCCGGGACGAGTCAATTGCAGGAAGGTGCCGCCATGCCTGAGAGCAAGAAGAGCATTCGCGAACAATTTGGGATCGATTTTCTGCTCGGCCAAAAGGAAGCCGCGAAGGCGACCCCTTTCTCCGCGCCGGCCGGCGAGTCCATGGGGCTCGTCGACAAGGCCAAGCAGGTGCGCCTGATGGCCAAAGTGCTCAAACCACTGGGTGCCGCGCCGGACGCGCAATGCCATCTCGCTGATCTGATGGATCCGACGGGTCTGGACCTCCCGGACCTGCTCAAGGTCGAGGAGACACTCGAGAAAAACCAGCTCGTGACCGTGGTCAGCCGGGACCGGCTGGGCAACCACTTGATCCAAATCACCCCACAGGGTCGTGAGTTTCTTGAGGATTTGAACATCTAAGAGGTCGCCATGCTGTTCGCCCTCCTTTTCGGCAGTGCCGCCGCCGCGGTGCTGGCATACTTCGCCAGCCGTCGTTTCGAATCCGAGCACCACATTCTCCGCGCCGCTTGCTACACGGCCGTGGCCGCCCTCATTCCGCCGCTCGTCTACACACTCATCGAATTTAAGCAGCTCGACGCTGTCTATTGGTGGGCCGTGCCCCTGGCGGCGCTGCTTGCTTTGCTCTTCTTTCTGACGCGCGACAGCCAGTTGCCGTGGGCCGTCAGCTACGGCGTGCGCGGGCTACGGGTTTGGGTCTTTGTCCTGTTGGCCTCTGCCGCAGGCTACGGCGCTATGTTGCGCTACACGCAGGCCGATTGGTACTTTTGGACGGCAGTCTTCTTCGGCGTGCTGGTGGGCGCCTCAGAGATTATCTCGCGCTACCGGGACGAGCCGGGGGCGGCGCTCCTGAGTTTGCCCGGCCTGGTTTACCTGAGCATCAACGGGGCCCTTTCGGCAGCCGCGTATGGTCTGCTGCGCTGCTACCGGGAAAGCCTGTTCCCTGCCATCAAGGATGACCCGCTGATGACCAGCATCATTGCCGGCTTCGGGGCGATGGTCGTCATGCGCTCGAAGATCTTCAGTTTCAAAACCGCCAGCGGCGAAGATTTTGCCGTCGGCCCGGACGCCGTGATCACGATTTTTCTGCGCTCGGTGGACCGTGCTATCGACCGCTGGCGGTCGATCAATCGGCAACGTTTGGTCTTCCGCACGACGCAGAACATCGCCTTCTCCAGCCGGATCGCGGATTTCTTCAAGGGAAACGTGGCGGCCTATCAAAACCTCAGCAACGAGGAAAAGGGCGAACTGAAGAACGCCATTGAAGACGTGTCGAAGCAAGCCGACCTTGACCCGCAGCTCAAGCTGATGGCCATAGCGTTCGGTTTCCTGAATATCAGCGGCGAGGGGAACTATACCGAACTCATGGAGGACCTGCGTACGTTTCTAAACCAGCCGTTGCCCACGCCACCCGCGCCTACGCCCGCCTCGGCGACTCCCGCGCCTGCGATTCCCGCGGCGCCCGCATCCACGCCGCCCCCGCCTGCGCCCACTTCCACCGCTCCGGCGCCTACGACTCCGGTGTCACCTGCATCACCACCCTGAGAACACGCGCACTGCTGCAATTGAGCGCCGGCTGCCATGCCCACTGCTCTTGCGTGCGCATGGCATCTATGACGGATCCGTTGTTACCCGGCGCCGCACCCGCGCGGAAAGACAGTCTCTCGGCCTGGTCAGTTTAAGCCCGTACCCCACCGCGCCGGAGATGCGGAGTGTCGAGGAGAAGGCCCGCACCGGCAGTGCGGGAATCAGCAACCCACCTATCTGCGACTGAAATTCCGCGCTTGGTTCTCTTGAACCCGAAGCAAAGACCGACTAGCCTGGCAAGGCTTTTCGTTGCATGATTCATCTGCCCCATTCACGGGCAGACCGTGCCGCGGTTCTTCGAGGGCAATCACCATGCCGATTCTCGTCGTATGTGAAGTGTGTGGCAAGAAATTGAAAGCTCCGGATGATTACGCGGGACGCAAGGCCAAGTGCGCCCAATGCGGCAATATTATCCACATCGGCATTCCCGCCGATGCGGAGCCGCAGCCCCAGCCGAAACCGCCGGAGCGGGAAGAGCGCGCCCAGCGTTTGCCAACCAAACCCAAGGCACAGGAGCCGGAGGAAGCTGAGAGCGTTGAACCAGGCGACGAGTTGGAAAAGCCGAAGAAGAAAAAGAAAAAAAAGAAGAAACGAAGAAGCCAGCCCGAACAAAGCGTCCCAGAGTGGGTCTGGTGGACCGGCGGCCTGCTTGGCACTATCGCCGCCATGTTCATCGCCGCGGCGGTGTTGTTCCAAACAGGACACCCGTTGCTGGTGACCTTTATCGCCCTCCGGGTGGCCATCATGATGCCCATCAGCATCGTTATCTTGATTATCAGCCTGGTTATTAGCAGCGCTATTGTCGGCGGGATCGACTTCAGCGAGTTATCCGTGGTTATTCCCAAAGCGCTAATCCTGCTTTTGGTGACCAGCCCGATTTACGCGATTCCGTGCATCGGCGGGTTCCTGGCGCTTCCCATTTGGTTCATCGGGCTGATGCTCGTGTTCCGCTTGGAGATTTGGGAAACCCGCGTACTGGTAGCCGTCAATTGGGTTCTGAACTGGGTCGCGTTTGTTTTCGTGCTGAGTCTCATCATCAATCTTATTGGGCTCGCCGCCAGACTCCCTGGCGACTTGAAGATTCCACTGCCGCATCGGGCAGCCAACCGGCAGGAGGCAATCGATCTCAAAGCGATTCAATCGCTGGGAGGATCGTACGAACCGGAGGTCGCGGAGAACCCGGACTCGCCAATCGTGGAAATCAGTCTGTCAGGCAGCCGCGCCACTGATGCAGACCTTATACCCGTCACACATTTCTCCAAGCTGAAAGTGCTCAAACTGGACAAGACCCAGATCACGGACAGTGGGCTGGCTAAACTGAAAGGTTTGGCAGAACTGAAGAATCTGGACCTCTCGCGCACGCGGATTACCGATGCCGGTTTGGAGCACCTCAAAGACATGAAGCAGCTAGAGATTCTATCCTTGGCAGGCACCTCGGTGACCAATGACGGAGTCAAGAAGCTCCGCGAAGCGCTCCCGAAGACGGACATCGTGTCACGAGAGCAAGGCCAGTAGAGTATTTCGTAAGTCAGCCGGTGGCGTCAGAGCCCGGAGCGTGACAGGATAGTGCATCTTCTCGAAGGAGAAATCGTAACCGGGCCCGAAGTCGCTCGCATGCTCACGCAAGAGCCGTGAGCATGGCACCAAGCGTCATCACGCCAGACCACCGTTGACGTTCATCGTTGCATCTTTCGCGGCCTCCAGCCTAAATGACGGTGCGGGATTCGGCTGTAGGTCAGGTTTCCAACCTGACCGGACAGATTGGAAATCTGTCCTACGCAGCTGCCGAATCAAGCACGCTGATATAGCTTCTGGCTATGATGACGCCTGAAAGGCCGCGAGGGCCGGACGCCCGCGTTTTGCGTGAGGGGCCAGTCTATGAGCCAGCTTTCTAGCCCACCGTTGCCCTTGTCAGGCGGCCGTTCATCCAGGCTGGGCAAACGCGTCGCTTGGGGTTTGCTTTTGTTGTTCGTCAGTGCCGGCGGCTGGTCGATTTATCATTATTTCATCAACGACAAGGGGCTGTCCGCGGTCGTCGCTCGGATCGATCAGACGGACCCTGGCTGGCGTCTTAGGGAACTGGAGGCCGCCCGGCCAGCCGTCGCCGACCGCGAGAATGCGGCAGCCGTCGTGTTGGCGGCGCAGCCACTCGTTCCCAAAGGCTGGCTGAGGCCGGCCGTTGGCCAGGGTCCCGGTCTGGCGGAAGCCATCCAGCAACTAGCGCCTGTCGTGCAGCTCAATGACAGCCAAGTCGGGGAGCTTCGTGCAGCACTGGCGCTGGCCGAGCCCGCATTGGCAGAATCCCGCAGATTGGCAGGTATGCCACGAGGGCGCTATGGCATCGTTTGGAGCCCGGACGCCATTGGCACTCTGCTGCCGCACCTGGAGGCCGTTCGGGAGATCGCAAGATTATTGAGCACTGATGCTGTGCTCCAGGCCCAGGATGGCCAAATGCATGCGGCGCTAACGGCCTGCAAAGCAGCGGTGAACGCCGGCCGGTCGGTGGGTGACGAACCCTGTGCCATATCGCAACTTGTCCGGTTGGCGAGTGTCGAAATGGGATTGCGCGGCATGGAACGGGCTCTCGCCCAGGGCACGCCGTCCAAGTCGGACCTGGAAGAACTGCAGCATCTCCTGGAAGATGAAGAACGACAGCCGTTGCTGTTGATCGCCGTTCGTGCCTGGCGCGCAATGATGCACCAAGCGCTGGAGGTCATGGCCTCACGCCGATTCAATCGCCGGTTTTATGGAATTCAAAATCCGCACCTTGTTCCGGATGCTGCCATGAACCTTGTTGATTCCGTCATCGCACGCAGCAGCCATGCAGCGTACTTGCGCTATTTGACCGAGTATGTGGAGATTGCGAAGCTGCCTCCTGAGCAAGTGAACGCCCGGCTGCCCCAATTGCAAAAACCAAAAGCCGAGCTGCCTGCCTTCTTGGCAGCTCTGACCAAGGGCGATCATCACAAAATTGGCGAACGCTTTTTGAAGAATCTCGCATTGCTTCGCTGCGCGAGCGCGGGGCTGGCGGTGGAGCGCTACAGGCAGGAACAGCAGCACTGGCCGGACAAGCTGGCTGACCTGGCTCCCAGGTTTGTTGCCCAGGTGCCGTCTGACCCATTCGACGGCGCCCCGCTGCGTTTCCGGCGGCTGGACGACGGCGTAGTAATCTACACCCTGAATGAAGAAGGCAAGGATAACGGCGGTAATCTACTTTCTGCAGGCAATGGCTCCAACAGCAAAGCTCCGGCGTTTCGCTTGTGGGATGTCGGCAGCCGGCGCCAACCGGCAGCCAAGCCGTCCTCGGGAGCACACGTCCCGCAGATCGACAAGCGCTGAACGAATGGCGTGGCGCCCTCCAACATCACCTCTCCAAGCGTTTTAGGGATTCCTTCGCCTCATGCGTCAGCCGAGTGCCTGGCGCTCCGTTTGCGACAGTCTGCAGGACTTGCTTGGCTTCCTTCGTGCCGATCTTTTCTAACGCTTCCACGGACCGTAGGGATCTCAACTCTTCAGACGAGCTGAATGGGACCTCCTGTTTTTCAATCAGCCTTTGCAAGCGTTGCCGCATCTCCAATGGTGGGGCCTTATCCAACGCCTGCCGCAGCATCGGCAGCGCGGGTTCGCCGAGCTTTTCCAACTCTTCGGTTGCTTTCTTACGCAGCGCGTACTGCTTGCTATCAAGGTCGGCAATGAGTTCGAGTACACGCTGGCGATGCACGCCAGCGACCGGCTTGAGTTGCTCCCTCAAGAAGGACACCGTATGCGCAGGGCACGCGATCAGCTTCTCCATCGATTGATATGCCCTGGCAGCGTCGTCCAATGCCAGATCGGCCCACCATGCCTTCATCTCTTGTGCTGTCGCAGTGCTGCCCTTGCCGGCAGGCGGCGACCCGCTGACGTCCCATAGCAGAACAGTGGAATCGCTACTTCCGGATGCCAGGATCTTGCCATCGGGCGAAAAGGCCAAGCAACGGACGTGTGATAAGTGGCCCTTCAGCAGCCGCCGAATTTGGCCGGTTGCGACTTCGGCAACGCCGACTAGCCCCCGCGAGTCTCCCCAGGCCACTATCCAACCGTCAGGTGAAAAAGCCATCGAGAACGTACGCGCTCCTGCCGGTAGTTCAATCCGGCGCTCCTTGCCGCTGCCGAGGTTTAGGAGCCGAATGTGACGGAAATCTTCAACCCAGGCGAGAGTATTGCCATCCGGGGAAAAGTTTCCGAAGCAGGCGTCCGCGCCGACCCACTTGCGTAGTTCCTTTCCTGTGCGAGTATCCCAAATATGGACTATTCCAAGAACTTGGGGCGGATCTCCTTCGACGGAGACCAGCATTTTTCCGTCGGGAGAGAACGGCCTGGGGTTGAGATAGCCACGCATGTTCGACTCAGAAAGCAACCTCTTACCCGTGACGGCATCATGAAAGGTCACCTCACCTCCATTGTCACCGGCTGCGATCATGTGCCCGTCAGGAGAGTATGCGACCCCGGTTCCAGAAAACGTATTCCATTTGTGAATCTCCTGGCCCGTGGAAGGATCCCAAATTCGGATACTCTTGTCGTGCCCCGCGGAGGCCAGGGACTTGCCGTCCGGTGCAAAGTCGACGCTCCAGACCCGTTGGCGATGCCCCTCAGCGAACCACCGAATCGGCTTGCCAGTGCTCGTTTGCCAGAGTCGGATGGCGCCTTCAATGCCGGCAGTGGCGATGGACTTCCCATCCGGTGAGAAAGCCACGGAATTGACGTAGCCGCCATGCTCAGGAAAAGAAAGGAGTTCCTTGCCGTTCGTTATATCGCAGATGCGGAGTGGAACGCCAACGCCACCGGAAATGAGTTTCCGGTTGTCCCGCGAGAAAGCCAGGGCGTCCACGCCGAAGAGGTGACCCGGCAGCCGGCGAATTTCGCGCCCCGTGGCCACATCCCAGAGTCGTACGGGACGGTTCTCCAAAATCTGCCCATCCTTCCTTGCGTCTCCAGAGGCCAGCATCTTGCCGTCGAACGAAAAGGCGAGACTTGACGAACCTCCAACAGCATCGAAGTGGCGCACTTCCTTACCGTTGGCTCCTTCCCACAAACGGATCTTGGTATCCGTTTGGCCTGCGGTAGCCAACCTGCTCCCGTCCGGCGAGAACACCATAGCCGAAACTCTGCAAGGGTGGGCTTGGAAGTCGAACTTTCTACTTCCTCGGAGCACATCCCAAAGCTCCATCTTGCCGTCGCTTCCAGCCAGGGCGAGCGTAAGGCCATTGGGGGAGAATGCGATGCAAGCGCCATCATTCAAGCCGGTTGTGAAACTGGTTCGCTCCACCCCCGTGGTCACGTCCCAGAGATGGGCGGTGTGATCATCGCAGAACGTTACCAAAGTCTTGCCGTCCGGTGCGAAAGCGACCATCTGCGCTCTATGCTCGTTGAAACCGAGCGAGCGGAGTTCTGCACCTGTGCACAAATCCCAGAGGGTCGTGCGATTCTGCATAGTTTCTCTGACATACCCGGCGACGGCGAGTATCTTGGCATCCGGCGAGAGGTCGACGGCTCGGGCAACTTTGAACGCTGGCCCCTCGTAGCGGTGCAGCGGTTTGCCTGTCTTCCAATCCCATTGCGTAATGGTTAATCCATTCTCCGCATCTGCTACGGAGGAGACGGTTCTGCCGTCGGGAGAGGAGGTTAACAAGCGCAGTCCATTCCCTGGCCGCAACCGCACCGTCCCTAACCTGGCCTTGGCTCCACTCGGAAGGGGATCGCCATAGGAGTCGGTTCCCACTGGCCGGTCTGTTGTTGCAGTTGACTGACTCCCATTTCGTGCCATTGGCGTTGGCAGTGCTTCTGCCGCGGCCCCCGCACGCTTTTCGGCAAGTGCCTGGTGAATCGTCAGACCGACCCCGGCCGTGACGAGGACCAAGGCAAGGAACACCCGCGTCCACACGTTGATTGCCGAGATGCTCATCTCACGCAGGGCGCTCTTGACCAAAGCAGCCACAGGGCCCGAGATCGCCTCGGCAGCTTCGCTCTTGGCAAATCGACACGCCGCGTGCGTCGTGGCGGCCACAAGCCCGGCAGATGCCCCTCCCATTGCCGCCTCAGCGGAAAGAGCCTTGGCCCCGAGCAGAGCCGAGAGAGTCAGTCCGCGCCGTGTCAGCCGGTCGCGCAGTAGATTTCGGCCCTGAGACAACCGGCTAGAGAGCGTGCCTTCCTTCCAGCCAAGTTCACGGGCTGCTTCTTCCCTGCCTTTGCCTTCCAGGCAGCAGAGCACAAAGGGCGCGCGATATTTCTCCGGCAAACGCCGCACTTCCTCGTCCAAGATCGCCTGCCATTCGCGGAAGGATGCTTCGGAGAGTGGAGATAGCCCTTCAGAGACACGCGACTGCATTTCATACTTGCGACGGCGCATGCCATGTCTCCTGGCGTTCCCGGCAGTGCGGTAGGCCACGCCGTGGAGCCAACTCGCGATGCATTCCCGCTCGCGGATAGAAGCGACTTTCCTGGCCAGGATAAGAAAAGTGGCCTGGAACGCGTCCTCGGCATCCTGCTCTTGTCGAAGCACATTCCGGCAAACAGTCATCACCAACCCGCGATGACGCTGCACGAGGAGTGCGAACGCAGTTTCGTCGGCATGCGCGGCAAAGCGTCGGAGTAGCTCCGCGTCCGTCGGCTCAGCGAGGCGTGCCGAGCCGGCTAACCTGCGGATATGCCGCACCACTTTGCCCAGCTGCTTCGCGGCCATTACAGGGACTCCTGCGGGGAGATCAGCACCCTAGTATAGTGTCCGCAGGGAGTGAAAACCGTCTGAGATTGTTTCTCTTGGAGGTGCTACATGAGAAAGAAGAACATGCCTGCCAACGCCGCCCCACCGCCAGGGTTTGGGTTCTGCCCCACCTGCATCTGCACGAACAACCCGAAGGCGGCCAGGCATGCCATGGATCTGTTCTCCTGTGAGGGGATGGAACTATCGATCCGAGATATCGTATTGCTCGCGGGGAGAAAATGCCATGACTTGCACACAGCCATCATTCATCATTCATCATGATGGCCGGCCATGATGGAATGGAGAGAATGAACACATTTCGAGGGAGAGCGGCCAAACCCCAGAAAGTGCGGTAAACACGACTGACGGACAGGTTCATGGGCCCAGCACTCTCTCCTCGCCCACCCAGGACCAATCCGGCAGCATAATGCCGGTTGGGCATGTGCGATCTCAATGATCCACTATGGCGGTAGCATGCCCACATCGCACTATTTGCGACTGCGCTCGATCGTCAGCACACTATGAATGCCATCTTCTCGAAAACGCAGGTCGGCGCGCAATGTTCTAAACTCGCTTAGCAGCCGTGCCAACGGTGCGTTCTCGGCCAACGTCTCGTGGAGCTTGGGCTGGCGCAGCGAGCCCTGCCCCTCGTTGATTATCTCGTCGGTCTTCTTCTCATATGAATAGGGGGCCCCGTCCGGGCTCACTGGCACAAAGCCGAGGTATTGGAGCGCGATCTCACGGCTGACATCCTCGGGAGACTCCGGCGGCACCAGGTGGGAATGATACAGGGCGTACCAACTCGGCTCATTGGCCAGCGCTTGCCGATGTGTTTGCATCTCCAGGTAAAACTTGACGAACTCCTTCGTTTTGCCAGCCGCTTCGGGCGCTAGGTAAAGCGACGCATTGACCGGCACCGTCTCCGGCTTGGGTAGTTTGCCTTCCTTGCGAGCCGCGGAGCGGTCAATGATGTCCTGAATGCATTCCAGACGAAGGCTCACGTACCAGGCGCCGTCCAGGATCGTGTAATAGATTGCGGGCAGAAAAGGTTCCTTGCGTTTGGGATCCCTGGCCAAGGCGATCATGCCGTTGAGCTGGGCCTGGACGCGAACGATCGTGGTGCCCTTGTATTCTGGTTCGAGGGCCGTCCAGGTCACTGCGCCCGGCGCCGAGGTATTGACGACGCCACGCAAGGTCGTGAGCACTCCGGCAAATACCAACGGGTTGCGGATGGCGACGCCTGCCGTGACCGGCATCTGAAAGAGGAACTCTATCTCCTCGCCTGGGGCATTATTCGGTCCAGGATCGAGCTCACGTTGCAGCGCTCGTTTGGCAGCCTTGCCATACATTTCGCTGTCGTCGAAGCGAATCACGAACCAGTCGCCTAGCCAGTCGAGGCCCTTGTTCTTACCGAGGACGCCCAGACCACTCAGAGCGTCTCGGAGGGAGCCACGCTCCGGGGCGTTCGGCGATATGTGGGCCACGAACTGCGCGATCGTTCGCGGCGAAAAGCCATTGATCGCCAGCGGGGTGGTACCGTCGCCCGTGCGGCTGCGCAGCTCGTTGTACTCGGTACTCTGGATCAACGGCAGGAGATAGGTTTCGATCCGGACCTGATTGTCGTTCAGAGCAAAACGCACGCCCACCGGATCGAAGTAGCGGCGCCACAGGCCCAGATACTCGCCGCGGAATTGCAGGTAATCGCGCTGCTCCGTCTCCGTGACCAGGTCGATCGGCAATTCGATCAAGGGGGTCGCGAAATGCAGAGTGCCGTACATGTCGGCAATAGCCAGCTTGCGCTCGGCGTCCCATGTCACCGGCTTGCCTTCGGGAGTGTAAATCTCTTCCGGTTTAAGGACCGACGACGACGCCGAGCCTTCCTGCGCTGCTGGCAACTTCCCTGTCTCCCAGGCGGTGAACATGGCGTCGTTGGTGCACATCTCGAGACTGGTGAGCACTTCCAGTCGGCGTTTCTCCTTGATCTTGCTGGCGGGGCCGACGAGTTGGCGAATGAAGGCATCGGACAGGAACGCGAAACCTTCTTCCGAAGCGCTCGCCGAAAAGATCGTGCGCATGTATTGAAAATCGAGGGCGTCTGCCAGCGCCAGGCCGCGGCCCTGTTGAGTGTCGATGATGCGGCGTACTGCCGCCGGCGAATTCGAATAAACCACGAAGTCGCCAAGTGTCGCACGATGCAAACTTACCTCTCGCAAAGGCGTGACAAAACTTTCGACCGAGATCCCTTGGTAGCTCTCCTCCCGCTGACGGAGCTGGCTGCCCCACTCCTTGCGAGCATCCTGCAGAAACGGCTCGACGGCGGCCAAGAACAACTCGCGGTTGCGAACGTGGAAAAGGACCGTCACGTCCGAGCCTTCGCGAAGATAGCCGTCGCTGCCGGTGACGGCCAGTTCGCGGATGACGAGCGGTCCCAAGGTTTTGGCAAGCGCTGTGCTGCGCAAGCAGAGCTGCCGTTCATAACGCTGCCTGAGCCGATAATCGCGACTCTGGAGTTCGTAGGCGCGCGCCAGGCTGGTGCCCCACTGATCGATCAGATCAAACATGTCGATGAATTGGCCAACGTTTGGAAAGCGGACGTAGTAATTGGCCGCCGGCACCAATTTGGCCAATGGCTCAGGCGTCGGCTTCTTGTCGCCCATCATTTTCTTCCAGGGGTGCTCGGCAATATCGATCCCCGGGATCTTTTCGATGTCTATCTTTCGTTCGTCGGCGTCACGGAGGCTGCGTCCGATCATCCGTTCTAGTTGCAGCGATTCCGCGATCGCGGCTGCACCCGTTGTTGTTTCATACAGCCGCTGGTGATCGGAGCGACCCCCTGCCCTGCCAGCTCGGTCGACCTGCGGGGAACCCGGCCCTGGCGTTTGGAGCGACGGCACGTTGTACTTGCGGCTGGTAGCCTCGCAGGCATAGCTGTAAAAGCCGAAATCGGGAGCCAACTCGTGCAAGAGCGCGAAGTGCGCCGCCTGGAAAGAAGCCCAAACCCCCTCCAAATCATCCCGTCCGGGAGGCTGCGTTTTCTTACGCTGACTGGAATCCGCCTCTGGAAGCTTGACCGCTTGATCAAACTCCAGGGAAACGGGCACTTCGACCCAGTCGCTTTGTGGAACTGAGAGGCGTGGCTCCTCTTTGTTTTTAGGAGCCGGTTTGCTTTCGACGGGATAGAGGAGCAAGAATTGCGTCTTGCCCTTGCCGGAGCATTTGCCGGCAAACTCCAAGTCGGAAGTCGCGATCGGAGGCGGTTGTCGGTTCGAGACGACGGCCCTCGGCAAGAACGCCGTCACATCATGGAACGCGTAGACTGCTTTCGCATTAGCATCCTGGGGCACTAGCCGAGGATGCCGGGTCAGGTTACGTCGATCACGCAGGGACCATTCAGGCAGGAGAATTTCCCCTTGTTGCGCGGGTTTGGGAATTGCCAGGCCAGCCGGCGGATCGAAGACCACGTGAAAGTAGGTATTCTTGCCAGCTTGCTGAACGCGCAGTTCGCGCACCTTGGGAGGATCCGCAGCCAGTGCAGAACTCGACCATGCGGCCACGATCGTGATCAACACAACTATTCGCGAGGTTAATGTACGGTGTGAGACACGCATCGTTGATCCTCCCTAGTTTTGCCGCGGAGGCAGAGAATGCGACTGCGGGAACAATGGATCGTTCATGCTGATATTCTATGCACTCCTTCTCCGTCTTGATGGCGCGCCGGGTGGATTCATCGACCAAGGGGACAGCGATGGTGCTTGACCGGGAATGCAATTCATAGGTTCAGTTTCGGCTGCTGCCGCTCAGCCGGCAGCATGTTCTGAACCTCGACCAGATGTTGGTTGAGCAGGAGTGAAGATGTCGTGCCGTGCAATTGCAGCAGGGCGAGCAGCGAACCGACTGGCAGTAACTGCGTCGTTACGGCGAGCGCCGTTGCAATTCCGAGGCTAAAGTGCGAAATAGGGGCGCGCGGCACGAGACGTGCCGGCGCAAGACGAAGTAAGAAGGGAGGTAATCATTGCGCGCTCGTCTGATGTGTGCCGTGCTCTCGCGGGACGGGAGTGCTTCAAGGGGGCGTGCCATGCTTCCGGGCAGAGCTTTGCTTCTTCGTCAACGTAGGCGAAGCCCAAAAGCATGGCACACGGCGTTTGAATGTGCGAGAACGGCCGGGGCGCTGGGCTCCTTTTTTAAATGGGGAAAGCGCGTCCCAGCCCAGGCGGCACTTGACCGGATTGGAGCTCTGCGGCGATGTAGTTTTCCACCTTGTGGGCCGCGACATCCGGAGTGTCATTGGCAAAATTTACAAGCTGACCTTCAATCGTGCTCAGATAGGATCGATAGACGCCATCCCCGTAATCTTGTGCAATCAGCTTATCTCTCTGGATCCACTCCCAATTCGAAAAGTCCTGATTGAACAGTTCATTCATGATGGTGGCATCCGAGACGCCGGGACTGAGCGGGATGCCTGGCAATGCTCCCGCTAGAAGCGGTCCCGATGGCTGTTCTGGGCCGCCAAGGAGGTTTTTGTTCAAGTTCGTCAGCTCCAGGTTCTTCGCCTCCGCGCTGGCCTCGACCGTGAGAGCGATGGCAAGGCGCGAAACCCCACTCTGCAAGAGAGCGCCCCACGCCGCCGCGCCCACCTGATCCACCGGACGATCGAGCACGTCTTGGTAAAGGGCGGTCAGGAATCCGGTGTTGGTGCCTCCGGCCTTTTGAAAATACTCGGGAGAACCAAGGAACCCGCCCTCAACCTGCTCGATGGTCAGGCCGGCATTCAAGGCGCGGGTCCAACTCTGGACGCCCGCGAGCTCCCCCGTCCTGCCGAGCAGCTGATGATAAAGGTTTTGCAGTTCGAGGGTCTGGTATTCGCTGCTTGCCTGGATCTCCTGAACTACCTGGGATGGCTGCTCGCCCGCATCAAGCTTTGCGCTCCAATAGGCGAGACCTGCCGGGTCGGTATCGCGCTGGAGCAATTGGTGGTATAGGGAAGCCACGTATATCTGCGTGGGCGTCGTCGATAAGAGCGCGCGCTCCTCCAGCAGTTCCAGTTCAAGAGCCATCGGACTTCTCCTTTGTTCCAGAATGACGAACCGCAACGGCGTATCCTGCACTCGCCAAAGCGGTTCGCGATATTCCGCCAGCGCCTCGCGCAATCTCTCTAGTACGAATCTCGGAAGACAGGCTCAAAAGGTCACAGAAAAAATGAGATAGCACACCAATCGGCACATGTAAACAGCTTTGGGTTTGCCTGGGGTTGATGGTCGAGCGTGGGAACAGGTGACATCGCAGATTTCGACACTAAATTCACCAGGTCACCTTTTTTGCCACGGAGAATACGCCAATCAATTCTTTGGCTGGCTCGAGGAGTTGTTCGACGACGGCTGTAACAGCAAGCCCGTTGATGACGCCAGGAACCACACTATCGAGCAGCTCGAAGCCAAGCTCCAACGCAGAGAGACTGTCCTCGCCGAACTCATGGAAGAGCACGTCCTGCTAAGAAAAGTTTTGGGGAGAGTTCACCGGCCGCTGGCTCGCCCACGATACCCGTGGCATCATCGTCGATTTCGTCCACAGCTGGAGCGACAAGACGGACATTCGCGTTCGTCGCTTCTCTCCCCGGATCGACATCGGCACCGGCAAGTTCCCTTAGTTGGGCCAATGCTTCGGCAATGTCAACGAGCACAACGCCTGGGTGCCCTGCGACGACTGGCTTAGCGACGACGAGAAGAACCAAATTCGCGTCTTCGCCCGCCGGCACCGGTTCGAAGGCCACCGGAGGCAGACCTTGATGATGTGTGTGTGAACGCCTCGGCATCCCGCTGCAAACGCTGCCGCCGCCGCGGAACAGCGAAGAGGAATCTGTGGCCTCTGATGCTGGCGAGTGTACAACGAGGTCAACGGGCAGCTGATCCCTGACCTCTACGCACCAACCCGACCACGCGACTCTACCAGATCTGGCGCAACCACGACGCCCACAAATCCAAATAAAGAGACACTTTGCGACATATTTTCACCACGCACTCGCCGTTTTTACGCTAAACCTTCGTGAGATCTTCTCCGAAATCTGCGGGACAACTGTAGTCCGTCCGAGTATACATTCTAAGACTCAGCGGGCGACACCGAAGCCCACAATAGTTTGTCTAATAATTCAACAACAGCTATCTCTTTTTGCATTCGCCCTAGTTAGGAGTCCCAGCGAAGTCGGAAAGCATCTTCTGTCTGACTGATCAAATGCTGCTCCGTCTCACGCAATAGTTTTGTTTTCCTTGTTTCGACCATGTTTGCGCTAAACCTTCCCGAGATCTTCTCCGAAATCTGCGGGACAACTGTAATCCGTCCGAGTATACATTCTAAGACTCAGCGGGAGACTCCCAAGGCATAACAGTGTTTCTAATAGTCCGCCAACAGCTATCTCTTTCTGCATTCGCCCTAGTCAGGAGTCGCAGCAAAGTCGGAAAGCATCTTCTGTCTGACTGATCAGATGCTGCTCCGTCTCAAGCAATAGTTTTGTTTTCATTGTTTCGACCATGCGAGAGTAACTCAGGGTGAGGTCTGCCGTTCTTAACCCCCCAGTTCTATTCATGAAGGGAAATTTGCCATGCTGAAACTGCAATGGAGTGTCCGCCGGCGTCCGAAGAAGGGCTTCACGCTTATCGAGCTGCTGGTAGTTATCGCGATTATCGCTGTTTTGATCGGCTTGTTGTTGCCGGCCGTGCAGAAGGTGCGCGAGGCGGCCGCGCGCATCAGTTGCGCCAATAATATCAAGCAGATCGGCCTGGCGGTTCACAATTTCGCCGGCACTTTCAACAAAGTGCCACCCATTGGTTCGTGGGGCGAATACTTCCGGGGGGGTGGGAACCCCTACATACCGGGGCAAGGTGCGGCTCCCTACGCCGACTTCCCCGCCCAGTTCTCTGGTGGCAGTGTCACCTCGCCCGATGGTGCCACGGGCACCTGGCTGTTGCATCTGTTGCCATACGTCGAGCAAACAAACCTCTACAACCAGTTTTCCGCTCTCGGCAATTTGAATACCGTCGATACAGAGCCGCCGGCGACATACTTCAACGCCTATGATGCGTTGATCTCCACCAGAGTTAAGCTCTACCTGTGTCCCTCCGATAGTTCCAATCCGTCCAACGAGCAGACTCACAGCGCCGGCAGCTATGCCTCGTCGAATTATGCCGGCAACGTGATGGTCTTCGAGCCCAGAGGTCAGGGCAGCATCGTAACATCAATGCCGAACGGAACTTCCAACACCGTCATGGTTGGAGAACGTATCCAGAATTGTGATGTTTCCATCGCCCTTGGCTATACCAGCGGCGGTCAAGTGGTGATTGGCCCGGCCTGGGGGTGGCAATACCCCGATCACGGCGATGGAGGTCAGTGGGCTGCCTTCGGCTGGTGGACCGATGGCTGGGCGGATATTAGTAACGGAGGCACCCCGCCGCCTCTTCCACCCGGCACCCCTACTGGTGCCTGCCTCAGAACTGACTATTACGACTGGAGCGCTAATTACGTCCCCCCCATTCCGACAGCCAACCCGAACTATCTCTTCGATGTCAATGCCACGATTACTAATTGCAATACCTTCGTTCTCAACTCCCCCCATGCCGTGATGCAGGTAGGGATGGGGGATGGTAGCGTCAGAGGTGTTAGCGGCGGCATCAGCAAGGCCACCTGGCTAGCCGTATGCATCCCCAATTCTGGTCAGGTGCCGGGATCGGATTGGTGAGTCGTTTCTGACTTCGGCGACTTGCGAAGTCCACCAGAGGCAGGTGGACTTCGCTTTTCCATTTCACTCGCTCTACGGAGAGAGTTCGGTCATGCGAACCTGGACAAATACTTCCTGCAGATTCTCGGGTGTGTTACTCCTCGCAGCATGTGCCGTGATCTGCTTGGGTTGCGGGGGAAAAGAGAAAATCGTTTCTGTAACAGGCACGGTTACGCACAACAACCAACCCATTGCTGACATCATGGTATCGTTCGTCCCGCAGGGAGTGACAGAAACCGGAGTAAGCACCGGTGAGACGGATGAAAAGGGCCGGTACGAACTATATGTTTCCAAAACGGGTAAAAGCGGGGCAGTTGTGGGCACCCACAAGGTCTGGGTCTCCCTGCCGCGCGAGCCCGAAGTTTCCAATAAACGCGACGGTCCTTATGTCAAGAAACAGAAGACCCGAGCGCAAGACCTGACCCTGGCCGAAGCCCAAATCCTGAAGAAATACGGCAGGCTCGATAAGACTCCGCTCACCGTGGAAGTCAAAGGCGACCCGATTGACCTCAAGCTCGACTGAGATTTCGACTTATACTGAGCGCGGTCAAGAATGAGACATCGCCCTGCGGGGGAACCTGTGAGAGATAGCCCGCATTCTGGCGAATGCGGCTACGGCCTATTGGTATCAGTATTGACCGCACGCAGTATAATTCCTTTCTCCGCTGGGCATCATCAGTTCTGGGTTGCGACCCGACTTCCTGCGGTTTGCTGGGATTGAGGCTGTACGGATCGGCGACCCAGGCCCCGAGCGACGTTTATGCGCCCTTCCGTCCAGTTGTTTTTGCCGCAATCGAGAGTTTTCCCCGCAGTCTCTTCAGTTCGGAAAAGCAAAGGCTGTGGTGGCCGCCGAAATCATGGCGTGGTCAGCGTCAACGCCATCGTCGCCCAGCAGGTGGCGGCGGCGGAGATGAACTGGGACCTGCCGTGCGGGAAGCCGCTCGTAGAATACTCGACGATCGGGAAGCTGCGTGTGGCCACGAACCAAGAGCCGTCCGCCAGCTGGGTTCGCAAGAGGAACTCGACGCCGCGCTGGTAAGCTGGGTGATCGACGGCGACGCCGCCTCCCTCGTGCAAAGCATACAATGCCAGACCGGTGGCATAGGCGTCGCTTGCCAGTGTCGGCAACTGTGACCAACCGCCGTCTGCGCGCTGCTCGCCCGCGAGATTCGTGACGGCTTTCGTGACTGATTCTGGCTCAGCTTGTGCCCAGCCAAGGCCCAGCAATTGAAATACCCTATCCGCCGTGTCCGTCGGCTCCGCGCTCTGCAGCCAGCGTCGCGCCTGATCGATCCGCACAGCGATTTCCCGGCTTCGACCTTTCGCGGCGTAGGTCTGGAGCCCGCGGACCGCGAGCGCGGTAAAGTGGAAGTCGCTGGCCTCATCCGGCGGGCGATAGGTTTCCTGCTGCCAATGTCCGTCTTTTCGTTGGCGAAGCACGAGGTAGTGGACGAGGGCATCCGTGATTCGACTGGCTGGTTCGTCCTCGGCGGCCAGTCCCGCCAACACGTGGACCGACAGCGTCGGATCGATCCCCGTACCCAACAGGAGCGGCCGAACCCTGGCGCCCATGTCCTTCAGAACGTGGGCTCGTTCCTCGCTGGCAATGGTCTCGTCGACCTTGAAACCATGCTTGCGGGCCAGGGCCACGGTCATCGCCACCAGCGGGTGCTGGTGACAACTGACGCAGTTTCTGGTCCGAGTAATCGTCCGCTCGCTTTGTTGCAACAGGGGCAAGGCTGCGGATACGGCGCGCCGCGCCGAATCGGCGTCCGGTGGGTGCCGTAGCGCGAGCGGCTTGTCCGGATGCGCAAGCGGCTTGGACTGCTCGGCTCCGGCCTCACGAAGCATTTTGACAATAGCGGTTTCCCCCCGGCGTGCGGCCCAATCCAGCGCTGTATTACCGCTCCAATCCGTCGCGTTGACGTTGGCCTTGGCAAGGAGGAGATGCACGGTTTCTTTGCTCGGGGTGGTGGCGGCACCGAGCAACGCATTATGATTGAAAGGCCCACCTTGGACGTTGACGTCGGCTCCTGCCGCCATGAGAAGTCGCAGGCAATCCGCGTGGCCCATGCTGGCGGCAACACCGGCCGGCGTTTGCAGGATCCCCCTTTCGAGCTCGCAAACGGCGTTGGGATCAGCGCCTCGTTCCAGGAGCAAAGCGACGACCTTGGCATTGCCGGATAAGGCAGCGCCGATCAGCGCTGTAAAACCAGTCGGCGTTTTTGCCTTCACGTTGGCACCGTGATCGAGCAAGCAATTCACCGCATCGAGGTCGCCGTTGCCCGCGGCGGCCATGAGCGCTGTATAGGCCGGCACGGCCCCGCGGCCATTCCCGCCGTGCGCGAGTAACAGCTCGAGGGTGCTGCGGGACCCCGGGACGCTGGCAGCGGCGACCATGGCAAAATCGTCGACCGGGGCGCCTCGATCGAGAAGAAGCCGCATCTTGTCAAGATCGTGGGTCGTCCGAAGGAGAGCGGCCGTGCCATCCTGGCCACGCACATGGACTTCCGCACCGCTGTCGACAAGGACGCGCATCATCTCCACGTCCGCGTACAGAGCGGCACGCATAAGCGCGGTGTCACCCGCTTCATCGCGCGCGTTGGCATTCGCTCCATGTTGGAGCAGGTACTGCGCCTGCGTTCTGTCGCCGTGGCGGATGGCGTCAAGGAGAATCTTGTCCTGGTCGGGCCGATTTCCCGCCGCGGGCGTGGGATGCGGACTGGCTGGAGTCGGTGTAGTGAATCTCCAAACGCCGACTAGCGCGATAACGAGAACGAGTAGGAGAGCGCTACGCAGCCCCACGCGAAGAAGGATCCCATTGCGGACCGGTCGCAGCATTGTAACACCCGTCTTCTCAACGCGGTAAATCAAAGGCATTCGTTTGCCGGGCTTTTTGAACATGATAGTTTAGCCCGGAGCTTTTCGCCATGCCATACTTCGCGGGTACCTTCAGCCGTGATGGAGCAGTATTGCGCGACTACAAGATGCCGCGATCGAAGTTGGCGGCGTGGCCGCCAGGGACAGGCCGGCCGGCGCGGATGAGACGCCAGCGCTCGCGCACCTCCGTGGGGTCGTAGGCGCGGTAGATGAAGTCGGCACGCAGCGAGACAGCGCCGGCGCGGCGCAGCTCCTTCAGCCGAGTCGAAAGGCAGAACGGGCCCTGGTTGAGCACAATCGTGCGGCAGTGGTAATCGAGCGCGGTTACCTTCTCGCCGTGGCTCGACACCATCTCCATTTGCTCAAAAGAACAATTGGCCTTGCCGGGACAACCGCCGATCAGGTTCGCGTAGGCGCAGGACTCCGCCAGGAAGAGCGGCGTGTCCTGATGGACGATGAGGACGGCACGGGCCCCGAATTCGGCGAGGAGCGAGCGCACGTTGGCCAGGCCATCCTCGGGTGACAGGGTGAACCGGTTCACTCCCAGCTTTTCCAGGGCCAGGACTGCCAGGCGATTGATGACGTAGATCGACCAGTCGGTGGAGAGGTCGAGTTTCGCCCCCTCACCCCTGCCCCTCTCCCCCGAGTACGGGGGCGAGGGGAAAAGCGGTCGATCTTCACGGGCGCTGGCGTTCGCGAGAAACGGCGTCTCGGCCCCCTCACCCCTGCCCCTCTCCCCCGAGTACGGGGGCGAGGGGAAAAGCAATTCCTCGCCAGTCATCGTTTGATCTGTGGGAGACGCGCTTCTGCTCCCCTCGCCCCCGTACTCGGGGGAGAGGGGTCGGGGGTGAGGGGGATTCACCCCGGCGCCGGAAGGTTGCCCAGCGCCTTGAAGATAACTCCAAGCCGAGAGATTGGCGGCTTCCCATTTGGTCCAGCCGGCGGCGCGGAGGTGATCGATCTTGTGGCGCAGGCTCTTTTCCTCCCAGTAGCGCGTCAGCGCTGGCAGCGCGAGGCGGAACCTCTCCCGGCCTAGCTGCCCAGCCAGGCGATCGAGCTTATCAATCAGTACGGTCAGGTTGTCGCGGGCGATGTCCACGACCACCTCTTCCAGATCGATGAAATCAGCAGGCTCTAAGGCGTCGAGAAAACCGACGCGGTCGATTTTAATCGACCAACGGAATGCTTTCGTCTCCGCCGCGGGCGGCATGGGCGGGCACAGCTGCGCTTTCAGCCCGGTAACGCGTTCCGACAGTTCCTGACGCAGAGCTTCTTCCAGCCCCGTCGCCAGGTCACGGCGCAGCTGGTTGAGGCGCGACACCGGCACGAAGCAATTCTCAGGATTGTGAAATGCGAAGGAGTGGAGCGTCAGCGACGTGTCGCCGAGTTTTTCGAACGCGCTGCGGGCCGCTGCCTGCATCGCCTGCTGATCCCTGGCCGGTGTGAACGGGCCGGCCAGCGTCCTGCGAACTTCCAGAATGGGAAGATGCCCGGCCGTGTGCGCGACGCGGCCAACAGCGCTAAGCTCCGCGCTGGTGAGCAGGACCTCGACGGCGACAGGCTTGCGCGTGCGATACAGGCCGGGCTTGGGGGTCGTGTGGCGGTATTTCTGCTTCACGGCCTGCGAGGAGGAACAATACACGGGAGCACCGACGGGAATGTCCGGGTGCTCGGCCGGCAGACCGACTTCCACGAGGGCACCGGCCGGGGCTTCGAAAACCTCGCGAGCGGTGCCGAACCGTCCGGGAGTAACCGTCCAGAGATGATCGACGGCAAAGCCGAAGGGTTTGCCCTGCACTGGGAGATCGATTTGCAAACCGTCGTGGCGCTCGAGTTCCCGGCGCGTGTGAAAGCGCAAGCGGGGTTCGGCCGTGCCGGTGTGGACGACGGCCTCGACCTTGCCGACGGGCGTGCCGCGGTGGCCGACGGTATCGCGATCGGCCACCTCCTTATCCTTGTGCGACTCCACGAAGAGGTGCGTCCACGGTCGACTGAAGACGCTCTGCATGTCGGCTTCCAGGGCGGGTCGCTCGCTCGGCCTGAGTGTGCCGTCGATGAGCTTCCGATAGTAACTCGTCGTGGTGGCGACATAGAGCGGGCTCTTCTTGCGTCCCTCCACCTTGAAGCACGACACGCCGGCCGCGCGCAAGGCGGGCACATGGTCCGGCAAAGCGAGGTCTTTCATCGAGAACGGGAAACCCTGACGCGGGTCGCGGCGCACCGGCGTGCCGTCGCGGAGGGTGAGCGGGGCGTTGCTGACCTCGAACGAGTCGCGGCACGAGTAAGCGCATTTACCGCGGTTGCCGCTGCGGCCCAACGTTTGTGCCGAGAACAAGCACAGGCCGCTATAGGAATAACAGAGGGCGCCGTGGATAAAGACTTCGGTTTCGATTCCGGAGGCCGCCGTGATATCGCGCACCTCCTCGAAGGTAAGCTCGCGGGCGAGCACGACGCGGCGAAAGTCCAGGCGCCGCAGGGCTTCGGCCCCGGCGCGATTGTGCACGCTCAGCTGCGTGCTGGCGTGCAGCTCCAGCTCCGGGAAATGCGTGCGCACCAGGTGGTAGACGCCCAGGTCCTGAATGATCAAGGCGTCGACACCGATGTCTGCAAGGGCGGCTACCGCCTCGATCAATTCGGCCAATTCGTCCTGGCGAACGAGCGTGTTGATCGTGACGAAAACGCGACGGCGCGGCTGAAGGCTATGGGCGTAGGCGGTAATCTCATCGACTTCCTCAATGGTGAAGTTCTCGGCCTCGGCGCGCGCGGAGAACTTCTTGAGTCCCAGGTAGATCGCGTCGGCGCCGAAGTGGAGGGCCGCGCAGGCCGCATCCGGACCGCCTGCTGGAGCGAGCAGCTCAACCGGGCCCTGCACACCGTCTGCGGCAGAAACGGCGACCTGGCTGCGCGGCTCGCTGACGGCGCCGCTGTAGGCGCCTTGCGGCTGCAGCGGTTCCGGCGCATCCGGTAAGGGAGATAGCGCTGTCCAGCCGTGCCAGCTCGAAGGGGATTGGCTCTCCTCGAGTTCAACTTCTTGCGGCAGCAACGGCAACGCGATCTTGCTTTCTGCCCCGGTCGACAATTCGTTCATGCGATCTCCTTAATACAGGAGATTGTAGCAGGGTTTAGGGACAAAGGCGGAGCAGCCGGCTTCCCGAGAAACCGGTGAAGAGTGAAACTAACGGTAAGGTCGTAACGCCAAGCGCGTGGGCGGCTCAGGAGGCGGTGGACTTGGCAGGAGCGACAGCGCGATCGAGGTCTGCTGCTGCTTTCGAGCGTTCGTGCACGATCATCGAGACGCCATGCTTGGGCCGCATGGTCACCGACGGCATCAATTTGAGTTTGAAGCCGGGAA
>Ga0208827_1000322_pt1 | contig 24690 bp, 23 predicted proteins | sample Sb_taG_5_FD_187709 | JGI IMG/M metagenome (GOLD analysis project Ga0208827, IMG submission 187709) | Peat soil microbial communities from Weissenstadt, Germany - Sb_50d_8_FC metaG (SPAdes) (version 2) | ecosystem: Environmental > Terrestrial > Soil > Wetlands > Peat | place: Germany... | reverse complement strand
AAACAGCACAAGACCGAGATCCGCTGCTACATGCGTGACCCCGACGGGCACCTGATCGAGGTAGGCCAGACCACCCTGCCGGGCGGCTGGCGCCAGTTCCTGAACCCGTGAAGGAAGGTGTCACACGGATCTGGCCGTGCCGCGCTGCCGCCATCGCAGGCCGTGCCAACCCGAAACACTCCAGGGACGATCACCCGGCCAGGGCTGCCCGAATTTCCCGGATAGTGATGCACGCTTGTCCGGAGCCATGAGCGCGCGAGAATGCGGAACCGTCGAGAGGACCCGTGGGACCGGCGATCTCCTCGGGAAAGACCCGGCACCTCTCAGGAGGAAGAAGCGGAACCCAGCATGCCTGAAAACCGGGGCTCTGAACAAACCGCATGTAATTCCTTGGTGCGCGCGGGTGACGTCCGCCCCGGCGTCCTCCTCGATGACCCACGCGCCCTCCATATTGCCGGTCAGGTCATTATCCTCCACCACACTCCGGCCATGCCCGTAAATCGATACCGCCCACGTAACCATTGCGGTTGATCCGGGTGCCGCGCAGGATGAGATTGTCACCGTCGATAACCTCGACGCCTGATCCGACGTTGCTGGCGATGTCGTAGTCCTCCAGCCTGCCCTGGCCGTAGTCGACGAGGAAGCCGCTCCCCTGATTGCCGTGGATCTTGTTGTACTTTAAGCACCTAGATCATCCAGTTCTGCGCGCTCAGGGCCGCCAAAAGCCCGCTCTTGAGAACCGTCCAGATAACGGCGGATCTTTGTTACTGTGGCAGTTATCGCAGGTAGGCAGCCTTCGAGGCTCGTCGGGGTCAGAGTAAAGATCGCGCACGACAAGCGGGCGCGGGTGTTCATAGATCCCAAGCTGGGTAGCGCGCGGTTCGGGGATGAATGCGAGAAGTGGATAAGCCGTCACGCAGGCACGGAATTGACGAAGGAGGCGTATAAGGGCATTCTGCGCTCGCATGTCGGCCCGGTGCTCGGGGACCGGACGCTTGCGGCGGTCGCTCAATTCCGAGATGACGTGATAGATCTCCTGACAATCCGGCTGGGTGAGGGGAGTAATTCTCGCCGGAAGATCGCTCGCGCGCTGATCACGGGTGTTCTTGATGAAGCGGTTCGCGCGGGGAAGATCACCATGCACAGGTGTGGTGGTATTACCCTGCCGGACAATGGTGGTAACGGGAATCACGACGATTTCGTTTTTCCGACGCACGGTACTACAGTCCCGGTTTGTTACATGAGGGCCTCCTTTCTGCCGACTGGGATTAACTTAGGTGACGTGGGCGGCGGTGAGCCGGGCGTGGTAGTGGTGCCATCGTGCGCGGGCCTGGTGGCGTCGCCGCCATCGTGACCAGGTGTAGTCCAGCTCGCGGGCGGCGCGGCTGATGGGCGCGGTGGCGAGGCGGGCGAGGCGGCGGGCCTCGGGGACGCTGACCTTGACCAGGCCGGGGTCGTCGCCGGGGGGGCTGGTCATCGGCGCTGGCGGGCAGCTTGCCGGTGTTGCGCCAGGCTGCGGGCTGCCCGGCGCCGACGGCGGGCGGATCGCTGCCGGGCAGCGCTGGCTGGGCGGCGGCGATGGCCAGCAGGGCCTGGGCGCACATGGACAGGACGGTGTGGCGGTGGAAGGAGTGCCACAGCCGGACCTGGTGCTGGTCCAGGCCGGCCTGGCCTTTTTCCGTGGGCGAAGCATTCTTCGATGTGCCAGCGGCTGCCGGCGGCCGTGACCAGCGCGGCCAGGGTGACCGGGCGCGGGCTCCAGCAACGGTAAAAGGCCAGTTCGCTGGTACTGCGGTTGCGGTTATAGCGAAGGTGCTGGCGCGAGCGTGCGAAGCTGAACGAGTCCGGTGGCGGTCGGGCACGCCTCGGCAAGATAGCCGCCGATGCCCGATAGGGTGGCGTTGTGGTGGGCCACTATGAGAGCTTCTTCATCGCAAGCGCGGGCGCGTCCGCTGCCATCTTGGGGTTGCTGGTCGTCGCCGTATCGGTCGTCAACGCGGATGACTCGGACCCCACAACTCGGGAGAATCGAACTGTGTTGGCCGGGAGCGCGTTTGTTGCCCTGGTAGACATCTTCATCGTCTCGATCGTGGCCTTGACCGGAGGCTCAGTCCTCTTCGGGCTATCAAGCCTCGCAATGGCAACCGTCGGCCTGCTGGCCACCAGACGGCTGATACCGAGGGCAAAGCGGGCTGGAAATTTCTCCCGCGGCTTTCGAACCAGAAAGCTGAATATCGCCTTCGCGTCGATTTCGGTTGGGGGCTACTCAGTGCAGCTTGGCCTCGCCGTAGCGCTCCTGGCGAACACCCAGAGTGCCGCGCTGCAACGTGCTTTGGTCCTCGTCATTGTGGCTTTGTATTGCAGCGCCCTTGGTCGGGCATGGGAGGTCACCGGGATAACCCGGCGGGGATAAGGAGCCGCCTCGACACCGGCATCGGCGATGGTCATAGCCGACGCGCGGGCCGACACGGCCCTCGGACAGCTGTACATCGGCGTTCGTCCCCAACCATTCGTGGTCGGCCTTGGTTACTGGATAGTCCCCGACGCGCGGCGTCAGGGGCTCGCGACACGGGCAGTCCAACTCGGCTCCACCTGGGCGCTACAAACGCTCGGCGCGGCAAGGGCTGAAGCGTGGGCAGCGGTCAACAACGAGCCCTCACAACGCGTGCTCTCTGCAGCCACGCCAGTTTGGCCCGTTGCCGGTCAACCCGGCCCGTCGTATCGATTTCGGGGCGACGGCTGAAGGCCACCCGGTCTGCTAGCCGAAGATCTGGTCCATGACCTCCGCGCCCCGGGTCAGGGCGGCCACGACCTGATGCCGGTAGACCAGTTCAGTCGTGGCGGTCTGGTTGTGCCCGGCCAGCAGCGCGATCGCCTCCACCGGGACGCCATGGGCCGGCAGCAGCGATACGAACGTATGCCGCAACTCCCGCGGTACCCACTCGCTGCCAAGCCCGGCTGCCTCGGTGATCACCCGGAACTGCCGCCGCACATTAAGGCACATCGTCTCGGAGCGGGATCTGAATAATTATCTGCTCCCGCATAGTGAGACGAGGAATGATCCGAGGCGAGCCGCCGTACCGATGTCTAGCCTGCATCCCGGGTCCCCGCCTCGGAGGCACGAAGCGCTACCCGCCGCATCCGTACCATCAGGGACGCCGAGGGAACGACCTTCCCGGACATGTAGGTCGACAGGCGAGACCGCGAGGTACCTATCCTCTCCGCGAAATCCTGCTTCGACAGGGCAGACCTGCCGACTAGGCTTCGGACCGCGCCGCCCGGTTACGGCCTGGCCGGCATGCGGGAACGGGCGGCCCTGTTCGGCGGAACCTTCACCGCAGGTAATCGTGGCGGCGGCGGCTTCGAAGTACGCGCCCACCTGCCCCTCCCGCAACCGCTATGATCACCGTCGCGCTCGCCGATGACCAGGCACTCGTCCGGGCCGGGTTCCGGCTGATCCTAGACGTCGAGGACGGCATCGAAGTCGTCGGCGAGGCCGAAGACGGCATGGCGGCCGTCCGCCTGTCACAGGAGCGCCGGCCGGATGTCCTGCTCATGGACATCCGGATGCCGGTGCTCGACGGAATCGAGGCCACCCGCGAGATCGTCCGGCTCGGCGGCCCCACCCGCGTCCTCATCCTGACGACGTTCGATCACGACAAGTACCTGTACGAGGCGATGCGCGCCGGCGCGGCTGGTTTCATCGTCAAGGACGCCCGCAGAGACCAGCTGATCCACGCCATCCGCGTGACCGCAGAAGGCGACGCGCTGCTCGCGCCGAACCTGGTGCGGCGGCTCATCGAAGATTTCTGCCACCGGCCCCCGCCCGGACCGGAGCCACCGGCGGCACTGGCCGGACTGACCGAGCGCGAACTCGACGTGCTGCGGCACGTCGCCCGCGGCCTATCGAACGCCGAGATCGCCGCGACCCTCTTCATCAGCGAGGCCACCGTCAAGACTCACCTCGCCCACACGATGACCAAGCTCGGCTTGCGTGATCGCGTCCAGGCCGTAGTCCTCGCCTACGACACCGGTCTAAGACGGCCCGGCGACATGACCAGATAACACCGCGCTCCGCAAGACCGGAGATCAAGGCCGATCGGCAGGCACCCGGCCGCCCCTCCTCCGCCAGCGCGCGACGCAGCAGGGACTCGATCTGGGCGTTTGTGCTGCGCAGCTCGTCCGCGGCCCACTTGGCCAGACAAGTCACTCCAACCATCAGCGAGTTGCTGCAACAAATGGCATCACGCTGAGTGATAAAGAAGTCGGAGAGAACGCGCGCGGAGCCGCCGATCTGGACGGCTGCTCGGTCGCTGTCGCGGTCCGTCGGCACCGCGCGCGAATGGGTGATCTGTTCATTCCGTGATGGTCGCGATGGTGTAGTCATTGCCGGCCCTTGACCGGGTGCGGCCTGGCTGGCCAAGCTGAACCTGTTCAGCGTGTGGTCGATTCCTGTCCGTAACAGCGATATCGCGGTGACGGTGACCTGGTGTCCTCTCGCCAGCGTCGCCTGCTTCTGGTGCGAGATCCTGGCTTGTTCGGCGGGCTTTACCGCGAGGACATCGATGAGGCCAGGATGATCAAGAAGTCGCAGGGCCTGAGCCGGGTCGCCTGACCGATTTGCGGGCCTGTCATGGGGGCGCTCGCCTCTGCTGAGCCCGGGCACCTCGTCAGGGGGTGCCTGGGCTCTTGGTGCTTCGGCCCGCGGGCTGAACCGGCCGGGGTCTGGGGACCTCCGGCCCTGGCGGTATCGGGGTGACGCGAGGAGCTTAGGCCGCGGAGGAGGCAACGATGGCTATCGTAGACAGTGCCGTGCACGACGCTGCGGAACCGGCTGGATATCCCCGGGAGTGGGAGTTCGACGGGTTGCTCAGGAACGGCGAGGCGGTCGTGGTCCGTCCGATCCGGCCGGCCGACGCGCCGGCGCTGGTCGGGCTGCACGGGGCCGTGTCGCCCGCCACGCTGCACCGGCATGTTCTGCTGACTGGCCCGACCCTCAGCCTGGAGACGGCGGCCGGTTTCAGCGAGGTGGACTACGACGCCCAGATGGCCTTCATTGCGCTGGTGTCGGACGAACTGGTCGCGTTGGCCAGCTATGACCGCCTCGACGCGTCCGTTCCGACCGCCGAGGCAAGCTTCATGCTCGCTGACGCCTACCAGGGCCAGGGCGTGACGACGTTGCTGTTCGAGAGCCTGTCAGAATACGGGCGGGCCAGGGGGATCCTGCGGTTCATCGCCGAGGTGAAGGCGCAGAACACGGCATTGCTTGAGATCTTCGCGGCCACCGGGCTGCGCTGCACCCGGCGGGGCGGCACGGAGACGGTGCGGGTCGAGATCGACCTGCGGCCGACGGCGGCCTACCGTGCGTCGTGCGATCGGCGGGAGGCGATCGCGGAGGTTGCCAGCGTCGCGGTTGTCCTGCGGCCGCGCTCGATCGCGGTGGTCGGGGCCGGGCGCCGTCCGGAGAACGTGGGGCATCAGGTGGTCCGGTCCCTGCTGGTTGGTGACTTCTCGGGAACTGTCTACCCGGTCAATCCCGCGGCGCGGGCGGTCTGCGGCGTGCCCGCGTTTCCGGCGTTGCTGTCGATACCCGAGCCGGTTGACCTGGCCGTCGTCGCGGTTCCCGCCGCGGCGGTCCCCGGCGTGATCGATGAGGCCGCCTCGGTCGGCGTGCGCGCCGTCACGATCATCACCGCGGGCTTCGGCGAGACGGGTCGCTCTGGCGCGGCGGTCGAGACCGGGCTGTTGAGCGTGGCCCGCAGGCACGGGATGCGGATCGTGGGCCCGAACTGCCTGGGCGTGATGAACACCGATCCCGCTGTGCGGATGAACGCCACGTTCGCCTCGCTGGACCCGCTGCCGGGGCACGTGGCCTTGGTTTCGCAGTCCGGCGCGGTCGGGATCGTGCTCAGCGAGCAGACCCGCGCGGTAGGCCTTGGCCTGTCGGCCTTCGTGTCCGTCGGGAACAAGCTTGATGTGAGCCCGAACGACCTGTTGTGCTTCTTCGAGGACGATGAGCGGACCTCGGTGGTGGCTCTGTATCTGGAGTCGCTTGGCAACCCGCGCAAGTTCGCCCGCATCGCCCGGCGGGTCGGCGCGGCCAAGCCGATCGTGGCGCTGAAGGCGGGCCGGACATCGGCGGGGGCCAGGGGCGCCCGCTCGCACACCGCGGCCGCGGCGACTCCTGAGGTCACCGTTGCTGCGTTGCTGCGCAGCGCGGGGGTGATCAAGGTGGATCGCCTGGAGGAACTCCTGGACGTTTCGGCCATCCTGCTCGCGTCGCCGCTGCCTGGGGGGCGCCGGGTAGCGCTGGTCGGGAACTCCGGCGGCCCGCTCATCCTCACCGCCGACGCGTGCGAGGGCGGCGAGCTGACTGTCCCGGAGCTCGGGCAGGCGACGCGGAACGCACTGGGCGAGGTGCTGGCCGCCGCGGCGGCGACCGCCAACCCGGTGGACCTCACCGCGGACGGGACCGCGGCGATGCTTGAGCGGGCGCTGGACATCGTTCTGGCTGACGACGCGGTCGACGCGGTAATCACCGTGGTCGTGGAGACTATGGCGATCTCGGCCGCAGCGGCGCGCCACGTCATAGACCGCGTCGCGCAGCGGGCGGACAAGCCGGTCGTGGCCTGCTCCGTCGAGGCGGCCGCCCCGTCCGGGCCAGGCGGTGCCGCCCGAGTCGCCGAGATCCCGTCACCGGAGCGAGCGGCGGTGGCTCTCGGCCGCGTCTGCGGCTACGCGCAGTGGCGTCGGCGCGCAATGCTGCCCGCACGGGAGCCCGAAGAGCCGTCCGACCATCCGGTGATAAGGGAGATCGTCGACTCTAAGCTGGCCGGCAGTCCCGGTGGGGGCTGGCTTGAACTCGATCAGGCGACCCGGCTGCTGACGGCGTGCGGCCTGCCCGTGCTGTCGGCCCAGCCCGCGGCGAGCGCGGTCGAGGCGGCCGCGGTCGCCGAGGCCGTCGGGTTCCCCGTGGCGTTGAAGGCCCGGGCTGGCGATCTGGTGCACAAGTCGGACGTGGGCGGCGTCGCGCTGGGACTGAACGACCCCGGGGCTGTGCGCGCGGCATACCAGACGATGGAGGCGCGGCTCGGCGCACAGATGGGCGGTGCGGTGGTCCAGCCGATGGCGGCGCCGGGTGTCGAGGCGATCGTCGGCCTGGCCACCGATCCAGAGTTCGGGCCGGTCGTGATGGCCGGCCTCGGCGGGATCATGACCGACCTGCTCCGGGATCGCGAATTCGCCGTCCCGCCGCTCGAGCCTGGCGCGGCCGACGCCATGGTGGCGTCGCTCCGGGCCGCGCCGCTGCTGGACGGCTACCGGGGGGCGCCGAAAGCCGATCGCCAGGCGCTGGTGACGGTGATCGAGACGGTCGCCCGGGTGGCCGAGGAGATTCCGGAACTTGCCGAGCTCGACCTCAACCCGATCCTGGTCGGTCCCAGCGGGGCGCTCGCCGTGGACTGTAAAGCGCGGATCGCTCCGCGCCCGCCGGGTCCCGGCCCGTTGTTCCCTGCACTGCGCCGCCGACCGCAAGCCTGATCAGCGCAGACCTACCGAAAGCTCCCGGTCGTGGACTCGTAGCGCAGGACGAGCGGGTCGCCGGGCTGGCCGGTGATCCGTGACCCGAACCCCGCGGCTGATCTGGCCAGGCGTCACTGCCAGCGATCCGCTGTCCGCGGCGCTTGCATGGTGCAGCCGCATGTTCCTCGCCTGCCGAAGACGACGAGCTTGCCGTTGAGGATGCGGATGGTCTGGACGATGTGCACGTGCTGGCCGGCGATCGCGGTGATGCCGGGTGAGCGGGTGAGCGTGGCCGCGAGCGTGAGCTGGAAGCTGCCGGGCCGGCGTAGCCGGTCACGCACTCGTACCCGGCCGGCTGATCGGGCGTCAGCGGCTCGTCCGGCGGGATTGGCTTTGACCTTTCCCTTGGGTCAACCCGCACACTGGGCTCGTCGGGCGATCGCCCGGGAACGAGGGAGATGGCTTGTGGAGGAGATGAGCATCGGCGAGTTCGCACGACGGTCCCACCTGTCACCCAAGGCGCTGCGCCTCTACGACGGGCTCGGTCTGCTGTCGCCCGCACGCGTCGACGAGCTTTCCGGCTACCGCTACTACAAACGCGGCCAGCTCGGACAGGCAGGGCTGATCGCGACGCTGCGTCACGTCGGTGTCCCGCTCGCGGCCGTCAAGGAGTGGCTGGAACTCGATCCGGCAGGGATGGCCGAGCGGGTGACCACGTTCTGGCGCGAGGCCGACGCCCGCCACGCCGCTCAGCGGAAGCTCGTCACCGTCCTCGTTGATCGGCTCACCGGAAGGAGCACTGTCATGTACGAAGTCGCGACCAGGGAGATGCCACGGCGTAGCCTGCTGTGCCTGAAGCGCAACGTCGACGAAGCGGGCTTGTGGGCGTTCGGCAAGGAGTTCATCGGCGTCGTCCGCGACCAACGGCTGCCAAGGATGAAGGGCCGGGAGGGCGCCGTGTTCTCCATCTATTGGGGCCAGGTGAGCGCAGACAGCGACGGACCGGTCGAATGGTGCAAGCCGGTCCCCGATGCCGAGGCCGAAGCGCTTGCCGCGCAGTTCCCCGAACTCACCTTGCGCGTCGAGCCCGCCCACCGCGAGGCGTATGTCGACCTCGGGCCAGGCGGAAAGATCGACGCGGCGCAATGGCAGCTGGCCGACGAGGCACTGCGAGCCTGGGCCGACGAGCAGGGCATCGATCCGAAGCAGTTGTCGCTGAAACCGGAGGACCTCGGCGTTCGGATCACCTACCTCGCGAGCGGACCGCCGAGCGAAACCAGCGCTCCTGAGTGCGATTTCGCGGTGCCATTCGCGTGACGATTCCGGGGAGGGCGGCCAAGGCGCTGCCGAGCATGTGAGGCCGCCCTCTACGAGGCACTCCGATCCGTCACCCAGCCGACGATGTCGTCGCCCCAGGGAGTGCCAGCGGTCGTCGGGGTCGGTTCCACTCGGACGTCGGCACCGGTGCAGGGAGCGTCGGCCATCTGGCCATTGCCGATGTAGATGCCGACCTGGGTGACGTCGGTGGGGCCGCCGCCGAAGAAGATGAGATCGCCCGGTTGGAGCGGGTCACCGGGTCCGAGCTAGGCGGTGGCGTCGTACTGGTCCTGGGCGACGCGGGGCAGGCCAATTTAGTGCACAGGTTCCGTCAACGCGAGCGACAAACTCGCAGGCCAGCGCGATAAACCGGTCCAGAGTCCGTGATCGTGATCAAAGCCAGGTCATGGATGCCACCGGCGAGTCCTTCACCGGCGCCGCGGGTAGTCCAGAGGGACCGTTTCGACGTCGCCGACTGCCGCATAGGACGTCCCGGGCCGCCGCGCATGCTCACGACCTGGCGCTGACGATATGGGACGTGCTCGCCGAGGGCGGTGATCCTTCACTCACAGGCTGGGTTCGGCGCTAAACAAGCACACTCCGCTTTACCACTCGTAATCGAGTGGCCAGGGCCGAGCCCTGGGTGCGCGGTCCCATTCGGACCTGACCAGATCTGTCCCGGTCAAGAAGTGTGTCCACATCGAATGCGAGGCCGGCAATGGCCGACGTGTGATATCTTAGGGTTAGATGAGTCGGATGATCTCAGGATGTCGGGGTGTCCACGTAGTTGAGTATCGGGGGTGGCAGCGATTCCTACAGCCAGGTCGTCCTGGCGAAAGGACCCGTCGGCTACTGGCGTCTAGGAGAGGCCGGTGGTCCGACCGCGTTCGATTCGTCGGGCAATGGCAACGGTGGAACATACTACGGCAATCCGTCGTTTGGACAGCCGGGCGCCATTAACAACGACCCGGATACCGCCGTCGGATTCAACGGGCCCGATTCAGCTGACTACGCGGAGGTGCCCGATCCGGGCAGCCAGTCGTTCAGCCAGCCGACAAGCGGCGCGGGACTGACCGTTGAGGTCTGGATGCGACCCGATGCGCTCGTTTTCTCAGGTGAGACTGACAACCCGTACGTTCACTGGTTCGGTAAGGGCATGTCTGGCATCGAGGAATGGGGGCTGCGTTTCTACAGCCAGGACACGACCCGTCCCAACCGAATCTCCGCGTACATCTGGAATCCTTCAGGTGGAGAAGGAGCTGGGGCCTATTTCGAGGACGCACTGACGCCAGGGGAGTGGATTCATGTTGTCGCGGTCTACGACCCTGGAGATATGGACACCACGTTGGCGGGCGTCCGTATCTACAAGAATGGCGTGCTGCGGAAGGGCCCACCCGACCGCGGCACGCTCTACGGCACGTACGACATCGTGCCCGCTGATGGCAGCGCTCCCGTTCGTTTCGCCACGCGAGACGGAAACAGCTTCTTCACCGGTGGGCTGGATGAGGTGGCGATCTATCCAAGGGCGTTGACCGGCGCTGAGATCATGGAGAACTACACTGCAGGGATCTCATAACCGATGACCAGCCAATCGCCCAGCGCGAACAGCGTGTCCGGCTGTGTCTGAACTGGCCCGGCTGGAGCCGGGCGTGCTGGCGCCGGGCCACGGAAGACCGATGGCCGGCCCGGTGCTTGCCCCGGCTCTGAGGGCTCTGGGCGAGCAACTCACCAACCCTGCCAGCGCTGGCAGCGCGGGCTCATCCGCGGGCCGCAAGCTGACCGAGCGGGTCCTGAACTTCTTCGACTACAGCCGCCGGGCCCGCTAACGGCTCCACGGTGTTCCCGCACCGTCGCGCTCTTGACAGCGAACGGCGTCAGGAGGCCCGGAGGCAGTCACTCCGCTCAGGCGCTCTCCCCAGGCGCGGGCCCGCCCCGGTTCGCCCCCGGCCAGGGCCCCGGTCAGGCCCCCGGCGAGGAAGCTCCCGGGTGACGCCGCGATGCGCGCCCCGTGGTGCGCGAGGAGCCGGCGGACGGACTCCGGCGCCCGGCCAGTGAACGCCGGCAGTCCCTGTTTGCTGATGACTTCCGGCCCTATGCCGTTGTGCGTGGGGGGGCGCACAGTTGGTCCTGGATGGCTGTGGTGCGTCCGGTCCGCGGCACTGCGCGACCGGGCATGAGCCGGCCGGGCAGTGACAGGCGCGGACCGGAGCGGCACAGCATGAGGCGATAGGGGGCAGGTTATGTCCATCGCGACCTCGGCCTCGCTCGACATGCGGGGCAAGACGATCACGACGTTCATCGCCTACGGCGCGGCGAAACGGCTCGCCGGCATGGCGGATGGGCAGGCCCTGGAACTGCTCACAGATCCAGGCGATGATATCGGCAACGACATCCGCGCTTGGTGCCGGGCCAGCGGACTGGACCTGGTGAGCGCAGATCGCGCCGACGGCACCTGCCAGTATGTGATCACCAGGCAGCCGCCGCGGCGATCGGGCCGCCGCCTGGCAGCGGTCATCTCCGACCCCGGACTTGAGGAGCTGCTATCACCGCTGGGCTTCGCGCTGGCCGGCGCCCTTGAGGGCATCGATGTCTCGCTCTACTTTCAGGGGCCCGCGGTCCGTGTCCTGGCCAAGGGCTTCACCGCGAAGCTGCACGGGCCGGGCCGGCCGTTCAGCCGGTTCGCCCGGGCGGGGCTCACCAAGGCCGGGCACATTCCGGCGCAGGAGAAAATAGGCCAGCTGCAGGGGCTTGGCGCCCGCCTTTACGCCTGCGGGCCCTCGATGCGGCACTTCAAAGTGGCCAAGGCCGACCTGGCCTTCGAAGAGGTGACCATTTCGGAGTACCTGACCTTCATGGAAGTCATGGCACGTGCGGACATCCACCTATTCGTCCAGTAGCGACCCCAGATCGCCGGCGAGCGTGAGTCACCGGACGCCTTAGCGGCGCAACCACATGCACGCTCACACGCGATGGCGATCGTCCGGCAGCTGATCACCGAACGTGGTGGAGCCTCCCCGGGATGCTCCAGACCCGCCCAATTCGGTATGCCGTGGCCGGGCCGCAGCTTGGTTGCGGCGGCGTTGCGGTTCAGGAAGTTCTGTGCGGCCGTCCGGGACCTGCTGGCGGCGTATCCGGCGATGTCGGCGACGGGTAATCGCCGGGCTTGAACGCGGTCGGGTCGCGGTGATGTAGCCTCCCCCGCCTGCCGATCTCACGCGACGGTGAGGACGATCTTGCCGCGCGCGTGGCCCTGCTCCACGGTGCGCAGGCCCTCGACCGTCTCGGCCAGGGGGTAGGTCCGGCCGACGACCGGCATGAGCTTGCCGTCCTCGATGAGCCCGGTCACGGTGAGCAGCTCGGCCCGGTCCTGCCGGGCCGGGAGCGGGCGCAGCCGCTGCGAGACGAACGCGCTGGCCACCACCGCCCGCAAGATGCCAGCCACGGGCCCGAACACGTGGCCGGGCGAACCGCCACCGTTGAGCACCAGGGTCCCCTTCGGGGTCAGCGCCCCGCGCAGCCGGGCCAGCGGGAGGCTGCCGACGTTGTCCAGGATCACGTCGTACCGGGTCCGTCCGCCGGTGAAGTCCTGCGTGGTGTAGTCGATGACGTGCGCGGCGCCGATCGAGCGCACCAGCTCCACGTTGCGGGTGCTGCACACCCCGGTGACCTCGGCGTCCAGCGCCGCCGCGATCTGGACGGCGTAGCTGCCCACCCCGCCGCCGGCCCCGTTGATGAGCACCCGCTGGCCGGCCTGCACCTCGCCCACGTCGCGGATCCCGCGCAGGGCCGTCGTGGCCGCGATGGGCACCGCGGCCGCCTGCTCGAAGGTAAGGCCCGCCGGCTTGGGCACCACCAGGTCCGCCGCGGCGCATGCGTACTCCGCGAACGCGCCCCGGCAGAACCCGAGCACCTCGTCGCCGCTGGCCAGCCCCCGCACGTTCGCGCCGGCCGCCTCCACCACGCCCGCCGCGTCGACCCCGGCCACCCGGGCCTTCGGCCTGGTCAGCCCCACGCCCATGAGCCGCGCGACCAGCGGGTCTCCTCGCAGGATGTGCCAGTCGGCCGGGTTGAGCGCGGCGGCGTGCACCCGGACCAGCACGTCACCGGCCCCGGCCTCTGGCAGGCCGGTGTCCGCCAGCCGCAGCACGTCCGGCGGGCCGAACCTGTCCTGAACCATAGCCTTCACCAGGTCCTGCCCCTTGCCGTCACGCCGCGCCGTGGTGACCGATACTAGACCGTCCTGCAGCGGGCGGTGCCCTGCTGCTCGCCGAGGACCTCGGCCAGCGGGCGCTGGGGCTCCTCGCGGACCGTGGCGTGCTCGCGCATGGTCGTGAGCGCATCTCCGGCTCGCGCCGGTAATCTCGCGCTGCTCGTACGTGGTCAGCGCGTGCACCAGGTGCTTAGGCCGGGCAGGTGCGGACGTTTGTGACTGAAGACTCTTACCTGTTGCTCCTCTCTGTCTTCAGCTGGTGATGGGCCCTGCTGTCTTTCTTCTCATGCGAGAGGAGACCCAGGTGAGTGACTCGGATGAGGCAGGCCAGGACGCGCCAGACTCGGAGTTCCGAGTTCGCCCGCCGGCGCATCCCAGAGTGGCGCAGGCCGTTGGCCCCGATGCCGCCCACGAAACGGGCGTCGTCACCAAGCCATCGGAAGGCCGCGGTTCGGTTGGCCTGACCGAAAGGCTGGCGGCGGCTAGCGCGGGGCGGGCGCGCCGTGTGCTGGCGATCTGGGGGATCGCCGTGGTGGTGGCGCTGATTCTTGTCGCCACCTCGCTCAGCGGCCTGACGACGAGTGCTCATGTGGTGGGGACGACGCAGTCCAGCCAGGCCGAAGCCCTCTACCGGCAGGCGCTGGGTGCGCCGGCCGGCCAGCGGCCGACCGACGTGATCGTGGTCAGCTCGACGGGCTCCACCGTCGGCGACGGCAGCTTCCAGCAGCTCGTGGCCCGGCTGGCGGCTCAGGTCCGGACGGCTCCTGGCGTCACCCATGTGGCCACGGATCTGAACGCTGGAAGCCAGCTCGTCTCGTCCGACCAGCACGCGGCCCTGATCGCACTGCGGGCCGCGAGCGACGCCGGCATAAAGCCGGTGGTCAAAGACGTCCAGGCGGCAAACGGCAGCGGCGGGTTCTCGGTGGCCGTCACCGGCGACCACACGGCCGGGAACGACTTCACCACCCTGTCGGCGAGCGACCTGCAGCACGGGGAACTGGACTTCGGGCTACCGATCGCCATCGTGATCCTGCTGCTGGTGTTCGGCGCCGTGGTCGCCGGCTTAATGCCGGTGCTGATGGCCCTGCTCTCCATCATCGTGGGCCTGGGCATCGCTGCGCTGCTCGCCCGGGAGTTCAGCCTCTCGGTCTTCATCGTCAACATGATGACCGGAATGGGCCTTGCGCTCGGCATCGACTACTCGCTGTTCATGATCTCGCGGTTCCGGGAGGAACGCGGTCACGGCCGCGGCAAGGAAGCGGCGATCCGGATGACGGGAGCCACCGCTAGCCGCGCCGTGCTGTTCAGCGGGAGCACTTTCGTTGTCGCCCTGCTCGGCATGTTCCTGGTACCGGTCACCATCCTTCGCAGCCTGGCGGCCGGCGCGGTGATCGTCGGAGTCGTATCCGTCGCCGTCGCGCTGACCCTGCTGCCGGCGACGCTCAGCCTGATCGGTGATCGGGTGAACTCGCTGCCCCTGCCCATCGTGGGCAAGAACCTCGGGCGCTCCGACGCTGCCGAGGCCCGGATCTGGACAGCCGTGACCGGGAGGGTGATGCGCCGTCCAGCCGTGAGCCTGGCGCTGGCGGGAGGATTCATGGTCCTGGCGGCGGTACCGGTGCTCGGCCTGCACATCGGCCAGAGCGGAGTAACCACGCTGCCGGGCAACCTGCCATCCAAGCAGGGCTACCTGGCCGTCCAGCGTTACTTCCCGGGCCAGAGCCAGAACCCGGTCGAGATCGTCTCGGCGGGAGGGACCGGCACTGCCCGGGCAGACCTCGCCAAGCTCGAAGCCGTCCTGGCCGGCGACCCGCGCTTCGGGCCCGGCGTCGTTCAGGCCTCGCCTGACGGCACGATCCTCACGCTGACCGTTCCCATCCGCGGTGACGACGTCTCCAGCCAGGACGTGGCGGCTGTACTCAGCTTGCGCCAGCAGCTGATCCCGTCGGCGTTCGCCGGTTCCGGCGCACAGGTCTACGTCGGCGGGCAGACCGCCGATGAGGCCGACTACTTTCATGCCGTTACCAGCCCGACTCCGTACGTGCTGGCCTTCGTGCTGGGACTCAGCTTCCTTCTGCTGCTGCTGGCCTTCCGGTCACTAACGATCGCGGCCGTCTCGATCCTGCTCAACCTGCTGTCTGCCGGGGCCGCCTACGGCCTGCTCACACTCGTGTTCATTCACGGGGCCGGCGCGGGCCTCTTCGGGTTCCGCAAGGTTCCCGTCATCGATGCGTGGGTCCCGCTGTTCATGTTCTCGGTGCTCTTTGCCCTCTCCATGGACTATCAGGTCTTCCTGATGAGCCGGATCAAGGAGCGCTATGACCAATGCGGCTCCACCCGGGAGGCGGTGGCAGGTGGTGTCGCATCCACGGCCAGGATCATCACCGGTGCGGCGCTGATCATCGTGGCGGTGTTCGCCGGTTTCGCCCGGGGGCAGCTCCTGCAGTTCCAGGAGATGGGCTTCGGCGTCGCGGTAGCCCTGATCCTGGATGCCACGCTGATCCGTCTGGTCATCCTGCCGAGCACCTTGAGCTTGCTCGGCCAGCGCAGCTGGTACCTGCCCCGCTGGCTGGACTGGTTGCCGCACCTCCAGGCGGAACCACCCCAGGCACCCGCCTCCGATGAGCCCGTAGCCGCCGGGGCACCCAGCCCGGCCTGAACCGACCACGGCCGCGCCCGCCGTGAGCGTACCGGGGCGCGGACGCCGCCGGGTTCGGGGCCGGCACATGCGCTCCGGCATGCGAACATGGTGCCGAGTGCGCGGAGGTGCGGTCGTGGGTGAGGTGAAGATCCCGATCCCGGGTGACATGCCGGCGTATCTCGCCGTCCCCGACGGCCCGGGCCGGTGGCCGGGCGTGGTGATCATCTCCGATGTCCTGGGGATGAGTCACGATCTGCGCAATCAGGCCGACTGGCTGGCGTCGCAAGGCTATCTGGCCGTGGCGCCCGACCTGTTCTTCCGGGGCAGCAAGGTCCTGTGCCTGCGAACGATCTTCCGTGATGCCATCGCCAGGAAGGGCCGGACCTTCGACGACATCGAGGCGGCCCGGTCCTGGCTCGCGGGACGGGAGGATTGCACCGGCAGGATCGGCGTGATCGGGTTCTGCATGGGCGGCGGATTCGCGCTGGCGCTAGCCCCGGGCCGCCGCTACGCGGCGGTCAGTGCCAACTACGGCGGCGTGCCCAAGGACGCCGAGTCGTTCCTGGCGGGCGCGTGCCCGATCATCGCAAGCTACGGGGCCAGAGACTGGACCCAGCGGGGCGCGGCCGGCAAGCTGGAGCGGGCGCTGTCAGCCGCTGGCGTAGCCCATGACGTCAAGGAGTACCCCGGCGCAGCGCATTCGTTCCTCAACGACCACGACCCCGCCGATGCCTCCAGGCTGATGATCGTGCTAGCCCGCCTGTCGCGCAGCGCCTACCACGAGCCATCGGCACGAGACGCCCGCCGCCGCATCGTCGCGTTCTTCGACGAGCACCTCAGGAGCTGGTAGCCGGGCAGATCGTGGAAACCGGCGGCGATGAGCCGGGCGGCCGTCTCGCGTTCAATTGTGATATCGCCACCCCGATGCGCCGCCACGGCAACACGGTGTTCGCTGTCGACCTGTTCGCCGACATGCTGCAGACGGCCGCTGCCGCCCGGCACGACAGTCATCTCCATGCTCCTCGGCGGTTTCATCGTCGGATCGGTGATTGAGGCTGGGTCGCCGGGGAAGTGATCGCCGGTGATGTCCGATCGCCGGGTTTGGTTCCGACGTCTATGAGGAAGGCGCCAATCGGGTGCCTGAGTGAAAGGACACTGCAGTGAAGTACATGATCTTGACCTTCGCTTCGCAGCGGCACTACCAGGAGATGGCGGGGCGGCCCACGTCGAAGGCAGCGTGGACTCAGGAGGACTGGGCGGCGCTCGGGGCGTTCATGCAAACGTTCAACCAGGAGCTGCTGGACTCGGGCGAGTTGGTCGAAACCCGAGGCCTGAGCGCTCCCGCGCACACCCGCCGGGTCCAGTTCAAACAGGGGGTCCCGGTGGTCACCGACGGTCCCTACGCCGAGGCCGAGGAGGTGCTCGCCGGCTACTGGGTCGTCGAGTGCGAGAGCTTCGACCGGGCGACCGAGATCGCCTCCCGTCTCGGCAGCTGCCCCGGTCCCGAGCACGTCCGGGCACGCGCCTACGCGGACGTGCGGCCGATCGACGAGCACCAGCCGGACTTCGAGGGCTAAGGACGAAGGGCGGTCACTGATGATCGCGGCCGAGATCGAGGACCTGCTGCGTCGCCTGACGCCGCAGGTCCTCAGCGCGGTGGTCCGCCGTTACGGCAACTTCGACCTGGCCGAGGATGCCACCCAGGAGGCGCTCCTGGTGGCCTTGGTGCAGTGGCCACGAGACGGGATGCCTGAGAACCCCAAGGGCTGGCTCGTCGCCGTCGCGTCGCGCCGGCTTACCGACCTGTTGCGTTCGGAGCAGGCGCGTCGCCGCCGAGAAGATACGGTCGCCAGGCGGGCACTGGCCGAACGCAGCGCGACCCAGGCAGACGAGCGCCGTTCTGGTGAAACGGACGACACGCTTGTGCTGCTCTTCATGTGCTGCCACCCGTCGCTCTCGGCCGCGTCGCAGATCGCCCTAACGCTGCGGGCGGTCGGCGGACTGAGCACCGCCGAGATCGCGCGTGCCCTGCTTGGGTCCGAGCAGACAGTGACGCGCCGGATCACGCGGGCGAAGCAGTCGATCAGGGACAGCGGCGTCGCGTTCGCCCTCCCAGCCGCCAACACCGTGGCAGGCCGGCTGCAAGCCGTCCTCCGGGTGCTGTACCTGATCTTCAACGAGGGCTACGCCAGCACGACAGGAACGGCGCTGGCCCGGGTCGACCTGGCAGAGGAGGCGATCCGCCTCGCCCGGATGCTGCACGCTGCGCTGCCCGACGACAGCGAGGTGACCGGGCTGCTGGCGCTCATGCTCCTCGTGCACGCACGGCATCGGGCACGCACGGCCCCCGACGGGTCGCTGATCCCCATGGCGGACCAAGACCGCAGTTTGTGGGACCGGCGTGGCATCGACGAGGGGATCGCACTCATCACCGCCGCCCTTCCCCGCGGACCGACCGGGCCGTACCAGCTCCAGGCCGCGATCGCCGCCGTCCACGACGAGGCGAAGAGCACCGAGACAACCGACTGGCCCCAGATCGCCGCACTCTACGGCGTGTTGCTTCGTCTGGACGACAACCCGGTCGTCGCACTCAACCACGCCGTCGCCGTCAGCATGGTCGCCGGGCCCCGAGCGGGTCTCGTACTGCTCCAGCGTCTCGAAGCCGACTCCCGGATCAACGCCGATCGCCGCTTCCATGCGGTCCGTGGTCACCTGCTCGAGACGGCCGGCGACCACGCCGCTGCACTCGAGGCCTACCAGGCAGCATCCCAGGTAGCCACGAACCTCCAGCAACAGCGCTACCTCAACCAGCAGATCGCCCGCTTGTCAAGTTCGGGTACCCAGGCGACAGGTTAGTTCCGGCAGCCGGGCGACATGCTCGTCAGCCGAGATTGCCGGTGGCGGAGTTCTTGCGGCGGAGCGGCCTTGGGGTTGGCGAAGGCGCCGAGCCTCGCGGGAGCGATCGGGGCCGATGGGTGTACACGGATGACCTTGCCGTCTGTGGACGGCTGCACCGACCCGGCGACGATGGAGACGTCGATGGCGGTGCAGCCCCACCGCCGCCCGCGTGCATCGGCGTGTCGGCGAGGCTGACTACCCCCGCTCGGCGGCGTCCTTCCTCGGGTCACGGTCGCGCAGGGTGGAGACTCCTTCGCCGTCGAGTTCATCGCAGTAGAGCGTGCGGCCGGTCATGGCCATGATCAGGGCCAGGGTGGTGCCGGACACGAGTGGCCCGGAGCCGGTGGCGAAGGGGCCGTCGGTGGCCGCGAGCCGGAGGCCGCGGACGCGTCCCTTGGCGAGGACGACGAGATCGGAACCCTGGTAGTAGTCAGCTGCTGTGGTCAGGGTGGTGATCGGGTAGTCACGGTGGATGCCTAGCGGCCGGCGGATGTCCTCGCCGTGCACGATGGCTTCACCGAGCATCGCTACGGCCGGCAGGGGTGGTTTGGTCGTGCTGGTGATCACGTGGCGGAACCGCGCGAGCGTGTCGGCTGGGGTGGTGCCCATCTGTTCAGCCAGCCGCATGGCGACCTGCTGGTCGAAGTCGAACCGGCAGCGGATCACGCCCGCCAGCCACCGCGCCGGGTTGAGGCTGGCGCCCGCGGTGAGGTGTGCCAGCACGTCGCGGACGGTGAACCGGTCGCACAACGACCGCGTGGCCCATTGCTGGCCGGTCAGCTCCGCGAGGTCGGCGGCCAGGGCGGCCCGTTCGGCGTGGATCAGCGGCCAGGTGCCGGCCGGGGGCTGACGGTCGGTGGCTGGTTCTGGCGAGGTCATTTCAGCGACGCTCCTGTGTGGTGGTCCGGTTAGCGGCTGACCAGTCCGACGCGGTTGCCGTCGGGGTCGGTGAACACGGCGATGCGGCTGACAGGTGTGTCGACAGGGGCCAGGACACGGGTGCCCCCGAGTCGCTCGGCGCGGGCGAGGGCGCTGTCCACGTCATCGACCGGGAAGTAGGCGGCAAATCCGACGTACGGACTGTCCGGGCCGGCCTGGCCGATCCCGCCTGTCGGCTGGCCGCCGTCGTCGCCGGCCAGCGCGTAGGTCTCGTCGAGGACATTGATCGGCCAGCCGAGCAGGTCCTGGTAGAAGCGTCGTGCTCGCGGGGCGTCGGGAGTGGAGATGTCGAACCAGGCGGGCCGGTGCGGGTGGTCGGTCGGGCTCATGAGCAGCCTCCTGGGCGGATTGACGTGCGGTTGGTCGTGGTCGTTCACGGGTGAGACCGCGGCCGTGGGGCAGAATTGTCGCTCATGGGCGAAGTTTCTACCGGACGGTTCGCGGCCACCGCCGCCGAGGCAGGCGCGCAGCGGGGCACGGACGGCGCCGAGGAGGCTGACCTGGCCCGCGCTCGGGGCGGGGACAATGCCGCGTTCACCCGCCTGGTGACGCCGCTGCGCCGGGAGTTGCACGCCCACTGCTACCGGATGCTCGGCTCGGTCCACGACGCCGACGACGCCGTGCAGGAGGCGCTGCTGCGGGCCTGGCGGGGGCTGGCCCGGTTCGAGGGCCGCAGCTCACTGCGCACATGGCTGTACACGGTGGCCACCCGTACCTGCCTGGACCTGGCCGACGCCCCGGCCATTTCACGGCGTTCGGGCTGCCCGCCTCGCTGAGCTGACCCGGCGGCGCTGGACCCGACGGAGCCGGACGCGCTGGCCGGTCTGTGCGAGGAGATTCTCGGCAGCTTCCAGCAGGGGGACGAGTTCGGGGCGGGCAAGGCGGTAGTAGGCGGCGCACGCGAGCACGGCGCCACGTCGGCGGATTCTCGCCTGTGACGCCCAGCGATAGATGTCACCTGGGATGTGCCTTGTCCTGGACTTCCGTTGCGGGTTCCCAGCGATAGATGAGCCGAGCCGCGATAGTTGGAACCTGGTCACGGTAGTTGGAACCAGAGGTGAGCACCGCTTTCGGCTATCGCGCTAACCAGGACGCCAGCGAGGACGATTCGACTGTGTCCCGCTGTCGGTTCCAACAAGCGAGTCCGGTCAGTTCCAGCAATCTTGTCCACGGAACGCGAACAGCCAGGTCGTCCGGGCTACCTAGTTCCATCTACCGTGTCACGGCACACAAACACGTGGAGGCCGCCGATGGCACATGGCAGGCTGATGCCCATGATCGGTGAATTCGCGAAAGAGCACCTTCACGACCATCTGCGCTGGGTACGCGAGGCGCTGGTCTGGAAGCTCGACGGGCTCTCCGAGTACGACATCCGCCGCCCCCTGACCTCCACCGGGACCAACCTCCTCGGCCTGGTCAAGCACCTGGCGGTCTGGGAATCCAGGTACTTCGGCGAGGTCTTCGGCCGGCCGTTCCCCGAGCCCCTGCCCCGGTGGGACGACGAGGCCGCGAACGACGCCGCATTCTGGGCCACCGAGCACGAGACGCGCGACGAGATCGTCGGCCTCTACCGGCGCGTGTGGGAGCACACGGACGCGACGATCGACGCCCTCGCCATCGACGCTCCCGGTTACGTGCCCTGGTGGCGCGACGACGTGATGCTGTTCAACATCATGGTCCATATGCTCTCCGATACGACCCGGCACGCCGGGCACGCCGACATCCTGCGCGAGCAGCTCGACGGCGCAGTCGGAGTGAACGCGAAGAGCGCGGCCCTGGACGAACGCGACAGCGCCTTCTGGGAGGCCCGGCGCGCGACGATCGAGCAGGCCGCCAGGGCAGCCGATCCAGCCGGCGTTTCGTCGCAAGCACGCTGAACCGCACGCCCGGACCATCGACGAGGCACAGCGAATCCGCATGAGGTGCCCGCCATCTATCGATCACAACCGCCAACTGCGAGTCACAGTCACACGTCAGTCCGGCCGCAACCGATCATGGTGACAGATAGCTCTGGGCAAGTGACAACTATCGCTGGGAGTCACATCGCCTGTGACTGAGCACTGAGTTTGGCATCTCGGACCGCTGCGACATGGTGGTTCCGGCGAGTCTGGGCACGAAGGTTGGCACGTGCTGGGCAGGGTGGTTGGCAGCTGAGTCCATTTGAGCGTGGAGGCTGTGCGGTCGCCGCCGACGATCCGGCGCGCGCCCACGCTGCGGTAATTCAGTCAGCAGGGCCGGACCCCGTTGCTGCCCCGTGACCAGCGATCGAAGCGGGGTGCCAAACTCGATGCCCAAATGCCAAACTCGCTGCTCAGTCACATCGCCGAAATGGCGCAAGCGCCAGATAGGCGTCATTTCTTATGAGAAAGCGCCATTTATGATGAGAACCTACATCCAGTTGTAGGTTCTCACCACGGATGTCGCTTCAGGTGCTGCTGAGCTGCGGATCTGCCGGGTTCTCATCGGTTTGTCGTCGGCTTTCTTCTCACGTACTTGTCGTTTTCCTCGGCGGTGAGGCGCTCAGACGGCTACCGGAGATGCGCGGCGGATACCATCAGCTAGGCTCATGATTGTCACAGAGAGTGATCGGTGGCAGCCGCTTCAGGCAGCGAGGCATCCTCCCTGCCGAATCTGGCGCAAGCCACCGGCGACCACCGGGCAAAGGCGGTCCGAGCGGTGTTGCGCGTGGTGAGACCGCTCAAGTGCTAACTGTCGCAAGCGGCAGGTCGGCGGACCGAAGCCTGGCGACTGCTGTCCCGTGACAGCGCAGATTGCTCGATCCAGCTCCCTGTTCTCTCGGGGTCCCTAACTTGTTGCATGACGTGGCACTGAAACGCTTCACGGAGAGCTTCTGCAACACCTCTGCCATGTGGGCGCTCGTTGTCGTCGCTGCTCAGAGGCCTGCCCGCCACGAACCTGCAACATCCGCAACACCCTTGACCGTCGTCGGCGAGGAACTTACCCCGCTCCGACCTGCACGTTCCGCAGGGTCGCACACTATGCCCGTTTTGTACCCCAAGAGAATCTCTGACCTGCACTGAGGAATCTTCATTGACAATCCACGGAGGCCAAGGTGCCCGTTTTGTCCGTTTCAAGTAGTGGCCGGGAGTTGCTTGTGCCGATGAAGATTGCCTGGGCTGAAGCCCAGCCAGCTTCCCCGGTTAGCCCCCCAGCCTGCATCAGGGCGCACGCGCTGCTGAACTGGCGGCGAATCGGGGAAAGTTGAGTGGCAGAGGATGCCAGACGAGCAAGATTCATTGACAAAAAGGAAAGTACGTTGTCACGGGACAACTGCCATGGGCCGGAGGCCAGGCGGCGGCCGTTGGCCGTGCCGGGCTGGCCGACGAGGCCTGCCAGGGGGCGCGTCCTCGCCGGCGCGACAGGGCGTAACGGATAGCCTCCGTTCATTGAGAATCTTTGCGGAGAAGAAGGAGTCGCGGCCATCCCGCACGTGCTCCAGGCCCAGTGGCTCTTCGGTGACCCCGGCTACCTGCTGCGCATCGTCACCACTGACCTAGCGGGCACCGTCCGGTGAGAATCTGGGCGCGCATCCGGTCTGGTCAAGTGCTGGTCAGCCTGCTGCCAGGCGGTGCTGGTAGGCGTACCGGACGGCCTGGGCGCGGTCGCGGGCTCCTGTCTTGGCGAAGATCCGGTTGATGTGGGTCTTTACCGTCGCGTTGGTGAGGTAGAGGCGCTGGGCGATCTCGGTGTTGCTCAGCCCCGATGCGAGGAGGGCGAGCACCTCGACCTCGCGGGCGGTGAGCCCATCGGGCGGTTTGCGGCCGGGGCCGGATGGGTCCGCGGGCGGCGGGTGGCTGATGACCGCGGCCACGAGGCGTTCCTGGACGGCGGGGTCGAGATGGGTCTGCCCGGCGTGGACCGCCCGGATCGCGGTTTCGATCTGCTCGGCGCTGGCGTCTTTGGTCAGGTAACCCCGCGCTCCGGCCTGCAGCGCGGGCACGATCGCGTCCTGGTCGGCGTAGGTGGTCAGGACCAGCACCCGGGCGGCCGGCAGCCGCTGCTGCAGGTCCGCCGTCGCGGCGATGCCGTCGACCCCCGGCATGCGCAGGTCCATCAGGACCACGTCCGGGTGGCGGTCCTCGGCGAGGCGCACCGCCTCGGCTCCGTCACAGGCCGTGCCGACGACCTGGACATCGTCGATGAGTCCTACCAGCATGCTCAGCCCCTCGCGCACGACCCGCTGATCATCGGCGATCAGGACCCGGATCGTGCCTGGCTCGGGTGCTGCCGTCACGCGGGCACCTCCAGCTCGACCAGCCACCCGCCGGCGGTCGGCCCGGCCCGGGCGGTGCCGCCGGCCCGCTGGGCGCGCTCGCGCATCGCCGTCAGGCCATGCCCGCCGCCCGCATCGGCGAGCAGGGGAGATCCGGGCTCCGCGGCCGGGCCGGGACGGGCAGCTGAGGGGCGGGCGTGGTCTTCGACGGTGACCAGGGTGCGGCCGGCCTGGTAGCTCACGGTCACCGAGGTGGCCGCGCCGGGTGCGTAGCGGGCGATGTTGGTCAGCGCCTCCTGGGCGCCGCGGAACAGCGCCAGGCTGGCCTCCGCGGGCAGCGGCCGGGGTGTCCCGTCGATCCGCACGGTGGCCGCTGTCCCGGTGTCGCGGCGGAAACCCTCGACCAGGGCACCCAGCTGATCCACGGTGGGCAGCCGGTCGCCGCGTAGCGCGCTGACGGCTTGCCGCGCGTCGGCCAGTCCCGCCTTGGCCAGTTCGGCTGACCGCTCGATCGTGGCGCGCAGGCCATCGCTGACCTGTTCGCGGCCGGCGAGCTTGCGGGCGCCCTGAAGCTGGATGGCCAGGCCGGACAGCGAGTGCGCGAGCACGTCATGCAGCTCGCCGGCGATGCGGCTGCGCTCGGCCAGCGCGGCCGCGGCGGCCTCGCCCTCGCGCGCGTCCTGGAGCTGGGCCATCAGCAGTTCGGTGCGGTCCTCGCTCTGGCGGCCGCGGCGGATGAACTGGCCTGTCACCGCCAGCAGCAGGCACACCAGCGTCGCGGTGATGGCCGACTGGACCGGCGGGTGCTCCGTCAGGCCGACGACCACGGCGAGCGCGGCCGTGATCGTCCCGGCCGCGGCGGCGGCCGGGGCCGGAGGCAGCCTGACCGCGGCGATCCAGACTCCCATGGGCGCGGCCAGCTCGACCGGG
>Ga0208827_1000321_pt1 | contig 24710 bp, 19 predicted proteins | sample Sb_taG_5_FD_187709 | JGI IMG/M metagenome (GOLD analysis project Ga0208827, IMG submission 187709) | Peat soil microbial communities from Weissenstadt, Germany - Sb_50d_8_FC metaG (SPAdes) (version 2) | ecosystem: Environmental > Terrestrial > Soil > Wetlands > Peat | place: Germany... | reverse complement strand
AGTACGTCGGCATCCAGGTTCAACGTGACCCGCTTCTTGGTCGTCCTAAGGAAGCCCGGCCCGTAGCATCTCCCCGGCTCCGGCCCCCACGGACGCTTGCCTTCGTCGGCGGCAGCCCGCAGCCGCCCGACCTTCCGGTGCCCCGTAACCCGTTTCCGCTGTTTCATATAGGGCCAATGTAAATATATACAAATACGTACAATATTACATGCACAAGTGTTCCACGTGGAACACTTCGTCAAAATGCGGCGGGCTACGGTTGCGAAGTCACCGACTTTAGATAGGCAACGACAGCTTCGGCATCGCCGCGGTCCATGCGAAACTGGGGCATGGGAAGGCGAAGATGTTTGCCGTCGATCCAGATGCCGGTCGTCAGTAGTTTGATCATGTCGGCATCGTTGGCGGGTGGAGTGCCGCCAATCCGCGGCGCGTTGATCGGCCAATCCACGTCGGGCCTCGACGGTAGGTAGGGGACGGAAGCGCCCTGCAGCCATCGTGTCCGGTCAAGATTCCCATTGCTGTCGCGCGGCGTGTGGCACTGTCCGCAGACGGCCACGTCTTCGACAAGATACTTTCCGCGAGCGACGTCAGCCGCCGCGCCGCCTGCCTTGCTCTGACGCTGCGGGGCACTGCTCTGCGGGGCACTGCTCTGCGAGACACTGTTCTGCGGAGCACTGTTCTGCGGCTTATTGTTCTGGGCCAGAGCGACCCCGTCCGAGATCATGGCGAAAGCGATTGCTGCGGAGACCGAAAAGACTGCCAAATGAGATCCTGGGAACATTGATTGTCACCTGCTCAATGATACATTTCGCGACGCTACCGTGGTATCGAGTGGAGAGTGTACGGTTCGAGCGGCGACCAAGCTTGGTTCCGCGGGCATTGGGGCGGACAAGAGTGTCCGCCCTACACTTTGCTCTTAGCTCTTACTCGCAGGCGAGGCGACCGGCGGGTTCGAAGCGATCCATCTGCGCTTCGCGCTGGCTGGTGAGGCGGCCGTCGGCAGTCTTTCCGTACTGCTCTTCTCCGGGGCAGTAGTAGAGAGCGCTGTGCGTATCGACCCAGACCTCAGCGCCCGGGTCTCCTTGAAGGTGGATTGCGGGTGGGGGAGCCTCGGCGATTCCGATCTCCACGAGGAATCTTTCCCAAGGACCGAGCGCTGCCGGTCGAGGCGAGCCGGGCACCGGCCAAAAGACGGCTATCACAGCTACCAAGACAGCCACCCCTAGATAAATGTCGGCCCGGTGAAAGCGCAGCGTCACACGCCAGTCCGCAAACCGCTGCATCAAGGAGCTCGTGGCGGCATCGCTTGGGTCGGCCGTTGCTTCGGTCGTTTCGTCGGTGGTTTCGTCGGTCACTGCTTCGGTCGCAGAAGATTCGTCGCTGGCAGATAACTGGAATCTCCGGATGGCCAGATACGAGTCTTCCGGCGACAAGTCTTTGGTCGCTGCAGTGGTCCATTCGTTGGCCGCTGCTGCTTTGGCGCATGCCGGTGGGTCGAGCGCTGGATCGGCGAGAGCTGGATCGGCGAGAGCTTGATTGTCGAGAGCTAGATCGTCGAGGGCTGATTTGCCGCGTACTCGGTCGTGGATGGTCTCGGGCTTTTCCTGTGAGATCGTTTCCTTTGCAGCCGCCCTTGCAACCGGCAAATCGAAAAGGCCGGAGCTGCCGGGATCGCTCACCGAATGAGTGAGCGGCGTGCGCTCGACCGATCGCGGCAGGACGTCCTTCTGGGTAGCATCGCGAGTCTCGGGACTACGCTCGGGCCACAAAACCTGCTCCTGGCTCATCAGCCACATCGAGGCCCACTTGCGCTGCATGCGTTCTCCGGGACGAAACTCGTCGAGGCCGCAGTTCGGGCAGAGCGATGCGTCGGTTGGCTTCGGAGCGCCACAATGTTGGCAAACGCTCTGGGCTTCGGGTTCGGAGTGGGCTTCGGATTCGGCCTGCGCTGGTTGAGCTTGTCTGAGATGGTCGTTATGTTCCTGAATGGTGAAGGCGGCTGACAGCAACTCCTGAAAGGATTGCTCGTCCAGTGTCAGGTTGGGCCGGTTCGAGGGCATTGGCGTCGGCGGGGGAGAAAGATGGTCCAGACTACACCCATTGTAGTGCAAGTCCGGTCATCTGAAACGAAGAAAAGGAGGGCTATTTGGGAGGGATTCCCGTTTTTGGATGCCAATGTGGAAGCCGTTCATGAGAACGGCCCAAGAAAGGGCGAAGGAAAGTAGAAGCGTGAAGCGTAACTATGTGGTTTTAAACGGCGTTGTTAAGTAGCGAACATTTGGCGAATCGCTTGCTTCTGTTTACGGCGGGTCGCGACCCCAAGACTGAACTGAAGGAGCCGACGAAAAGCCAATGATCAACCTCAATGATATCAAGATAACGCCCCGAGACCAGCAAGTACTGCGTCTGCTGGTGCAAGGATGCAGCAACAAAGAAATCGCGAGCCACTTGAACATCAGCCCGCGGACCGTCAAACAGCACCTGCGCACGTTGTTTCTGCGCGCAGGCATCAAAGAAGGCCGGAAGCGGGTGAAACTCGCCACCGCCATGTTCATTAAGGAGCAGGTGCAACCATGCAACCCCGTGATCGGCTAACCCCGAAAGAAATTCAGGTCGCGACCCTAGTCTGGCAGGGGCTTACTAACAAAGACATTGCCGGCGTGCTCATGACCAGCGAGCAGGTAGTGAAAAACTATCTGCGCACCGCCTTCGATAAACTGGGAGTCTGGACCCGGCTCGAACTCGCGCTCTATGTGGCCAGCCACGGCGGAGCGAACTGGCATGTGCAACTGGGGAACGGGCTGTTGTCACCGGCGGCAGGGTGGAGCAGAGCCGGGCACGAGGAAGGTATTGCCTATGCGGATGCTGAAGGAAAGGCGGGTGCGGTAGCTTCCGCAGGAACGAACTAGAAACTGCGAATCCGGCGAGTCGCCCGCATCTTTGTAAAGCTGATCGTCGTGAGTTGCTCACGGTGAAGTTGCTGTTTTGCGTGGAGGCCGAGCGCGGCTTCGAAACGGGTTTCACCCGTTGCGAGATCAGCCTAGGATTGCTGCAGGCAGCGCCATCCGGTTGGCGCTGTCCTTGCGGTGAGGCCCCGGTGCGAAGACATTCGCGCAAAGACTGGCTCGCAAAGGCTAGCTCGCAAAGACCAGCTACGGACTTGTGAGTTCACGGAACGCCTCAGAAGCGGCCGGAGTGGAATTGTCCCCTCCCATGTTTGGGGACGGAAACAGATTTCACACCGGCCGCTGTACCCGGCGGTTCCCGCTGGCCCTTGGGTTCGCGGGACTGCCGGTCTAAGTACCATGGTTTCAGAAAAATAGCCCACCAACTTCTGCCAGAGGCAGCCGCCATGAAGGCCGCGCCGACTGCTGCAATCCCGGTAATCAAATTGCTCGGTTACTGTTGTAGCTGTTCGTCCGCTTCATTAGTTCGGAGCGTCATAGTTCAACGCTTCAAAGCTTCTGCGTTTCATTCATTCAGACCTGGACTGAGGTAGGTATGCTCTACAAGGACATTTTGTGGATGGCCTGCGACTCGACCGAGCAACTGCGGGCCGAATACGGTCCGTTCCACACACGGGAGCAAGCGGAAGGCGAAGCCCGCAAACTCGGCTTTGGATACCTGCTGCGCTACGAGCACATTCTGGGTCCCGACGAAGAGATCGAAGAAGTGCGCTGCATCTTCCTCGAGCTGCAGGACGTCCAGACTGCTCCGAGGCCGGGTGTCACCTTTCATACGCGCTGTGCCAGTTGCGGCGAGGCCGCAGCCCACGAGAGATCGTGGCAGGCGGAGGTTTGGGCTGACATCCACGAATTCGAACATTCCCGCCACAAAGTCAGACTTTTCGAGCACGCCCGCGGCGAAGGTATGAAAGAGATCGGCGACTGGCGCGGCCACGCCGCGTAAGAGTTTCTACCACAGCGAACGACCCACAGTTGAGGAACGCTCGCACCCTCCAAGAATTTTTATTTATGTCACGAATCGATGGAGCACCAATCTTGCCCGTGGTTTGTGCCTAGGTTGGTGCGGGTGTGGATGAGCGTTGTGGGGTCCCCTACCGGGCTTGGTTGGATGGTGGGCCGGGATGGTACTAGTGGCCTGTCGCGGAGCAAGCATTACCAGACGCCGCATCTGCTGTGACGGTCGCTGAAGCGAACCCTTTTTACTCAATACCGGTATTCGGCATCAACAGCATCGCCGTGCTGCGTCCATAGTAACGAACTCACCGCGACAGGCCACTAGTGGTCCCCCAAAATGATGAAAGTGAATTGTTGACGCAAACACTGTTTCCACCAACTGCTCTCGCAGGAGCGCGGCATAGACGACGATGACGAGTATAGTGGGAGCCGATCTCTTTCCAGCAGCAATCCCGCGAGGCTACGGCTCTTGCCCGGCCTTACGCAGCAGGTTCAAGATGTACAGTGCACGAGTGATAACTTCTTGCTCTTTGCGATCGTTGCCTGGCGACTTTGATAAACTTCGCGATCGCTCGAGAATTGCGACCTCTGCCTGCTCGATTCGCTGCAGCAATTTGCTCCGGTCAGACTCGAGCACTGCGGCGCGGTAAAGCTTTCCCCAATCTTGGTGTTCTGAATTATTCAGCGTTCTTGCTCCTGGTGCTTTGGCTCCTGGGTGATCGGCGCAAACATGCAATGAAAACTCCTTGTCGCGCTGCAACTCAAAGTTGGGCGCGCTCGTAGGGTTGAAGACCCAGGCGCATTCGGAGCAACCAAAACCACGAAAACGCGGTTGTTCGATCCATACCAGCTTCCGACTCATGACGGCCCTCGTCGCTCGGTCCATCGCTGTCTGAATGCGAATTACCTTTTTTGATGGGCGACGAACCGCACCAGGCTGCAGCATCGCTTCTAAGCTCCGCAACAGAAGGCGCAACTTAGGCTTAGCACTACAAAGTGTCAAGAGCTAACTTGTTGTGTTACGAAATACGAACAGACTGCACGTTCTCATCGGCTCAAGACGAGTCCTGTCAACCGTTCTGGCGGCTAAAGAGCTGTTATCGGGAACGGTCTAAAGGGCAGATTTCGGAGCTTATTCGTTACGAAATCAGAACAAAGAGTGTGCATGTGTTTCAGGGGGCTGGGATTTATTCAGCTGAACGTCAGATTTCAGCGAGTTAGTTTAGCGGCGGCGGCTTCGTCGAGCGAGCGATCCACTGAATACTTCAACAGTTATCGTGCCTCGGGTGTTAAGGGCTATAATTTGAAAGCGGAAATAGCCTGAGTAAAGTTGAGGGGCTCGACAAATATGCGGCTATCCTTGTTCATCAATAAAGTCCTGATTAAAACCCTGGGTCTGATTCCGGTAGTCGGCCTGCTGGCTCTGCCCGGTTGGTCTGAGCATTTCTCCAGTCTTGACCGTGAGCAGGCGCAGGTGATGCTACAGAATGTTGCTTCCGACATCCGCAAGTATTACTACGATCCAAAGTTGCACGGAGTGGATTGGGATGCGCAGGTCGCAAAGGCAAAAGAGAAAATTGCGAAGGCAACGTCCATGGGTGAGGCGACCTTAGAGATAGCCGCGGCTCTGGAGGCATTGGATGATTCGCATACCTACTTTATTCCGCCTCATGACCCAATTGCCGAAGATTACGGTTGGCAGTTTCAGATGATAGGCGCTCGTTGCTATGTAACCCATGTGCGGCCAAAGAGTGACGCCGAAGCCAAAGGCCTACAGCCGGGGGATGAGGTGCTGACCATCAACGGGTTCACGCCCACGCGAGAAGGCCCTGAACAAGATGAAGTACGTCCTCGGCTTACTTCTGCCACAGCGCGGCTTGCGGGTGGATCTGAGGGACCACTCTGGCAAGATCCGCCAGGTTGACGTGATGGCAAAAGTCCGGCAGGTCAGAACGATCACCGACTTCGACAACATGAGCAGAGATGCTTGGTTCTTGCGCATGGAAGGCGAAGATCAACGACGCCGGATGCGACCTCAATATAGAGAACTGGGCGCTCAGTTGATGATCATGAAGCTCCCACGCTTTCTCGAGCCCGATTCGGATGCCCAGGCGATGATAGGCAAGGCTCACGGGCACAGCGGTCTCATCGTGGATTTACGGGGCAATCCGGGAGGAATTGAGCCCACCCTCCAGGGCATACTCAGCAGCGTGTTCCAAAGTGACGTTAAGATTGCGGAGCGAGCTGCGCGAGAGGGGACAACCGCGGTGATGGCAAAGAGCAACCACCACAACGCCTTTACCGGGAAGCTGATCGTGCTGGTAGACAGCGAGTCTGCGTCCGCCGCCGAGCTGTTTGCGCGCGTGATCCAAATCGAGAAGCGCGGAACTGTCCTGGGCGATCGTACGGCGGGCAGCGTGATGGAAGCAAAGTACTATGCTCACCGGACCGGATTGAACCCTGTGTTCTCTTACGGCACATTAGTTGCGGGTGCTGATCTTGTAATGGCCGACGGAAAGAGCCTTGAACACACGGGAGTGACCCCAGATGAGACGATTCTTCCTTCTGCAGCAGACCTGGCAAACGGCCGTGATCCCGCAATGGCCCGCGCTGCGGAGATAGTGGGAGTTACTCTGAGTCCAGAAGAAGCGGGCAAGTTGTTCCCGTATGAATGGCCAAAGAACTAGCGGCTGTCTGAGAGTTGGGCGAGCCAGTCTCTCCTAGGAAGAAGTACCGATGTCAGCGAGTTAGCTTGGCGGCGGCGGCTTCGTCGAGCATCCACAACAGTTTTCCGTCGGACGGTTGTACTCTCTGCGAGGGCAGCAGAGGAATGCTCTTGCTCTCGAGAACCTGATGCAGCATGTCGGCCTTATCCGCGCCGCTCGCCATGAACATCACCTCAGCGGCGCGATTGAGCACGGGGAAAGTAAAGGTGATGCGATGGGCGTTCAACTTCGCAACCCAATTGGCGACCACCAGGCGCGACTGTTCGTCAAGCGCCGGTGAATCGGGGAACAGGGAAGCGGTGTGGCCATCGGGACCCAGGCCGAGCAGAATCAGGTCAAAGCGCGGGAGTTCGCCGGGCCGAAGCTCGAAGAAGCGGCGGAGCTGGGCCTCATAGTCTGCGGCAGCGGCGGCGGCATCGGGATTTTCCGCCGGCACGCGAAAGACGTTCTCGGCTGGAATCGCAATCTTCGTCAGCAACGATTCATGCACCATTCGATAATTGCTGTCGGCCTCGGTGGGCGGCACGTGACGCTCGTCGCCGAAGAATAGAAAGACGCGGTTCCAGGCGAAGTCGGCGTAATCGGCGGCCAGCAGGGAATAGAGAGCTTTTGGGGTCGAGCCCCCGGAGAGCGCCACCGTGAATCGTCCCTGGCCGCCGATGGCGGCACGGGCCGCGCGCACGAATTCTTCGGTGGCGGTGTGAAAAAGATCGGCCGCAGTGGCGAGGACTTCGATGGATCGAGTGAAAGGCATAGGAAATTGGTAAGTAAGCCACGAGCTACGAGCAATCGGTCGGCTCCAAGCTCGCGGCTCGTAGCTCGCAGCTCGTAGCTCCTCATTTCTCGAAATTTCTCCAGCGCCGGCCATCGCGTTCCATCAGTTCGTCGGATTCTTTCGGGCCCCAGGTTCCGGCGGGATAGTTGGGGAAATTACGCGGCGGCAGCGCTTTCCACACATCGAGTACGGGATTGACAATGCTCCAACCGGCCTCGACCATGTCGGCGCGCTGGAACAGGGTGGCGTCTCCGGTCATGCAGTCATGCAGCAGGCGTTCGTAGCCGGTCGAAGACGAGACCCCGAAATAGTCGGCGTATGCGAAATCCATATTCACTTCGCCCAGTTGCATGGCGGGCCCGGGAGTCTTGGCGGCGAAGCGCAGCGAGATGCCTTCCTCCGGCTGGATGTGCAGCACCAGTTGATTGGGCATCATGTGTTCGACCTGGGTTTCGCGGAACAGCATGAAGGGCGCGCGCCGGAACTGAATCACGACATGCGTATTGCGGCCGGGCAGCCGCTTGCCGCTGCGCAGATAGAAGGGAACTCCCGCCCAGCGCCAGTTGTCGATCAAGAGTCGCATGGCGACGAAGGTTTCAGTGCGCGAATCCGGGGGCACGCCACCTTCGGAGCGGTACGCGGGCACAGGCTGGTTATCAATGATGCCTTCCCCGTATTGCCCGCGGACGGTTTTGCTGAGCACATCCTCGTTACTGTAGGGCTGAATGGCATGCAGGATTTTGGCCTGCTCGTCGCGCACCGCATTGGCCTCGAACGAAATCGGCGGTTCCATCGCGGTCAGACTGATGAGCTGCATGATGTGGTTGGGAACCATGTCGCGCAGGGCGCCCGCGCCATCGTAGTAGCCGCCGCGTTTCTCGACGCCGACGGTTTCGGCGACTGAAATCTGCACGTGGTCGATATAGCGGCGATTCCAGATCGGCTCGAAAATCCCATTCGCAAAACGGAGCGCCAAAATGTTCTGCACCGTTTCTTTTCCTAGATAGTGATCGATGCGGTAGATCTGGCATTCCGAAGCAACTTTCAACAGCTGCTGGTTCAAAGCCTTGGCGGAATCCAGGTCGTGGCCGAAAGGTTTTTCGATAATCACCCGCCGCCAATGGCTATTCTCTTCTGTCATCAGGCCGGCTTTCGCGACCCGCTCGACCGCGTCGCCGAAAAAGTTGGGCGCAGTGGCGAGGTAAAAGAAATAGTTGCTGTGCGAGTTGTGTTCCTGGTTGACCTTGGCCAGCGTTTCTTTCAGCTTGTCGTAGGTAGCGGGGTCGTCGATGTTTCCGCTGACGTAACTTATGCGGCGGACAAACCATTCCCACAAATCGGCGTCGACGGCGGCAGTGGCGAATTGTTTGAAATCTTCGCTGACCTTCTTCCGCGCGTCGTCATTGCTCATGGGAGTGCGGCCCACGCCGATCACCGCAAACTCGCGCGACAGCAATTGCTGGCTGGCGAGATTGTAAAGAGCGGGAATCAGCTTCCGGCGCGTCAGGTCGCCGGTAAAGCCGAAGATCACCATGACACACGGATCTCCAGTGCGCCCCACCCGCGGCTTGGTTGTTGCTGGCAGAACCTCTGTTTGAGCCATCGTTTCCTCTCGATCGTGAGCTGCGGGCTTCGAGCTACGGGCTTCGAGCAACCAGAATCCGTTTGCTCGCGGCTCGAAGCTCGTAGCAGCTCGTTACTTCGTTTTCACCGGTGCTTTGAGTTCAACGTGCCCACCAAACTTCTGTCGCATGGCGGAGAGCATCTTCTCCGCGAAGCTATGATCCTGCCGCGAGCGGAAGCGTGTGTACAGGGCCGCCGTCAGGACTTCGGCCGGAACCGCCTCATCAATCGCCGCCTGGATTGTCCAGCGCCCTTCGCCGGAATCCTGCACGAACCCGCTGTACTCGGCGAGCGTGGGATTCTCGACCAACGCCATCGCCGTCAGGTCCAGCAACCATGAACTCACTACGCTGCCACGCCGCCAGACCTCGGCAATATCGGGCAGGTTGAGATCGTAGCGGATATCCTCCGGAAGATCTTTGCTGGTCGCGTTCTTGAAAATGTCGAAGCCCTCCGCGTAGGCCTGCATCAAGCCGTACTCGATGCCGTTGTGCACCATCTTGACGAAATGTCCGGAGCCGGAGGGACCGCAGTGGATGTAACCGTCTTCGGCAGTAGAGGCGGAAGTACCAGCGGCAGCCCCAGTCGGTTTTTCGCGTCCCGGAGTGCGCGGAATGTCGCCGCGTCCGGGCGCCAGCGTTTTGAAGATCGGGTCGAGGCGCTGGACGGCCACTTGCGGGCCACCGATCATCATGCAGTATCCGCGCTCGAGCCCCCAGACGCCGCCGCTCGTGCCCACGTCGACGTAGTGCACGCCCTTGGTGGCGCAGATTTTGGCGCGGCGAACGTCATCTTTGAAATACGAATTGCCGCCGTCGATGATGGTGTCGCCCGCCTGCATGCGGCTGAGCAGGGCCTGCACGGTTTTTTCCGTTGCATCGCCCGACGGCACCATGATCCACGCGGCGCGCGGAGCGGTCAGCTTGCCAACCAGATCTTCCAGCGAAGAGGAGGCCACCGCACCTTCGCCGGCAATACCCTTGACGGCATCGGCGCTGAGATCGGAAACCACCATCGTGTGACCGCCGCGCATCAGGCGCCGCGTCATGTTGGCGCCCATGCGCCCCAAACCTACCATTCCCAGTTGCATGGCTGCTCCTTCGACCGAGAACTGCGCGGCTGTGTTTAACTAAGGGTTTTTAGGAAGCCCAATATGAGTTGTCATCCTGAGCGAAGCGAAGGACCTGCTTGTCGCAGCGAACAGCAGGTCCTTCGCTTCGCTCAGGATGACAACTCATAAAGAGCTTCGCGTGTTGCTGCCTGCCCAACATACACCACAGGCTACAAAACCTGTTTTATCAGTTCTGCGAGTTTGGTGAGACCCGTTTTCACGTCGCTGCCGAGATGCACGCGCAACGCCCGGCGTTTGCGGTCGGCCAGAACCTGGAAGTCGCCGCGAGCCTGGGCCGCTTTCACCACTCCGAAAGTGTACTTCTGCCCGGGAACCGGCAAGTCCTCGGCATCGTCGCACGTGATCTGCAGGAATACGCCGCTGTTGGGGCCGCCCTTATAAGCTTGTCCGGTGGAGTGCAAAAAGCGCGGCCCGAAGCCGAGGCAGGTCGCCACGCGTTTGTGATCGCGCACGGTCATACGCAAGTTTTGCAGCAGAGATTCGTGCTCGGCATTCATCTCGACATAACCCAGCAGGGCAAAATAATCGCCGGCGCCAAGCCGCGCCAGATGCGCGCGCAGATAGTTCTTCAGTGAGTGGTCGGAACCGGCGGCGTGGCTGAGGTCGGCGGCGTTCTTGTCGTCGGTGAAAAGCTTGAAGCCGGCTTCTTCAAGTATCGGCTTTTCGGGAGGAAGCGAGCCCTTGCTTTCGTACTCGGACGTAAGTTGTTTCGTGACGATCTTGCTCGCTTCGACATCGGGCTGATTGAAGGCATTGATCCCGAGGATCGAGCCCGCAACCGCGGTCGCAATTTCCCAGCGGAAGAATTCCTGCCCCAGGCTGTAGGTGTCGGATACGGCGATGCGCACCACAGGGTGCCCGGCTTTCTCCAGCGCGGCGACCTTGGCATCCTGCGCCGTGTCGGGCGCGGCTTCGAGTCGAAGGTAGGCGAAGATGCGGTCGCTCCCATAGGCTTCCGGTGCGCCCAGCGCTTCGCGATCAACCGGGATGATGCCTTTCCCCAACTTGCCCGTGGATTCCGCGATCAACTGCTCGAGCCACGCGCCGAGGTCGGAAATTCCGGGCGAGGTGATGAGCGTGATTTTGTCGCGGCCAAGTTTTGCGGCTGTGCCAATGATCAGGCCGAGCATCACTCCCGGATTCTGTTCCACGGGAACGGACGGTTTGCAGGCTTCGACCATTTCTTTTGTGCACTGGAGGAACTTGCCAGTATCGAGGCCCATGGCCGCGGCGGGCACCATGCCGAAGTTCGAGAGCGCCGAATAGCGTCCGCCGATCGACGGCAGGCCATAAAAAATGTGGCGGAAGCGGTCGCGCTCGGCAACCTGCTGCATCTTCGAACCAGGGTCGGTGATCGCGATAAAGTGGCTGCCCGCCTTGTCCTTATCGTTGCCCACGGTCTGCTGCACGCGCTCGAAGAAATACTGCTTGTAGATGTTGGGTTCGAGTGTGCTGCCGGATTTACTGGAAACTATAAAGAGCGTTTTGGCGAGGTCGACCTTTTTTTCGACGCTTCTGATTTGCGCCGGATCGGTCGAGTCGAGTATGTGCAGGCGCGGGAAGCCCGGCGTTTGCGGATAGGTCAGCGCAAGCACTTCGGGACAAAGGCTGGAACCGCCCATGCCAAGCAGCAGTACGTCGGAGAACCCGGCGCTCTTGACCTCGTTGGCCAAGTCGTTCAGCTTGGCGGCGCCGGCGAGTTGTTCGTCGGTGATGCCGAGCCAGTCCAGCCAGTTGGCCTCGTCATCGCCGGTCCAGAGGGAGGCGTCGCCCTGCCAGAGCCGTCTTACCTTTCCCGATGCCCGCCAGTTGTTAATGTTTTTTTTTACCGCAGTGTCAAGATCGCCCGGAAGCGATGCGCTCTGTCGATTGACCTGCGGCGTGGGCATGGTTGGTCGCTTCGTATTCTTCTCGACCGCGGCCAGCAGGGCGTCGAAGGCGTCGGCAAATAGTTTTACGCCGTCGGTCGTCAACTTGTCGGTCACGTCCTTCATGACAGTGCCAACGGCGGCCAGATCGGCCATCGTTCTCCGCGCAGCGTCGAGGTTCTCGGTCAGACTCGGGCGCGGCTTGCCATGATCGCGGAAGGCATCGAGCGTCGCCGGTGGAACGGTATTGACGGTGTCCGGCCCGATCAATTCCTCGACGTAGAGCACGTCGCGGTAATTCGGATTCTTGGTGCTAGTGCTCGCCCACAACACGCGCTGCGTCTGCGCGCCCTTGGCGGCCAGCGCCTTCCAGCGCGGAGAAGAAAAGATGCGCTGGTAGGCCTCGTAGGTCAGCTTGCCGTTCGCGATCGCGACTTTCCCCTGAATCCCCTGCAACTTCGCCTTGCGGGAGGGGTCCGTTTCTTTCTTCAGTTGGTCGCCAATCAGCGAGTCGACCAGCGAATCGATGCGGCTAATGAAGAAGCTGGCGACGCTGGCAATCTTGCTCACATCGCCGCCGGACGCAGCGAATTTCTCAACCCCGTCAATGAAAGCCGCGGCGACTTCCTCATACACTTCCTGCGCAAACAGCAGCGTCACGTTGACGTTGATGCCCTCGCCGATGAGCTCGCGAAACGCGGGTATGCCCTCGGCGGTGCCTGGCACCTTGATCATCACATTATTGCGGGCCACGCTCTTCCACAGTCGTCGCGCCTCGGCGATGGTGCTGTTGGTATCGAGCGCGAGATACGGAGATACTTCAAGACTCACATAGCCGTCGCGCTTCTTCGTGCTCTGGTAGACGGGCGCGAGCAGGTCGGCCGCGTCCTGAATATCGCGGATCGCCAGCAGCTCGTAGCGGCCTTTGGCGTCAAGGTCGGTGCGGTTGGCGAGCGAGTCCAGGAAATCCTGGTACTGGGTCGACCCCGCAATGGCCTTCTCGAAAATCGAGGGATTGGAAGTCATTCCGCGCAGGCCGTCTTCCGTGATCAGGCGCTGCAGTTCGCCGCCCTGCAGCAGGTCGCGGCGGATGTAGTCGAGCCAGATGGACTGGCCGAAAGTCTGAAGTTGGGTGAGAGGATTCGCAGCTTTTGCAATGTCGAGCGTGCCTACTGGATTCATAATCATCTCCTAAACTGAGCCAGGCAACAGAAAAATCGCCTGACGTTAATAAATAAATTGTCACTTCAGCGTTACGAAAAATTCGCACGCCGAGGTCCAACAATTTGATTCCCCGTAGAGACGCGGCTTGCCGCGTCTCCCTCGCCGCGATTGCCTTGCCCCGTCTCTACACGAGCAGTTCGCGTGCGGCCTGCAGGACGGCATCGGAAGTGAAGCCGAACTTCTTCTGCAAATCCTTGAGCGGCGCGGACGCTCCAAAAGTGTGCATCCCTATGATGCGTCCTTTCGCTCCCGCGTATTGCGCCCAGCCGAAAGTCGATGCCATCTCGACCGCGACCCGCGCCGTGACGTCGGGCGGAAGCACCTCGTCGCGGTAACTCTGATCCTGATGCTCGAACAAATCCCACGAAGGCATGCTGACGACGCGCGCCCGGATGCCTTCCGCTCCTAGTTTCTCGTAGGCGTCGATGCACAGATAAACCTCGCTGCCGGTGGCCATCAGGATCACTTGCGGTTTGCCGCCTTCGGCGTTGGCCAGGATGTAGGCGCCGCGAGCCAAGCCTGCGGCTGATGCGTATTTCGTGCGATCGAATGTCGGCACAGCTTGTCGCGTCAGGATCAGCGCCACCGGTTCCTTCCGCAGCTTCATGATTACTTTCCACGCCTCGACGACCTCGTTGGCGTCGGCGGGACGCAGCGTCATCAGCCCGGGAACCGCTCGCAGCGTGATCAGTTGCTCGATGGGTTGGTGAGTCGGTCCGTCTTCCCCGACGCCGATGGAATCGTGGGTGAAGATCCAGATCGAGGGTACTTCCATAACGGCCGAGAGGCGGATTGGCATCTTCATGTAGTCGCTGAAGATCAGGAAGGTCGAGCCGTAGGCGCGGATTTTCGACAGCGCCATGCCATTGACAATCGCGCCCATCGCGTGTTCGCGAATGCCAAAGTGGAAGTTGCGCGCGTTGTAATGACCCGCTTCGAAATCGCCCGCGCCGTCGAAGGTGAGCCGCGTCTTCGTCGATGGATACAAATCGGCCGAGCCGCCCATGAGCCAGGGATCGTTTTTGGCGATGGCATTGAGAACCTTGCCGGACGAATCGCGGGTCGCCATTCCTTTCGCATCGGGCGCAAATGTGGGAAGGTCCTTGTCCCATCCGTCCGCCGGTTGCCGACTTTGCAAGCGTCCGAATTGAGCCGCTAAATCCGGATACTGCGCGCTGTACTTGCTGAACAGCGCGTTCCACTGCCCGCTCAATTGCCGCCCGCGCTTGCCCATCACGTCGCGAAAATTCTCGCGCACTCCATCGGGCACCAGGAACTTGGCGTCTTCCGGCCAGCCGTACACGCGCTTCGTCAGTTTCACTTCTTCCTCGCCGAGCGCTTCGCCGTGCGCTTCTCTTGTGTCCTGGCGGTGCGGCGAACCGTAACCAATGTGGCTGTTGACGATGATCAGCTTGGGGCGATCCTTAATACTGAGCGCGTGAGTATAGGCATTGGCCAGCGCGACCAGATCGTTGGCATCGCCGACGTGCTGAACATCCCAACCATAGCTGGCGAAGCGGGCGGCCACATCTTCGTCGAAAGCGAGATCGGTGTTGCCCTCAATCGTGATGTGGTTGCTGTCGTAAATCCAGCACAGGTTTGAAAGTTTGAGATGCCCGGCCACCGACGCGGCTTCCGAGGAAATTCCTTCCATCATGTCGCCGTCGCCGCAAATCGCCCAAACGTTGTAGTCGAACAATTCGAATCCCGGACGATTGAAATACTCTGCCAGCCAGCGCTCGGCGATCGCCATGCCCACGCTATTGGCCACGCCTTGACCCAGCGGACCGGTGGTCGTCTCCACACCCGTGGTCAAGCCGTGCTCGGGATGGCCCGGCGTTTTGCTGCCGATTTGCCGGAAATTCTTGATCTCATCGAGCGACAGGGCAGGGGTGGAAAGAACTTTGTCCTCGGGGCTTACTTCGCGCACGCCCGCCAGATGCAGCAGGGAATACAGCAGCATGGAGGCGTGCCCATTGGAGAGCACGAAGCGGTCGCGGTTCGGCCAGATCGGATCTTCCGGGTCATAGCGCAGAAACTGCTGCCACAAACAGTAGGCAACCGGAGCCAACGCCATCGGCGCCCCGGGATGCCCCGAGTTCGCCTTCTGCACGGCGTCCATCGAAAGCGTGCGAATGGTGTTGATACACAACAAGTCGAGCTGAGTACCGGCGGCGATAGACTGGCCGACGATAGACTGGTCAGTGACAGCCATCAATTCTCTCCTCGCAAATCAGCTTGCATTGCCCTTCAAAGTTAGATGAAGTCAGCGCCAAATGGATACACGCGCCAACCGCTCCAAGTCTACATCGCGATCGAGAAACAATTCGAGGCACGAGAGGACGAAGCTGCAATTCTACACCGGGAAGAATTTGGCTCACTGGAGTGGAATGAGTGGCGCTGACTTGTGCAACGCCGAGTGCCGATTTCAGGCCAATTTCAGGTAAGAAAAACTTATCCTAGCTGATCTTGTGTTGCAGCGTGGCCGCCAGTTGGTCCACATCTTTTGCCGAAAGGTTCATCAGGTTCGGGTCAAGGATCGGGATGCGGTTCGTTCCGACCGCGTCCCGCCGCACCTGGATCAGCAATGCCTGCAGCGCCCGGGCATCGTATTTTTGCGGCGTCAGGCGGATCAATTCCTGCAGCGTGGCTCCGATCGTCAAGCGTTCCCGGTAGGGACGTTCGCTGGTCATGGCGTCGAAGCTCTCGGCCAGGGCCACGATGCGCACCGCTTGCGGTATTTCGTCCCCATGCAAGCCGTCCGGGTACCCCGACCCATCGGCGCGCTCATGATGCCAGCGCACGATTTCCGGAATCTGCGGCCAGGGAAACTGCACTTGGCTGACGATCTGATGCCCAATGATCGTGTGCTCCCTCATCTCGTGGGATTCTTGCTCGTCGAGCTTCGCGGCTTTTCCGAGCAGCCGCTTATCGACGGCAACCATGCCGATGTCGTGCAGATAGGCCGCCGACCGCAGCGACGCCACATCGCTCGGATCCATCCCCAGAGCTTCGCCGATGGCTTGGGCGTAGCGGCCGACGCGCAGTGTGTGTCCATGAATGTTGACGTGTTTGACGTCGATGGCGGTGGCGAAAGCTTCGAGCGCGTTGTCGTAGAACCCGTGCAGCGAGGCCAGCAGCCGCAGGTTTTCAGAAACCCGTTGGGTCAGCGTCTGGCCCAGAGTGTGATTCTGAATGGCCAGCGCCAGGTAGGGGCTCAGCATTTCAAAAGCATCGAGCGCGTCTTCCTCGTATGCCGCGTCGCCGGGCCGGCGTCCCAGGGCGATCACTCCCGCCAGCTTTCCCCGAACTTTCAGTGGGCAAACGCACTTGAACAGTTCGGGCGCGACATTGCCGTTCGAACTCAGGAAGAGATCGTAGGTGGAACTGTTGAGTACGACCGGGCCGGTGGCCGCAGTCAGGGTGTGCACGTGGCGGGGAAGCAGGGGGACCAGCGACGGTTCCGGCAGCAGCGCGAATCCTTGCGCATCGACCGAGGTCAGCAAGGAAGGCCGTTCGCTAAACGAAAACAGGACAGCCTCGCGCGCGCCAGCCGCCTCCATCACGGCGGCCAGCATGGCGCGAGCGGTTTCGCGGAAGTCGCGGTCCGCCGTTAGTTCGCGCCCCAAATCCGCTAGCGCTTCGACTGTGCGTAAAAGCTTTTTGAAATTGGTTCCCTGCAATGCTCGTGCGGAGCTACATGCGAGAAACCAGAGCGCCTACCAGCGTAGCACCGCCCGGCGGCTGGATTGTTAGTTAGTTTGGTGCAACGGAAGAACATCGGGCGATCGGAACATCGGGCCATCGGGTCATCTTTCCCTGCCTGAACCTCCGATCACCCGGCGGGTGCCCCGGTTCGGCCCGGTTATCACGGCGGACCGTGATTGGGCTCACTGCGCCACATTGGGGTTTAGTGGAGAATAAAACTGCATTAGTGTCGTGCGTCGCCAGGAGCCCTTCCTGGCAGCGGCGTACTCTAGGAGGAGCAGCGGAGCGCGTCGGCAGTGGAATGCGATAAGCGCGGTTCCATCGAGAGGAGGTTCTCGATGAACAAAAAGATATTCATTTCTGTGGCGTTGATTGTGGTTTTCTGCGGTCTTTTTTGCAGTTTGGCCCTATCCCAAACGGGTACCAAGAAGAAAAGGCCGCTTCCCTACGAATACGGCCGGGTCATCATTGACAACTACTCCGAGAAAGCGAACCTTGCGCCCGTCGTCTTCGAACATTGGATCCACCGCTCCATGTTCACCTGCCGAGTCTGTCACGTGGACATCGGTTTTGCGATGAAGGCCGGAGCCACGGACATCAAGGCGGCGGACAACGCGCACGGTTATTACTGCGGCACCTGTCACAACGGGAAGATGGTCGCTGACGGAAAAACGGTCTTCCAAGCCTGCTCCAGGAAGGTGAACTTGGAAGACGAGAAGAGATGCGAGCGATGCCACTCCTACGGACGGAAAGTCGCATCCGATTTCGACTTCTTCCAATTCAGTCAACCGCTTCCGAAGGAACGCTTCGGGAACGGGTTGGATTGGGAAAAATCGGAGGAGTTGGGACTCATCAAGCCGGCCAGTTTTCTTCCTGGCGTCTCCGGGCAAAAAAATTCCCTTGCCGTGCAGAAAGACTTTGCACTCAACGCTAAGGTTGAGGGAATGCCCAACATCATCTTCTCCCATAAGAAACACACGGTCTGGAACGGATGCGAACTCTGCCACCCGGATATATTCATGGGCGTGAAAAGAGGCACCGTGAAGTACTCAATGGTGGACATATCGCAAGGAAAGTCCTGCGGCGCGTGCCATACCACGGTGGCGTTTCCTTTGACGGATTGCCAGCGCTGCCACTCCAAACCGGTACAACCCTGAGGATAGGGGTCCATGGTCTTCAAAGCGAGGTTCGAGACAACCATTAGTGCCGTACTGCTGTTCCTGGGGCTCGCCGGCTTGTGCGGCATGCGTGCTATCGGCGGGCCTTCCGCATCTGCTTCGCAGGCGGACGAGGCGCAGGAGTCCTGGCAGAAGGAGTTCGATAACGTTTGCGCGAAGACCGAGGATGCCATGACTTTCTCGCAGGAGGAACTGACGGATCTTATTCGGAGATGCGACAGTCTCCAGCCGCGGATCGAAAAGCTCGACGAATCGCGAAAAAAGGTCTACCTGGAACGACTACGAAAATGCCGAGGTCTTTATGCCTACGTCCTCGATGCAAAAAGGAAAGAGAAGAAATGAGCGCGGGCGTCTCCTGCTCGTGCTGGCCTGCGGAATCTTACCCCTCTCAGCTCTAGCATATATCGCGTCTGCCCAAATCTATTTGCCCCGACCTGCACCGGAACCGTCCGAATATGGCAAGGTGATTCTTGACAATTACTCTGGGGCGGAGCCGGGTGCGGTCGTATTTGATCATTGGCTGCACCGGTCCAAGTTCACCTGCCGGGTCTGCCATGTCGATGTCGGCTTTGCCATGGAGGCGAAGGCCACCGGCATCAATGTGAGCACGAACCGCCAAGGTTTCCATTGCGGCGCCTGCCATGATGCTAAGAAGGTGTTCGAAGGAAAAACCATCTTCGCTGCCTGCTCCGATGCCGCCAACGACAAGCAGTGCGACCGGTGCCATTCCCTGGGCAAGAGGGGCGTAAGGAAATATAAGTACAAAGAGTTTACGGCGAAATTCCCGAAAGGCATTTACGGTGTGAATTGGGAGGCGGCGGAGAGATCTGGAGTCATCAAACCCGCCGATTTTGTTGAAGGGCTATCCGTCAAAAAGGCGCCGATGCGGAGCCGGGAAGATTTTTCCGTCGAAGCAGGTTACCCTTGGGTCCACCCTATTAACTTCTCTCACGAGAAGCATTCCATCTGGAACGGCTGTGAACTCTGCCATCCCGAAATATTCCCCACGGCCAAGAAAGGCACGATCCGCTTCTCGATGTTTTCTAATATCGAAGGCCGATACTGCGGCGCCTGCCATGGAAAGGTCGCTTTCCCGCTCAACAACTGCCAAGGGTGCCACCCAAACGCGCCGACATGGGTTCCATAACCGGGCACTAGGCATCGGGTGATCGGGCCATCTTCTCCTATTCGAACTTCCGATCACCCGATGACCAGATCACCCGATGACCCGATCATCTACACGCCGACCGGGAACGGCTTGGTGTGGCTTTCCGAACCCACCGAGAGTCCGGCGAACCGCCCCTGTAGCAGTGACATCAGCCCGGTGACCCAGTAACCGATCACGAACAACAGCAGGAAGGGAACCGTGATGTAGTTTTCGTTGTCGATGGCGTAAGAGACCGCCAGCGCGAAATACGTTCCGATCAGGAGTTCAATCCACGGAACCCATCCCAGACGCTTGCGGTATTTTTTCGCGCCGACCCTGTCCTTCTTCGATTCGACGCGGTACTTGGGAGTCCGGGCGAAGGCGGTCTGCTTGCCCGCCAGCGCTTCCAGCACGGCAATCGTATTGGTGATCGTCAGCCCGATTCCCAACGACATCAACAGTGGCAGGTAGAGCAGCGAGCGCAGCCAGCTTTTCGGAAACAGTTCCTTCTGCGAAACCAAATAGAAGCTGGAAATAGAAAACGTCGAAGCCAGGAACAGGGGCAGGTCGATGTAGAGCATCTGGAACCATCCCTGATAGAAGCGAATAACCATGGCGGGCAGCAGCAAAACCGAGAGCACGATCATCAGTGGATAGCTGAGGTTGGCCGTCAGGTGATACCAGGCTTCGATTTTCACATGCCGTGATGCGTCGCTCGCGAACACCTTGGGGAGTATTTTCTTGGAGACCTGGATCAACCCCTTCGCCCAGCGCGCCTGCTGCGTCTTGAATGCGGTCATTTCCACCGGCAGCTCGGCTGGACATTCGACGTCCTGCAAATAAAGAAACTTCCATCCTTTGAGCTGCGCCCGATAGGAAAGATCGGTGTCTTCGGTGAGCGTGTCGTGCTCCCAGCCGCCGGCTTCGTCAATGGCGCAGCGCCGCCACATGCCGGCCGTGCCGTTGAAGTTGAAGAAAACGCCGCTGCGTGACCGTGCCGAGTGTTCCAGCACGAAATGGCCGTCGAGCAGAATAGCTTCGACCTCGGTCAGCAACGAGTAGTTGCGGTTGATGTGCGTCCAGCGCGTCTGCACCATGCCCACCTTGGGGTCGGTGAAGTGGTGGATGCACTTCATTAGAAAATCGGATGGCGGAACAAAATCGGCGTCAAAGATGGCAATGAATTCGCCCTGTGCCGTTTTCAATCCTGCTTCCAAAGCGCCCGCCTTGTAGCCCTCGCGATTGTCGCGATGCAGGTAGACGACCGGATTTCCCAATGCGGCGTAGCGCTCTACCAGAATGCGGGCGACCTCGACGGTCTCATCGGTCGAATCGTCGAGCAACTGGATGTCGAGTTTTTCTTTCGGATAGTCGAGCCGGCAGACGGCGTCGAGCAGCCGTTCCACCACGTATTGCTCGTTAAAGATCGGCAACTGCACAGTCACCCGCGGCAGCTCATCGAAATGGAAATGAGCCGCGGGTTCCGTCGTCTTGTTTTTTTTGTGCTTGTAATAAAGATAGACCAGCCAGTAGCGGTGCGCGCCGTACGCTGCCAGGATTATCAGCACGATGAAATAGGGAATCAACAGCGCCAGATCAAAAGCATTGACTTGGTAAAGGCCCTGAAAAGTTTTGTCGAGAAAATGCTGGCGAAGGTAGTGTCCTAAGCCCTTAGAGGCAAGGATTAGAATCAGGGCCGGCGGGGAAGAAGTAAGCGTCAAATCCATGAACTCAACAGCGCCATAAAGCAAAAAGAAAAAAGGCAGCGCAAGCATTGTACCTGATCGGTCGAAGCGCATTGAGACATTGAATCATTGAGGCATTGAATCATTAGGTTATGGGAAGCGAAAATCGTTCGATGGCTCGAGGATTCAATGGACCTCCTTACCGCCACTCCTCACCCACTGGACTAGGCTTCAGTTCGATCGTCTGATGAGAACCCTCCTCTACTTTCACCGCCGCGCCATTCGCTTCCTGCGACTTCAGGAAGTCGGGGTTACGCCAGATGCCATCTTCCACATCCTGCCAGGCATAGAGTGTGTAGCTGCCCGGAGCCAGGCCACGAATCATATAACGTCCATGCTGATCGGTCGATCCGGTCGCGACGCGATCTGGAAGCTTGCGGTATTTTTCTTCGGGCACGGCCACCACGGTGATGTTGGCCAGGGGATGGTCATTGTTTACTTGGTCATTATTATTTATATGATTATTGTTTACCGGATCGGTGTCCCCATCTTTTCCCTTTTCAACGACAGTTCCCTCGACCGTACCTGCCTTGGTACTCACCACCACATCAAGCGTCGCCGGCCCGCTAGCCGTGAATCCGGTTGCGATATCTCGTCCGCCGAGTGTTACCGATTTCAGAAAGTAGCTGCCCTGTCCACCGCCCCCATACACTTGCACGATGTAGGTGCCGGGGTTCACGTCTTTCCATTCAAAGTTGCCCAGCCGGTCCACGGACGCGTTCGTTCCAAAAAAATCCTGGGACATGAAGAAAGCGGGATCTTCCGGCAACTCGGCCAGACGCAGGTTTACCACGTACTGCGTGACGTCTCCGGCAGCGCCGCCGTCGTTGTGGAGATGACCGGAGAGCCTGAAGGACGGCAAGGGAATTAACTTGATACCTTCCACGTCGGCGGCGACGACGCTGACATCCTGATGCACGGAGAGCAACTGCGTTCCCGTGCCGGCCCCCGCCCTCAACACGTAGGCTCCGGGAGCGACGCCCCGCACTTCGAATTGCCCGTCCGCTCCGATTTCATTCGCATTCGCCCCATAAGCATCGCCCGCTTTAGAGACCAACTCGACGACCGGCTTCTGGCCAGCCGTGACGCCGCTGACGATTCCGCGAATGCGATACGTTCTCGCCGGCACTAGCGTGAAGTTGACCGGCATTTCATCGCCCGCCTTAAGCGTTAGAATCGAAGCCTGCACGGCATCGTAGGTGCCCGGATAGTAAGTAGAGACGTAACGAGTATCGGGCTGGGCGTCGCCCGGGTTAGCGCTCGGGGGCGATTTTTCCTGCTGCGTTTCGTAATCGCGGAAGTCCGGAGGCGGCATGGCCATGATCGAATACTGGCCGGGAAACAAGCCGGCGAGTCGGTATTCGCCAAGGTCGTTGGTGGCACCGCTCCCCACCGCTTCGCGCGCTGCTTTCCCTGGTTTTTTCTTGAACGCGATCACCCTGACACCGAACATCGGGTCGCCGTCCTCGTCCGTGACCCGGCCGCTGATGACCGCTGTGGGCAACATCCGAAGCAGCAGGTCCACCGACTGCCCCGCCTGAACTGTGACCACGTTAACGTCAGACTTGAGCCCGCGCTCATTTACCCCGACAAGGCCGGCTTTCTCGAGGAAGATCCGGTAACGTCCCGGCACGACCTTCTCAACGCGGAAATGGCCGTCGGCGTCGGTCGTAGCGGTGTAATTTCCGCCCTGTTTCTGGTCTTCGGCGATCACTTGCACCAGTACTTTCTTGAGCGCCTCACTACCCGGCTCCTTCACCACCGCGCCGGCAATGGAGGACGCGCTCGCGGTGGCGGCGTACTCCCGCGTGCTTGCCAGCAACAAGCCGCTGAGCAGGAAGGTGGCTAGGCCGAGAGCGCGCGTCATGGATGTTGGCATAGGAGATCGCGTAGGGACGGCCGCCCTCGGCCGTCCAGGCGAGCGCAGCTCGCTTCGTTTTCGTTGATTCATTCTTGCACTAGCAAGGTGGCTGGGCTTCGCCCCGCTGGACGGCCGAGGGCGGCCGTTCCTACGTGAGCCTGGCCAATCAGTTCAGAAAATATTGCCGGTACAACGTATCCCGCTGCGCCGGACGGAAGCCCGCATCGCGTATGATGCGCCGCAATTCCTCTTCGGTTGTGCAGTTGGTCACGCCCGCGGCGCGGACCACGTTCTCCTCCAGCATCACCGAGCCCACGTCGTTGCCGCCGAAGCGCAAGCCCATCTGGCAGACTTTCAATCCTTGCGTCACCCAACTGGACTGCACGTTCACGAAATTCGAAAGATAGAGCCGCGAAATTGCCAGTAGCTTCAGATATTCCACCGCCGTGGCCTCATCCCAGTGGCGTCCGCCGAGCGCAGTGTTCGCCGGCTGAAAGCTCCACGGGATGAACGCCGTGAACCCGCCCGTCTCCTGCTGCAAATCGTAAAGACACTGAAAGTGGTTGATGCGGTGTTCGATAGACTCGCCGACGCCAAACATCATGGTCGCAGTGGTCCTCATGCCGAGCTGGTGAGCGGTGCGATGCACCAGCAGCCAATCCGCGGTCAGGCATTTCAGCCGAGCGATTTTGTAGCGGACTTCGTCGTCCAGAATCTCAGCCCCGCCGCCCGGGATCGAATCGAGGCCGGCGTCGCGCAGGCGCGCAATCGTATCGCGCACGCTCAGATTGCTGTGCTCGGCAATAGCCAAAATCTCTGAAGCGGAGTAGCAGTGCAGGTGGACTTTAGGGAAGCGCTGCTTGATGCCACTGAGCATGCGCTCATGCCAGTCAATCTTGAGGTCGGGATGCAGCCCGCCCTGCATCAGCACGCCCGTGCCGCCAAGTTCCACCGTCTCGCGAATTTTTTCGTAGATGGTGTCGAAATCGAGGATGTAGCCTTCTTGCGCCGCCGGCCCCTTCAACGGACGATAAAACGCGCAGAACGTGCAATATTCCGTGCAGAAGTTGGTGTAATTAATGTTGCGGTCGATGATGTAAGTCACGACGCCTTCCGGGTGCAGCTTGCGACGGACCGCGTCCGCCTCCATGCCAATCCCGATCAGGTCGTCGGACCGAAACATCTCCACAGCCTGCTGTTTGCTCAGGGACATCCTCTTCACCCCAGGGTAATGGCTATTTTAGCTGGTGGGAGGGGGTGGAGGCGAGTTTGCCGAAAACGCCCGAAGGCTGTCGGCGTTTGTACTCGAACAGCCCGTACAGCGCGCCCAGCGCTGAGAAAGCGATCAGGGCGATAAGCACTGGCCAGTAGTACGTCGCAAAGAACTTCACAATATGCCGGCCGTAGTGGAACCCGAGATAAGCCAGGATGGTGAACCGAATGCCGCGCCCCACGGCCAAAGCGGTCAGAAACTTCCTGGTGGGATACTGCATGGCGCCGGCCGCCAAAAGCATGGGCACAATGGGAAAGGGCGGCGGAAGGATCGCCGGGATCGCAACCGCCGCGAAGCCCCAGCGTTCAAAAATTGCGTATACCTTGTCGGTCTTCTTCTTCGAGAACCTTTTTTCCAGAGTTTCCTTACCACCTTTGCGAGCCATGCGGTAAGTGAGATAGCCGCCGAGAATAGCTCCCGCCGTCGCCATGATTGCGTAGTAGACCCACGGTTCGCGATGGTGCGCGGCGAGCAGAATGGTGACGATGTCCGTGCTGCCCGGAAGAGGGATGACCGAGTTGTCGACAAGT
>Ga0208827_1000298_pt1 | contig 25940 bp, 18 predicted proteins | sample Sb_taG_5_FD_187709 | JGI IMG/M metagenome (GOLD analysis project Ga0208827, IMG submission 187709) | Peat soil microbial communities from Weissenstadt, Germany - Sb_50d_8_FC metaG (SPAdes) (version 2) | ecosystem: Environmental > Terrestrial > Soil > Wetlands > Peat | place: Germany... | reverse complement strand
CTGGTCGTCGCGCGACGCGCTGAAGGATGCCAACGCAATGTTGTCGACAATGGCCGGTCCATCCACAATGTTGGCGCCGGAAGCAGCCTTGGCCGATCTGAGGAGATCGGCCGTCACTTTTTCCCTCTCCAGCTTCCCGGCCGCGTGAAACTGGATATTCAAATTGCCCACCGAGAAATCGGGCAAATCGGGAAAACGGCCGTCCGAATAAAGATGAACTTCCGCGACAATACCCTCGGCAGCAACATAGGTTCGCTCCTTCCCTGGCTCAGGGTTGCTGGGACGCACACTGGCATCGTCGGTGGACCGGCTGGGATTGGCCAGGCTATCCGCCAGGCTCAAAGCCTCTTCGATGCGCGTTGGCCTCTGAGTCTGCTCGATCCTTTCGATTGCCGAGCGAATCTGTCCGCGATTGTTGGTGTACGACTGGAGAATTTCGGCACTCGAATTAAAGACGATGACCATCCCAACGTCGTCATCTGCAGAGCCATCCACTTCCTTGAGCGCTTCTTGCTTCGCCCACTGGAGCCTATTGGGCGCAACATCAGTGGCTCCCATGCTCGCGGAATTGTCGATCATGAGGATATAGTGCTTTCCCCCGCCCGTCCGGGCATGGACCCGGAAATCCATGATCGCATAAATCAGAGCCAGAAGCGCGAGCAGCTGCAACAAAAGAAGGAGATTGTGGCGAAGCCACTGGAACAGGGCGTTTACGTGCAGGTCTTCGATGCTCTTGCGCCACAGAAAGGTACTGGGCACGCTGAGCGGCTTACGCTTGAGCTTGAGAAAGTAAAGGAGGACCAGGGCGACAGGAATCAAAAGCAGCATCAGCGCCAGCCACCAGGCAAAGGGGATGTGATAGGTCAGATGATAGTTTTTCTGCAGGAAAGTATTGACCTTGCTTTCACCGCCGAGAACGTTCAGCGCAAAAAGCACGGCACCTGGAATGGCAAGGAGCAGAAGGATCACCAGTGCCAGCGCGAACCAAGAGCGAGCCAGCCCCTTCAACCAATCGTTCATGCGCGCTGCCATAGGACCATCACTTTACGAGGCCACGCTGCCGAAGGTAGGTAAGCACCAATCGATCAAAGGGCACCTGGTTGCTCGTGAACAGATAGGCAATGCCTCGCCGCGTGCAGTATTCGTAAAGGCCAGCGCGGTAAGCTGCCAGGTTTTGCTTGTAGCGTTTGAGAAGAGGCGCGCTCACGGTGATCTCCGCAACGTCTTCGTCCTCCACGTCCACAAGCTGAAGATCACCGACGATTTCGGGTTCGATCTCTTCCTGTGAGAGGATCTGGATCACGTAAATATCAAGCTGCCGGGCCACGAGGTAACGGAATGCCTCCTCATAGCCGCCCTTGTCCATGAAATCGCTGAGAAGTACCACGATGCCTTTGCCGCTGCATTTGAGGGTGAACGCTTTCAGCGCCCGGCGCAAATCGCTCGGTCCGGCAGGCTCCAGCTTACGCACAAAATCCATCATGCGCCACACGCTGCGGCGACCACGAAGGGCAGGCATGCTCTGCGTCAGACGATCGTTGAATGCCTCAATCACTACACGGTCCATGTTGACCAATCCGATGAAGCCGAGTGCAGCCGCGATCTGCTTGGCGACGTGCAGCTTCGAAGGCGTACCAAAATCCATTGAAAGGCTGTTGTCGATAAGGATGTAAAAGTGCAGGTCCTCCTCTTCCATGAAGAGGCGGATAAAGAGTTTGTCGAGCCGACCGAGCAGGTTCCAGTCCAGGAACCGCAAATCATCTCCCACTACGTAATTGCGGTAGTCAGCGAATTCGACGCTCTGCCCTTTGCGTTTGCTGCGGCGCTCGCCCTTGAGCCGGCCCAGAAAGATTTTCCTCGAGACCAACTCGAGCTGTTCGAGTTTGGCCAGGAATTCCGGATCCAACAGAGGCTTAGTTTGCGTGTCCAAGAGTGTTGTCCCCGGATCGCGAGGTTACACGCGGAGCGGGCTTGGCAGGTCACTTGCCTTCTCCGGCACATCGTTGAGCAGTTGGGCAAGGACGCTATCGGAAGCAATATTCTCCGCCTGGGCCTCGAAATTGAGTAGCACACGATGTCGCAGGGCCGGCAAGTAGACCCTGCGAATGTCCTCGAAGCTGACATTGTAACGACCTTCCAACAAGGCCCTTACTTTGCCGGCCAGAACCAGCGCCTGGGCACCGCGTGGGCTGGCCCCGCAACGGATGTACTTGTTCGTCTCACCCGTGGCGAACTCGCCTTGCGGGTGCGTGGCAAGAACCAATCGAATGGCGTAGTCTTGGACTGCCGGCGCGACCAGGACCTCGCGTACTAATTGCTGCCAGTGGCAGATCTCCTCGCCGCTCATCGCTCTTTCCGCCTGGGGCCATTCGCCACGCGTCGTGCGGTCGAGGATGGTGGCCATCTCCTGACGCCCGGAGTAGTTCACGATCAATTTGAAGAAAAAGCGATCGAGCTGCGCTTCGGGCAGGGGGTAGGTCCCTTCCTGTTCGATTGGGTTTTGTGTTGCCATCACGAAGAACGGTTCCTTCAAGCGATGCATTGTCCCGCCGACGGTGATGCTGTGCTCCTGCATGGCTTCGAGCAAGGCCGACTGGGTTTTCGGAGTGGCTCGATTGATCTCGTCAGCCAGGACAATTTGCGCGAAAAGGGGACCGGGCTGGAAGTTAAATGAGCGCTTGCCATCCGGTGTATCCATGATGATGTTTGTGCCAATGATGTCGGAGGGCATGAGATCGGGCGTGAACTGAATGCGATTAAATGCCAGGTCGAGCACCTGGCTGAGCGTTCGCACCAGCAGTGTCTTTCCTAACCCGGGAACCCCCTCGAGAAGGGCATGGCCACCCACGAAGAGGCATGTGAGCACACCGTGCACAATGTCGGAGTGGCCGACAATTACCTTGCCAATCTCGCCTTCGATTCGGGCATATGCTTTGCGAAAATCTTCAGCTCGCTGCTGCATCGATTGGGGTGACGACATGGAATGATCGTTGCTCCTATATTGGGTCGAACTCCAGGTTCTCGTCGTTACCGCTGGCGGCTATCTAGGACGCGAGGCGAGAACGGCTTAATTGTCTTTCTCTTCTTCCCGCTCTTGCCAGACCCGCTTCTTGGCCTTCAAGAGTCGGCTGGCATAGTCCACGGGTTCCTGCTGCACTTCGGGTGAGATTTGGGGGGCTAGTCTTGGCGGCGCGCTGCTAGTGGCTGAGGTGGTCAGCACCTCCTCGGCTCCGGGAGCTACAGGAACAGTCCCCTCTCCGCCTTCGAAGCGCCGCGTAGCCCGCAGATGCTCAAGCTTCTCGCCAACCTGCGCCTTCCGGCTCTTCAGTCGATCGATGAATTGCGGCGTTTGCGCGGCTTGAGTTGCCCGGCCTCGGAGCCTACCCCAGAGCCGCGTTCCTGCAGCGATGGCCTCCGCCGGTTGCAGAGCAATGCGGCGCACTGCCACATCGAAAAACAGACCTACTGCGGTTAGGAAAACCAGCCAGTACCAGACCGGTTGCAGGTTCTTGAACTGAGGAAGGCCGGAACGGAATACTTCCCCGGAGAGTTTGGCAGCTTCCAGCCCGGTTTCATTCCCGGCAGAAATCTTGGCGAGAGCGTCCTCCGGGATCGTGATGCCCCCGGTCATGGCGCGCAACTTCTCCATTACCGCGATATTGCTTTCCGTGTCGGCAAACTCCGGAGAGTATGGGATAGTGACGCCCGAACGGATGCTGTCGACCTCCTGTTTGATGACCTCCTTGCCATTTTCCCTGGTCTTCACGGTGCGCTTCGACTGGACATTGATGAAGTAAGAACCGGCATCCTCTACCTTGAACTCGGCCTCATACCGACCGCTATTCTTCTGCTCGAACTTGAGTTCCAGTTTATGGGCGTCATCAGGATGGGGCATAGGAGTGGTGATCCCGCCAGCGAGGACCAGGTCCGTCATTGGCCGGTTATTGTTGTCGCGTGCGTCAATCGATACTTTGACCCTGCCGTCATTAAGGTCCGTGTTGATTATCATCCGACCAGACTCCGTCGGCCGCAATGACCATTCCACGACCTGCTCCCAAAACTTGGCGTACATGTCCGAACTGGCCCAATCCCGGTCCCATGCTGGCTTGTCGGGCTTGCTGCGAGCATCGCTCGTGAACGCCACTGCCTTACCGAGGCCGTAGGGCCAGTACGCCAGTATCGGGAATTCCTGCTCGCCAGCCTGCGGACTCAAGATCGGCATTTCCACGAGGGGCGACTGCTTGGGCGTGGTGCGCACGTACCCATAGAGCGGGCTCAATGAATCGGGCATCTTCTCTGTGGGACCGCTCTTGAATTTCAGGATAGGTTGGAAGCGTTTGTCATAAACGAAGGACTGGCTGACGAGCCTGGTCTCCTTGATATAAATGGCCGGCAGCGCGCGCGGACTGTTCACCTTGTAGAACCGCCCTCCTGTCGCATCGGAAATGGCTTTCATCGCCTGGTCCTGCGACGCTCCGTGCGTAGCGACGCCCACGGTCGTTACAGTAACCTTGTCCCGCTTCATCTTGTTGAGCAGGCTGCGATCCGACAGCGGCGGATCGCCATCGCTGATGATAATGACGTGCTTTGTCGCCAGCTGCCGTTCAGGTTCCGTAAGCTTCTCATACGCCATTTTCAAGGGACCATCGAAGTCAGGCATGTCGCCGGGCGTCATTCGATCCACGAGGCTAAGCAGGGAGTTGCGCTTGGTGCCGATGACCTGCAAAGCGATGTGCCATTTGTGGACGCCCCAGTCGTAATGGAGGATACCCACCTCGTCCACGATTGAAAGCTTCCGGATGGCCAGCTTGGCGATTTCCTTTTGCCAGCGATTGCCGTCGGCCATTTCTGAAGCGTGCATGATCATCGCCAGGCCGCCTTTTCCCTGGACTTTGAAAGACTTGATGTCGCAATCGACCGGCAGCGCCTTCTCTACCGGCGTCCCCTGCCAGCCACCCGCGCCAAAACTGTCCGGTCCGCCGATCATCACGAGGCCGCAGCCTTGAGCTTCCGTGTTACTGCGGATCATTTCCTGCTGCTCTTCATTCAGCAATTCCGCAGGCACATTGGCGAGGATAACGCAGTCGTATTGGGCCAGGAAGACCGCAAGGTCGGTCTTGTTCTGCGGCAGGCTTGCAGCAGCAATCGCCTGGACTTTGTATTTCGAGTTCGCCATCACTCGTAAGCGATTGACAAGCAACTCGTGGTCGCTGATTTTTTGCTCGACCACCAAAATGCGCCTCTGCCCGAGCGCGATTACGTGCGTCGTCGCGCTGTTGTTCTGTACGCGGTCACCAGCCAAGCCTTGCTCAAACTCTCCGCGCTCGTTCTGTGCTGCTTCTGGCTGAAAGATCGCCTGGTACGTGTAAGATTGCTGCTTGTCGGTCAAAGGCTGCTTGAAGGAAAATGGGTTTAAGCCCGGCTTGAGCTGCACCTTGAGTGGCGACGGCGCCACCGGCAGGGTCTGTCCTTCACTGATCTGCTTGAGAACCAACGTACCCAGGACAATGCGCGGGTGATAGCTGCGCACCAGGACACGAATAGGCAGCCGGGAACCCTGTTCGGTTTTGGGTGGAGCTTCGACGGCCTGAACCATGACTTCGTTTTCGTTACGGAACCCGACCGCCAGCGGGACAACGTCGATCTGCGCTCCGTTCAGCTTCGCGATTCGCGCTTGCTCCTCGGCATTGCCCAGATTCTCATTGCCGTCACTGATCAGAACGATTCGCTTGCCGGTCCCTTCCGGGAACGAAGCGAGGGCAAGTTTGATCGCCGCGGCAATGTCCGTGTAATTTCCATCGATAGTGCTCGCCGCATCCTTGAAGTGGAAATTAAATAGCGGCGCGTTGCTGGGGGGCAGCTCGAGTCGAGGCCTGCGGCCAAAGAGAATCAACCCTGCTTGGTCGTACTTGTGCGCCGCGCCCCGCAGCCCGACAGCGCTATTGATGAAATTTTCAATGCGTTCCGAGCGGCGATCGACGCGAATAGCCTCCGCGTTCGAGTTCGGGTCGAATTCTTCAGGAACGCTCAGCGAGCGATCGACAAGGAATAACACCGTGATGTTCTCGTTCTGGTGGCGAATACGCACCTCGGCGAGAGCAAGCGTCAGGCAGACGATCAGCGCGCAGCGCAGGCCGATCGCGATCCAGCGGCGTACCGGTCCCAGTCCTGCCAGGCTGCGATAACTCAGGAAAACAATAACCGGGACGAACCCCAGCAACAGGAGCCACCACGGCTGCGTCGGCTCTAGACTTAGGGCGATTTTGCCGAGGTCGACGAGCGATTCGCCAAGGGGATCCGCGCACAGTCCGCCGGCACTCAACAGCAGGAGGGCACCCAGCGTGTAGCCGAGCGGAGCCCACCACCAGCCCGTCGTGACGACGGCGATCAGCATGACGACAAGGGCAGCAAGCGACGCGGCGCCTATCCAGAAGGCCGCCTCATAGGGGAGCGTCAATCCGCCTACTCCGGCCAGAGCAAAGGCGGCACCAGTCAGAATCAATCCGGCCGACCACCGTTGCCGGCGACTGCGGACCAGAAGAAGAACGATGCCCAATGCGCAGCCAAGCGTCAGACTAAGAATGCTCAGCCAATGAGCGGCGACAAACTCGAGAGGCTGGTTCATCGTGGTATCTCCGTCGCATCCCTGCCATCGCCCACGCGGACGTCCATTGTTTTCGTACGCACCTTGTCAAAAATGGATCCGCTGCACGCGGTGGTTGTTCGTGTCGATAACATGCACGCGGCCATGACTGTCGACCGCCAAGGCCCATGGTTCGTAGAGTTCGCCCGGCTCCCTCCCGGGTCTCCCCCAGCAGCCGAGCGATTTTCCCTTGCTCGTAAACTTCTGGACGCGATGGTTTCCTTGTTCGACGACGTAGAGTTCAGCGTGAGGGCCGAACGCCAGGTCATAGGGATAGGACATCTGCCCCGGATTGCTTCCCGCCTCTCCCCAGCAATCCACGAGTTCGCCATCGCGAGTGAACACCTGAATCCGATGGTTCGTGGCGTCAGCGAGGTACAAGTTGCCATCGGGACCAAAGGTGAGAGCCCGGATGCGGCCAAATTGACCGGGCTCGTTGCCTGGACTTCCCCAGCTCTTGATGAAGTGGCCATTCAAGTCGAACTTGCTCATGCGCTGGTTTTCGCCGAATTCTGCCACATAGTAAGAGCCATCAGCATCCTGTACGGCATCGCTGACGTACCCTAGTTCGCCGGGTCCGCTTCCAGCCTTGCCGCCGATCACGCGCAACTGTTGTCCGGTGGGGGAGTAAATCCGGAGGCAGTTGTAATGCGAATCGCTGACGAGCAAGTTGCCGTCGCGGTCAATACTCAGTCCGCTTGGCCTGCCATTGCGGAAATCTGGAGTCTGCCAGCGAATTCCGAGAAATGTGCCGTCTCGATCAAAGACTTGAATGCTTGCCGTAAAGTCTACGATGTAGAGCCGGTCTTGACTATCGATGGCTATAGCGCGGGGCCGCACGAAATCGCCCGGTTGTGTTCCCCGCTTGCCCCAGACAAACTCCGGTTTAGAGTGCGGGCCACCGGAATGGGCAAGGCTGATCAGGCCAAAGGTGCATCCTGCGAGGACCAACAATGCCACGGCGATTCGGCCTGGGCGAAGCCAGTCGCGTCCAGTCCATCTACTCCTGAACACATCGATCATCGCCGCGTGCCTTCGCTCGGAGTTCCCACGCTGCAGATCGAGGCGGTGGGCCATCATTTCGCAAGGCGTCGCATTGTCCATCGAGAGCCGCGTGCATTTAACCTAGCGCCAGAGTAAAGCGATCAACGTAGGTTAGCAACTCTTTTCACTGGACACCAGTGCGCACGCGCGCCAGCGTTGCACTCTCACGTTGCATGGGGCATCGAAGAATTCTCATCCTTGTCTTGTTACGGGCGCTGGCTGACTCGGCAGAATCGCAGGTCCGAAGTCCGGAAAGCGGAACACTTGACTAGCCTCGGCCCAATAGCGTGACGAGTTCTGTGCCTTGGCGGCTGCGCCTTCAGTGCGCGCGAACGAGACGGGAACCTCACACATCAGACACCCGAGGAAGTTGGCCTTGGCGACGATCTCGGCATGGGCAAATGCGCCATTGGATTGAATGGGAATCCGCCCAAGAATCTCGCGCCGGAAGAGTTTAAACGAGCAGTCTACGTCCTTCAATCTCACTCCGAAGAAGATGCGCACCAGCCAGCTCCGGAGAAATCGCTGGAAGGACCAGCGCCGCGCGGACTTCGACTCGCGGAAGCCGGCGACCAGGTCGACTTGATCGATCGCCTCCAGGAATAAGCGGATGTCGGTCGGCTCGTAGCCGGCATTGCAGTCTGCATAAAGGCATAGAGGATAGCGTGCCTTCGCCAGCCCCGTCTTTAAGGCTGCACCGACGCCACATTGGGAAGGATTGGGCAAAACGGTTATGTGAGGATTGTTCGCGGTCGGCAACTCGGATAGGGTGCTTGACGGCTGGGTGCGATCCACCTCGCTCAGGAGCACTTCATAGTCACGGCCCAGGCTGTTTGCGTATGAGATCCAGCCCGCGAGAGCTTTCTCCAGCAATTCGAGCTTCTGCGGGCATACCAACAAGACCAGCGACAGTGGGGCTTGTGCGATCGCTGGCCGGTCGAAACTCTCGGGCATGCGCTGACCTTTCACGTGGCAGAGGACCGGCCCCGGGCCGGGTCCGCATTAGAACCAGCGGGCGACTGTGCTTGCCGCCGGCGAGGTCTATGTTGCGCATTACCAACTCTAGCTGGCCATGCGTCAGGTATTGCGGCCATTCGTCGGCACAATCAGGCGGCATCACTATATACCAAGTTTCGGGGCGACTCGCCCAAACGTCCAGGTTTTCCCATTCCAGGACGGTGTCGATTGGCCTGCCGACGTGAAAGGCCAGAGCATGAGCTTCAGCCCGGAAGAAGATTATGAGCTGAGGGGCAGGAGCGCGCGCTCGAATTTCCTGTGCGAACCGGCGAAACTCCCATTGTCGCTCCTGACCCGGCAAAACGTAAGCGACGTACGCCCACCAACCCGCAACAGCAGCGAGCAGCATCCCCACAAAGGCTGCCGTCAAGGCTTTCCGCGAATGCTGAGTGCTGTACCAGCGCTCGAGCGTGCTTCCCAGGAACAATGCTGCTCCAGGGAAAGCCGGCAGGAGATAGTCGGAACGCTTGAAACGCGAGAAAGATAAGAGCATCGTCATGGCCACGAGCCAAACCAGTCCAAAGCGCGCCTCGGAATCCACCCGCCACCAGCGTCGTCGAATGGCGAGCCAGATGAGAAACGGTAAGATCGGACTCCAGGGTAGGAAATCAACCGTGAAGCGCGGCAGGTAAAACCACCATGGATGAACGGCCAGATCCCCACTTCCCAGGCCACGCTCAACGTTATGTTTCCAGAAGAAAACCTGGAGCAGCTTTCCGTTCGTCTCCGAGTCCGCCCAGACGAACCAGGGGATCGCCAACGCACCAATGAGCGGAATCCCCCACCAGAGGCCATATTTGTGAAAGAGGCTGAGCCATCGCCGCAACTGCCAGGGCACAGGCAAGTCGCCTTCAGTCCCAAGATATGCAACGCAAACCGCGGCCGGGAGCAGCAGGCCAATCGGCCCTTTGAGCATGAGTGCAAACGCTGCCGCAAGGTAACCGACAACCATCCATCTCCAGGCTCCGCGTCCTCCCAGCTCACGCCAGCTGCAATGAGCTAGGTAGAAGCCGACACAGGCAAATGCGCAGCAGAGCGTCAACGGCATGTCAATACGTCCCACGCGTGCCAGCCAGGTGAAATGCACTGCCGATGCCAAGATGCATGCGGCCGCCAAACCGGCATGCGGGCGGTTCCTCAAAACCCCCAGCATGTAGATCAGCACGACACCGAGCAACCCCGCCAGGGCGGCCGGTAGGCGCACGGACCAACTGTCCACCGCGGAACCGCGAAGCCACGAGACTCCAGCAACGATCCAGTAGAAGAGCGGTGGTTTCTGTAACTCGATCTTGCCGTCGAAAAGGTGCGGAAGCCCCCACTGTTTTTCCGAGAGAATCGACTGCGCGTCCTGGGCCGCCCGAGCTTCGTGACTGCTCCACAGATCTCTGTCCGCAAGTCTGTAAAAGAATAGTATCGAGCAGATCGCGACGAGGAAGAAAAGGGTACCAACGTACGCCAGACGCATTCGGGACAAAGCTAAAGGCTGGCAGCGCCGGACCGGAGGGCATGTGCACGAAACGGGCGTTAAAGACTCGATCTGCAGCGAACTATGTGCGCCTGGATTGACAGTCGTCATGAAAGACTCGCCGGCCCTGGGCCGCTGGGTTCGAGGCACGTCAGGCGGAGCGGCGCTGGAATTGGGCTTCGTGGAATCGCTGATATTCGAGGTTCGTTCCCAGTAACTCTTCATGGGTCCCCGTTGCGACAACGCGCCCGCTGTCGACAACTACGATCCGATCGGCAATTTCCAGCGTGTTCATCCGGTGAGTGATGATGAACGTGGTCCTGTCACGGACAAACTCACGAAGGGCCTTGTGAATCAATGCTTCGCTCTCGGCGTCCGATTGACTGGTGAATTCATCGAGAATCAGGATCCTGGGGTCGCGCAGGATGGCCCGAGCTAGGGCGATACGTTGTTTCTGGCCGCCGGATAGCTTGGAACCGGCTTCGCCGATGCGCGTCTGGTAGCAGTCCGCAAGTTTCGCAATGAAGTCGTGAGCGTACGCCCGCCGCGCCGCACGTTCCACGTCCTCCGCGTGAGCCCTACGATTGCCGTAGGCGATGTTGTTGTAAACGGTGTCATCGAACAGCGTGGTCTCCTGGGTCACCAGGCCGATCTGCTGCCGGAGGCTGCGAAGGTTGACGGTGCGAATGTCGTGGCCGTCCACCAGGATGCTACCGTGATCGGGGTCGAAGAAGCGCGGAATAAGGCCCGTCAGAGTCGTTTTACCGCAGCCGTTCTTGCCGACCAGGGCGATCGTCTCGCCATGACGCACCTGGAGGTGGATATTGGTGAGGATCGGTCGGCCCGCCTCGTAGGAGAAGCAGACGTCCTTGAACTCGATGGCCGATTCATGCGCAGCGAGGCGCGGACCATTCGAATTGCCCCTGACACGTGGTTGCCGGTCCATGTACGCATAGACGCGGTCGGCCGCCGCGGCGCCAGACTGGAGCCTCGTGTAAACACTGGAAAGCTTGCGAACCGGGTCGGCAATCGAGGCGAGCAGGACGTAAAACTGCAAGAGCGACTCTGTGGACCAGGCTTCGCTGGTCATTTTCAGTCCGAAGATACGATCCTGGCGGTTCAGCACCAGGTAAGCTCCCGCAAGCAAGGCACCAGCAATGGCGGCAATCCCCAGGGTTTCGATTGCCGGACTGGCCAGCGCATCGAGATTCACAACCCACATCGCCTTGTGATAGTAATCCTTGGTGGCCGAACAGAAACGCCGTCGTTCGTAAGGTTCCATCGTGAACGCCTTCACCACGCGGATCCCCTGGAACGACTCCTGGAGAATCTTGTATATGTTCGACATGCGCTCCAGCAATCGCCTGGTCGCGCGCTTCATAAGCCGACCGATCTTGGTCAAGACGAACAGCGCGATCGGCACCAACACCAAGAAAGCGAGAGATAGCTGCCAGCTCATCCAGCAGGCAATCAAGATGCAGACAAATGCCTTGAGGGGTTCAGCGACAACTTTGCCAAAGAGAACTTTCGTTCCGTTGCCCAACGTCTCCATGTCGTTCGTGAAACGGGACATCAGCTCGTGAGTCCCCTCTTCCGAGAAATAGCCAACATCGAGATGAATGACGTTGCGGTATAGACGGTTGCGCAGATCGAATAGCGACAGGTTAACGACGCTGCCGACCAGAGATTCCTGCCAGAATTCGAAGAAGCTTCGGATCACGACGCCCGCGACCACGAGACCTATGATCCAGACAAAGGTCAGAAAGGGATCACTTGGGAAGAGACTGAAGCATCTCCATTTGAGCACCTGGTAGACGTAAAGTCGGCGGTTGCACGATTCCAGGTCTCTCTCGCGTTTGGTAATCTCACTGGTAAGGTCTCGCAAGTGCTTGGCGCGCAATTCCGACTCGGGTTTCTTGTCGAGTTCATCCCTATCTTTGTCGAAACCCTCGCGCTCGGCCCTCAGCTTCTTGATTTTCTCGTTTGTCTTTTCGATTTCAGAATCGGCCCACTTCTGAAGGTTTTGGTGACTGCTTAGGATGCCAAGGGAAGGCGAAATGGCCGTAAAAGTTACCCCCCACAGAATGGCGGCAATTCCAGCGCACACAAATGAAATGATGAGCCGGCCCCGGTAGGGCCAGGCACAGCGTACGGCACGCAAGAAGTTCTTCATACTGTCCGGTTCGATTTGCCGCTGGGTAAGCAAGAAGGCAGCGCATCACGTGGCGGCGGCGTTTGTAGCAGATCCGGAAAAACCGGACAAGCCGGTTTGGATTGGCGCCGCATGAATCAACACTGACCGATTTTTGCGTAACCTTTGCCTTTTGGGTATAAATCTGGCATTTTAATAGTGGTAAGGATCGTTCTGGCTGGCGTGACACTCCAAGGATCGATCATGGGCCACGAACAGATCTGTGCATGGTTGCAAATCCCGGGCGGAACCTGGCCTCCTGATCACTACACGTTGCTGGGACTGCAGCCGGGCGAATCAAGCATTGCGCTCATTGAACAGCAGGTTCACGAGCGAATGGAGAAAGTGCGCGTCTACCAGCTAGCCAACCCCGAACCGGCAACCGAGGCGATGAACCGCCTCGCTCAAGCCCTTATTTGCCTTACAGATGCGCGTTCCAAGAAAACCTACGATCAGGCTCTGCTCGGGACGCGTGACCCGCTGCTGGATCCGCCCCCTGTCCGTCGAGCTCCGAATCTCAGCCCAAAGCCTGCACCCCCGGAGTGGCTGTTCGGAGCTGGCAACCCAAGCGGGGAAGAAGAAATCCAACAAGGACAAGGCCAATCGCTCGCGAGCTGGGAGACAGAGCCGCCGCCTCGCCGCCTGCTCTCGGAGCCCGCGCCGGCAGATCCTGTTGGAGCCGTGCCACAGCCCGGCGAGGCGCCCCTTGCCGAGACCGCGACGGCTCCCGAGAGCAATGGCGCCGCTGGGCCACAACTCCCTCCGCCGGCTGCCAGAACTCCGCCGAATACTCCGCTATACGAACCGAGTCGCTGGCGACGCGGACTCGGTACGCGGCGAGCGCTCTATCGGCGAATCGCATGGCATAGGCAATTGCACTCGGCCTGGCTGGGGGCGGGAAAGTATCTCAATCGACCCAGCCGTTTACTTCATCGCCCCGCAGAAGCCACCGACTTTATCGAGCAGATGCAAACCATGCGCACGCAGTTAAAAATGCTGCCGCTCTTCGGAGAGGCCGGGCAACCAGGCTACCTTGTTCTCACCCTCGCACGCCAGCAGATGATCGTCCCGACTTTACAAACCCTTTTGCCCAGCCAACGGCAAGCGCTGGCACGCGATTGGCAAGCTGGTCTGGGAGTGCTAAATTCCCAGCGTGCTTTTCTGCGCCAGGAAACACGGGCCCTCCGTCAGAGAAGCCGGTGGCGCCAGGGACTCCGCGTTGTGGTTACGAGCGTGTTAGAGCACCCTGGAACCCTGGTGCTCCTAATCGCCTGGGCAGCTCTCAACGTCGCGTATCCAAGAGTCCGGGAACGATGGCCCGAGCAGGGCGTGTGCTTTCTGGCTGCACTTGGGATTAGGATAGCGTTCTGGAAGTACTCCTTCGCTCCAGTTCGACGACGCTCGCTTGCGACAGTCCAGCCCATTAAGAAATAAAACCGCCACGTACAAACCCAGGCACAATTCGGTCTGGCTCTCTGTCGGCTCTGATTCGATGGATTTACAGCTGCGGCGCCTGACTTGGATGCCAGCTGGTGGAACTACGAACCCATCACGGGAGGAAAGTCCGAGCACCCAGCCGCACCGGAAAATCCCGCAAAGTCGTCCGGAATTCTCCCAAAGGCCGTATCCCGTACAGCTTTCCAATTGACAGCCTTATGTCAGCAAATATATGCTAATACGCATCTAATCCCAGTCCGGCATATTCACTTACGTCGGGGTAGTTGCTGCTCTAGCGGTGCGCCCCGGTCAATGCGGAATGTGAGGAGAAGGTGCAAATGGTTGCATCGGGTACAGGGTTGCGGCTTGAGGAAACTGCTCGAGATCTTTTCGAGGTGGTTACGCAGCTGGGGCTCACGACTCTCCGCGGCAGGCGCCGTTCCGGCGATCTGAAAGAGGTCGAGTTTCTGACGCTGGCCATCCTTCACGAGCACGGCTCGATGATCGTCGGCGACATTCAACGTTTGTTGAATGTGCTTCCCGCGCAAATGTCCCGCATTATTCGCTCCCTGGAGAATCGGGATCGGCCCTTGATCTCGTGCCAGATCAATCCGCGCGACAAACGGAAAGTCGATGTCTGCCTGACGCCAGTAGGGGAAAAAGCACTGCTGGACTATCAGGCCAATAAGACGGATCGGCTTATTCAGCTACTGCGCGACCTGCCCGAGGAAACGCAGGAAGACCTGGGCCGGCTCGTCTATAAGCTCCATGGCTTGCTCGAACGGCCTCAGGCCACTTGAAAAGTCAGCCGATTTCTGCAAGCTGCAACGTTTTGCCGTAGCGAGCGAACATGGCCTCCCGAAGAAGGGCATGCTGCGACAGACGCAGTCCAGGATCCGCAGCGACGAGGCCGAACGCATCCTTCCGGGCCAAATTCAACAGATCGCGATCAGCTACCAGGTCGGCAAGGCGGAGCTCGCCCAGGCCATGCTGCTTTGTGCCGAAGAATTCGCCAAGCCCCCTTAGCCTTGCATCATGCTCGGCCAAGACGAAGCCGTCGGCAACCTGCGTCACCAGACGCAAGCGCTCCTTGGCTTCGTCGCTCGCGGGATTGGCAAAAAGATAGCATTCTCCCGGAACCTTTCCCCGGCTAATCCGGCCACGCAATTGGTGCAGCTGGGCCAGGCCAAAGCGCTCTGCGTGTTCCACCAAAAGCAACGAGGCATTGGGGACGTCGACGCCCACTTCGACGACCGTCGTGCTCACTAACAAATCGAGTTTTCCCTCACGGAACTGATCCATCGCCCGATCTCTACTCCGGCCATCTAGTTGGCCGTGCAGCAAGCCGACGCGAAACTCTCGAAATGGGCCACTCTGCAGTTCTGCATGCGTCCGGTCGGCGGCCTTTCGATCGGTCCCTTCGGAACTCGAAACCAGCGGGCAAACCACGTAACCCTGGCGCCCCCGCCGCAACCCTTCTCTTATCTGTTCATACACCCATTCGCGGCGGCTGGCCGGCACGCAGCGCGTCGTCACGGGTTGGCGACCGGGCGGCAACTGGCGAATTGTGGAAACATCTAGATCACCAAACACGGTGAGTGCCATGGTCCGCGGGATCGGCGTCGCAGTCATTACCAGATAGTGGGGATCGATTCCCATCTGGCGGACACGGGCACGCTGGTTGACGCCAAACTTGTGCTGTTCGTCGATCACCACCAGGCCCATGCGCGTGAACTGGATGTCTTCCTGCAACAGGGCCTGTGTGCCCACGACCAGGTCAATTTCGCCGGCACAAATGGCGGCTGCTGCTGCGCGACGCTCCTTCTTCGTCAGATCTCCGGTGAGCAGCAGCCGTCTCACCCGACTCTGCCCGAGGTAGCTCTCGAGGGTCTGCCAATGCTGCCTGGCCAGTACCTCCGTTGGAGCCATAAATGCCGCTTGATGCTTGTTGGCCACCGCGACAAGGAGAGCGTAGACCGCAACCATCGTCTTGCCGGCGCCGACGTCGGCTTGCAGAAGGCGCTGCATGGGCCTGTTCCCAGCCATGTCTTTGCATATCTCCGCGATCACCGTGTCCTGGTCCGCAGTAGCGCGGAAGGGGAAGAGCCGGCGAATACGGCCGTCGATCGTCTCTGTAACGGGAAGTGACGGCGCCTGCTGACGATCGCGTAATTCTCGGCGGCGCGAGGCAAGTGCCAGTTGAAGGATGAGGAATTCCTCATAGACGAAGCGCCGCCTTGCGCCGGCTGCTGCGGGCAAGCTCTCTGGGAAGTGCACCTGACGTAGCGCCAACCCTACAGGCGGTAACTTTCGGCGTTCTCGAAGATCGGCCGGAAGGATTTCTCGTATCTGGTCGCCGTAGTTTTCGACGGCTTGCCGAATGATCGCCCTGAGCTGTTCCGCGCGCAAGTCCTCTGTCAGCGGATAAACCGGCACTATGCCGCCATCCTTTGGATCGTTCGCACCATCGAGAATCCGCACGCGCGGATTGGAAATCTGCCAGTGATCGCGCTGCCACTTCGGTTTGCCGCCAAATGCCAGATGCTGACCGTATCGAAACGAGCTTGCGGCATAGGGCTGATTGAACCAAATCCCTTCCACGCAGTTTCGTCCGTCGTCGCTCAAAACGACGCCTACAAGGCAGCGCCCGTCCGCCAGCGAGCGCCCCTGGATTTCGACGACCTCGCCTCGAACCGTTTGAAATTCGCCGGCGGTCAGACGAGAGATTGGCCGCAGGTCGCTTAGGTCTTCGTACGCTCGCGGAAAATGAAACAGGACATCGCCGATTGTCTCGATGCCGAGGCGCCGTAAGAGTTCCGCGCGTGCTGGGCCGACCCCTTTCAAGAATTGAGCGCTTTGCCGAAGCGGACGACTCGGATCTCCAGAAGCAGTCTGTGCAGGCGAGTAGTGCATGGGTTTCTTCTAGCGTGCCGTCATAGCCACTATTCGTGGCGTGCTGCGATTTCTCCCGAACCGGCGACGGGTTCTTTCCCTGCCGCGCTGTCGTCATGCAAAGCACTATTATCGTGAATGGCTCCGTCCACGCGCTGGGCCTTCGAAAGGTCGATCCGTTGGTCGGCGAGATCGAACTCGAGGCGCGATTCGGCGCTCAACTGCAGAGGGAGCCGGACTGTAAAGGTGCTTCCTCGGCCCAGTTCGCTCTGGAGCGCCACTTCGCCTCCGAGTAGTTTCGAAAGCTCTCGGACAATGGATAGCCCCAATCCAGTGCCGGCGTGTTCTCTCGTCAGCGGATTGCCCGCCTGGCGGAATTTCTCGAAGATGAGCTCCTGGTCCTCGAGTGCAATGCCAACGCCTGTGTCCGTGACCGTTACCACGACATGCAGCGGTTCGGCGTCGGCTTTGAGCAATACCCGGCCTCCCTCCGGGGTAAACTTGATGGCGTTTGACAGCAGATTGGACAGGATCTGCTGTAGCTTGCCGGCGTCCTGCCTCAACAGAGGCAGGTCGGTACTGATCTGGCTGCGCAGGTCGATATTCTTCTTTTCGGCCAAGGGACGAAACATGCTGACGAGTCCCTCGAACACATCATGGATACTGAACTCCTCGATGCGGACCTCCATCTTTCCAGCCTCGATCTTTGCAAGGTCGAGGATGTCATTGATGAGGTTCAGCAACTGCTCGCCGCTGGTTTGAATATTGCTCGCCCAGCGCTGCTGTTTATCGTTGAGCTGGCCGCTGGACAAAAGGACATCGCTGAATCCAAGAATGCTGCTCAAAGGTGTGCGCAATTCGTGGCTCATGGTCGCGAGGAAGTCGCTCTTGAGCCGGTTGGATTCATAGAGCGCCATGTTTGCCTGAGCCAACTCGTCGACCTTGAGATCGAGGTTTGCATTCACCTTCTTCAAGCGGTCCTGCATGCTTACGAGGCTTCGAAGCATGCGGTTGAACGCATGGCTAAGGTCTTCGAACTCGTCACCGGTCTGGATCTCGCTGCGCACATTCAGCTCGCCGGCAGAAATGGCATCGCTAACTTCTTTCAGATGCTTGACCGGCTTGACAATAATGTAGCGAACGATCAAGTAGCTCCCGGTCATGATCAGGATGGCCGTGACCAGGGCGGTGGTGATTAGCCACGCGCGGTTCTGGTGGACGCCCTTCTCAATCGCTTCGGTCGGCATCCGGATTTTCACCACGGCCAGCAAGTCTCCGTTGCTCAGTTCATGATCTCCTTCCCTTTCGGACGCAAGCGGATGACAGTTCGAGGTCATACACGAGGTGCCAGCGCGGATCGCACCATAGTAGTCGATGTATGGCTCGGACTGGATGATTCGGAAATCTTCCTTCTTGTCCGGGTCGGCCTTGAATTTCTGAAGCAATTGGGTTTCGTAGCTGTCGTTAGGCTCATTCACACGATTGCGGGACCCCGGCTTGAGGATGAGATGCCGATACTGCTGCAGCGACTCGGGCAGGCGCTTCTCCGACTCCTCATCCAACACGCGCAGAAGATTATTCAGTTCCTTTTGGCTCAGGGGCTTTCGGGTGAGGTTTCCACCCTTGTCTGGATGCGGTGGCCCTTCGTCCAGGTTATCATTGGAAAGCAGCAGCTTGTCCTCGTGCAGCTTCCTGATGATGACGTCGACCAACAAGCGGGCGCTAGGCATGACTTGATTGTACGCCAGGCTTTCAGTTTGGTGAGCATGCCACCAGAAACTGGCAGTAATGAGTAACAGAGTCGCCGCGCCGAAGAGGAACCGGCACTTGCGTTCCAGGCTCGTTTCGCCTAACAGACGTTTGAAGGCTCGATAGGACATGATTTATGGAATAATGCGCGGACTAAACTCCGTCATACCTTGAGACGCTTCTTGCCCTGGTCATTCCTGCCACTTGTTTGTTGACAGCGCGGACAAAAATGCGTGGAACGGCCCGCCAACCGAGTACGCATGATGGAAGTCTTGCACCGTGGACAAGGCTTACCCACTTGGCCGTACACGCGGAACTCCCGCTGGTATCCCCCCTTCTCTCCAGAGCCGCCGATATAGTCTCGAATGCTTGAACCGCGCCTCTCAATCGCCCGATTCAGGACTCGCACGATAGCTGCCTGCAGGCGGCGCGCTTCGGGTGCAGTCGTCTGCTGCCCCAGCTGGGCTGGATGCAGCTTGGCCTGGAAAAGCGATTCGTCCGCGTAAATGTTACCAACACCCGCCACGACGCATTGATCCAGGAGCACCGCCTTCAGGCAACGTTTGGTACGCAGGAGGCAGTCACGAAAATACTCTGTATCCAGATCAAAAGGCTCGGGCCCCAGCTTGCTCTCTTGAAAGAAGCGGTCAAGCAGGGTTTTACCCTGGAAAAGCGTTGCGCTGCCAAAACGACGCACGTCTCGAAAGCGCAATTGTGCCTGGCCCCGATTCAATTCCGCAATGATGTGCGTGTGGGAACCGACCGGTGCGTCCGCCGGCATGACGCGTAACTGGCCGGTCATGCCCAGGTGAATGACCAGATGCAGGTCGCCATCGAGGTCGAGAATAATCCATTTGCCGCGCCTGCGGACTTCCTGTATCCGCCGTCCGATCACCATCGGCTCCCACTCCGCGGACCACTCGCGGCGCAGGGGGAAAGGACTCACCGAAAGGCTCAGGATTCGTTTCCCCGCAAGCCTCGGCCGCAGGTCGCGAACGACTGTTTCGACTTCCGGCAACTCAGGCACGTACCATCTCAGCTTGTGACCGCTGGCTTCCTTGAAAATGTGCGTGATCCGCCGCACGTCCGCCGATTATAAGCTGAAGGTCTCTCGAACACCATCTCGGTTGCCTTCCGACGATCCGCTGCTAGCTTCTTGACAGGCACCCTCGCCAATCGGCTGCTGAGAGTAAGGTAGCTTTCCGCTTGACCCATTTACTTGGGGCTCCTAGCTTGAACAAGATCCTCGATTGACTCCCGATGTCCATAAACAGTCCAGTAACGCTTCAACCATGAGTTCTCCATGTCCGTAGCATCGACATCGTTTCCTGACGCACATGGGCGCTTTGGCCCATACGGCGGCCGCTTCGTGCCGGAAACACTGATGTTTGCCCTGCAACAGCTAACGGAGCAGTTCGAGCACGCACGAGAGGATCCGGAGTTTCAGCATCAGTTCCATTACTATCTCAAATATTATGTTGGCCGTCCCTCGCCGCTCTACTTTGCGGAGCGCTTGACACACGAGGCAAGTGGGGCTCGCATCTACCTGAAACGCGAGGACCTGAATCACACAGGCGCTCACAAGATCAACAATTGCATCGGTCAAGCTCTCCTAGCACGGCGCATGGGCAAGCCGCGAATTATAGCGGAAACGGGTGCCGGTCAGCATGGCGTCGCCACGGCCACTGCCGCAGCCCTCTTCGGCTTGAGGTGCCAGGTGTACATGGGGGAAGAAGACATTCGCCGGCAACGGCTCAACGTTTTCAAGATGCGTGCCCTTGGAAGCGACGTCATCCCAGTCTTGAGCGGCAGCCGAACGCTACGCGACGCCGTCAACGAGGCAATGCGCGACTGGATGGCAACGGTCGAACACACCCATTACATCATCGGCAGCGTGGTGGGGCCGCATCCTTTCCCGGTGATGGTCCGCTATTTCCAGTCGGTGATTGGCGAGGAAACCCGCCGGCAATGCCTGGAACAAACGGGCCGCCTCCCGGACGTAGTCGTAGCCTGCGTCGGCGGAGGCAGCAATTCGGCCGGCATGTTTTATCCATTCATCGGAGATAGCGCCACACAACTGGTTGGAGTGGAAGCAGGAGGACGCGGCGTCGCCCCGGGACAACATGCCGCCTCGCTGGGGCATGGCAGGCCCGGCGTACTGCACGGCTCTTACAGCTATGTCCTGCAGGATCCGGATGGCCAGACCGCCGACGTGCATTCTGTCTCCGCGGGTCTGGACTATCCTGGCGTCGGACCAGAGCATAGCTATTGGAAGGATAGCGGCCGCGTCCGCTACACCAGCGTCGTCGACAGCGATGCGTTACACGGGTTCGAACTCTGCTCCCGACTCGAAGGAATTTTGCCCGCACTCGAGACCGCCCACGCTATCGTCGAGGCCATGCGCATCGCCTCCCGGCGCGCAAAAGACGATGTGATTGTCATTTGCTTCTCGGGCCGCGGCGACAAGGATTGCTTCGAAGTTGCCCGGCTGCGTGGGGAAGAGATTTGAGAGGCTGGATCATGCCCGAAGTTGCCTGCGCGGTAGTCATCGACCAGGTAGACGAAGGGTGCTACCGCGCTACCTGCCATCTCCTCCCAGACGCAGAGGTATTTGCGGAAACTGAAGAGAAAGCCAGGCGCATTATGGAGGAAACTCTCGAAAGAATTCTCCGAGAACAGCGTACCGATCCGGGCACCACAAAACCAGCGTTGGAACAGTCTTGATTGAATGCGAGCATGAAGTCCATGAATCCGATCGATGCACTCTTCCACAGCTTGCGATCCCAAGGTCGCAAGGCGTTCATGCCTTTCATTACGGCGGGAGATCCAGACCTTCAGACAACGGTGCTCCTTTGCCGCATGCTGGCACGACATGGCGCGAATCTGATTGAGATCGGCTTCCCTTACAGCGATCCGATTGCCGACGGCCCGGTGATTCAAGCTTCCTACTCGCGCGCCCTAACAAAAGGCGTCCGGGTTGACGACATATTTGAGACTATCGGCCGATTGTCAGCCGACCCGATCGCGGATCGCCAGGTCCCTCTCGTCAGCATGGTGTCTTATGCCTTGGTCCATTGCCGTGGTCCGGAGAAGTTCATCGACCAGGCAAAGAAGGCTGGTTTTAGCGGTGTCATTGTTCCCGACTTGCCTCTCGAAGAGGCGGAAAAGTTGGCTGGAATTACGAGAGCACAAGATTTCAAGCTCATTCAGCTTGTCGCCCCAACCACGCCGCCCGATCGGGCCAAGCGGATTGCGAATACGTCCACCGGATTCCTTTATTACGTGAGCGTCGCCGGAATCACGGGCGCCCGCGATAAACTTCCTGACGAGTTGCTTGATCAGGTGCGCTGGCTGCGCGGTCTGACCGATCTGCCTATCTGTGTCGGATTCGGGATCAGCAAACCGGAGCACGCGCGCATGCTGCGGGAGGTTGCGGACGGTATCATCGTCGGCAGCGCCTTCGTGCAGCAGCTAGCCGATCTCGGATCGCGACCCGTAGAACGGGCCGTTGATGAAGTCGGTCGCCTTGCCGAGTCGCTGGCACAAGCTCTAAATCCCGACCGTTGAGCAATCTAATCGTCGCCATGAGAGCATTCCGGTTGCAAGGGTTGGGCACGAAGACATGGTTGGTGCTCCTCCTTTGCATCTCATCCCGGCAGTCTTTGGCCTTGGATGAGGCGGTGCAGCTGGACGGGGAGCGGATCCAGGGGACGCTCAAGCCCAAGGATCATGGCGAACTGCACTTCGAGCGCGCGGATGGCAAACCGGAGCTTTCGCCCAGGCAAATCGAGTTCGTTAACTTCCCGGCGCCGGCGGCACAGTCGTTGCTCGCTGCAACTGCCCATCGAATCTGCTTTCGCAATCAACAACATTTGACGGGCGAGTTCCTTTGGCTAGACGAGAACGTGGTACGTTTTCGCACTCCATGGAACGACCGGCTCAAGTTATCAAGGACGATCGTTCGGGCGATCACATGGGAGGCGCCGTATGCGAGCATTTTCGAAGATGATTTTGAAACGAACCTCGCAGCTTGGAAGCTGACCGGAATGCCGAGAATCTCAGGGCAATCCCGCGTTTCCGGCTTGCATAGCCTCTGCTTCGACACCCCGGAGCAGATAGCGGAATACGTGCTGGCTGAGCCATTGGCTGCCGGGCGCGCGACGGTTCACGTTCTGGTGCAGCCTCCTGCAAGCGGGACGAGATGGTCCTTCATGGCCCGCTTTGAAGCTGCGTCGGGGAAAAGCGGCCGAGAAGTAGACCTCACAGGCGAGGCTGGCACTTACAAGACCGTGCTACAGGATTCCAATGGTGAAGTCGTCACCTCAGTCGCACGTCCAGGCTGGCGCCGGCTTTCCATGGAATTCAGTCCGGAAAACCTGACCATTGCCGTGGACGACGACATTCTCTGGTCGGGGCCCCGAGCGAATCCGGGATGTGTCCTGCGGACAGTACGCTTGTCGAGGTTGATCGATTCCTCGAGATCGACGTCAGCAGAGGCACTCTTTTTCGATGACTTCAGCCTCGCACGCCGAGTGGAATCCCTGCGACGCCCGGCGGGCGACCTAACGCAAGACGAAATCTGGTTGCTTTCCGGAGACCAGGTTTTCGGCAGCATCAAGTCTGCAGACCGGCGAAAGGTTCACGTGCGTGCGCGTTTCGGGGAGCGTGCCATGAACTGGGGCGATATCAGAGGGATCTACTTTCGAGATGAATCTCCAGCGCCGCGCCCCCGCAATGGCAGCCGGGTTCGGCTCTGGCTGCGTTCGGCAGCGAGCGCCGACCAGATCGAAGGCACGCTTGTCCGCTTCGACGAAAAACGACTGGTGCTCCGGCACGACGATTTGGGTGAGCTGACGATCGATCACCGGTATCTGCAGCGCCTACATTGGCTGTCCCAGGCAAGCCCGAATACAGCCCCTTGACGCTTCAGGGCACCCGCATGCACGACCCCCGAAAGCACGTTCAAGTTCATGCAGGACTACAAGGTTTTCAAGTACTCGATGACCGCCATGCGCTCGGCCTCCGTGAAAGCATCGCCGAACGTGTGGCCCGCACTGCTGAGGCCGGGAAGCCTCGTGTCGTAAATCTTGCGGCGTTCGAAGGCGGGCAGATTCTCCGTGACGGGCTTGTCCAAGACGGTAATCTTGTGGCCGAGCTTCACGGCGTCATAATCTTCCCTGCTGGTGCGATAGGACCGGGTATAAACGGTGGGCCGCGCTTTTGAATTGAGTACGTGGTAAACCGTCGGCACCGAGCTGTTGTGAAAGTACGGGGCTGTCGCCCAGATACCATCCAGAGGTGGAGCCTGGTATCCGCGGTTTTCGACAAGCCGAAATGGCTTGCCATCAGGACCAAGTTCCTTGGCCAGCCAGCTATGGTTGAAAGACTCGATCATCTGGCGACTGGCCGATTCTGCCAGGGTTCTGTCCGTTCCGATCACGCCCAATGGGACGATTTTGTTGGGATATGTTCCACCGGGCCCGTAGGTGCCGTGACACTTCGCACACGCTTGTACGAACAAGGTCTCGCCGCGTGCCGCAAGTTCGCGGTCAACGCGAAATGGATACTTCGGTGCTTCGACGGTTAACAAGAAGGCAGCGATGTCTGCAAATGCCTTGTCCTGTTTCTTGATGTATTCACCGCTGTTCATGGGAGTCAACAAGTTCACCATATCCACCCGCGTCGAGCGAGCGTCGATCGCGCCAGTCCAATCGCGTGTTTTCTTTTTCTTGAGAAGCCACCACGCCGGGGGATCGCTACAGATGTTGGCTCCGCAATCGATTTTGACGTGTTTCCGCAGATTGAGACCGTCGTCGCGAAATCCCAGCAAGAATGCGAGCGAACTGATTGGATCGATGGTCCCGCGCACGTTGCTGAATCGGAGCGGGAGGTCGAGGCTGTAGCCCTCCGCCGCGCTCAATTCCTCGAAGAGTGCTTGCAGATCCAACGAGGCATTCGCGACGCCGATATATGTTTGCCCCGCCACTGTGCCTGCGTGGCAGAGCAAACAATTGTTGACGATGCCCTTGCCGAAAAGCCCGCGGGCCTCCAGCAGTCCCATCGGCAGCCCATGGTTTTCGAACGGAGCCGAGTGCAGCCCATAGCGTTCCATGAATGCCTTCGAGTAGTCTGCCGGCTTGCTCGCCACGCCCCACTGTTTCCAGGCATTGTCATAGGCTTTGATGGACCAAACCGGTGGGTTAAGTGACCGCGTAGTCATGATTTCCCTTCCGCGGTCGGCGGCAGTCTGTTCGGACGCGCTGAGCGAAGCCAGTGCACAGCCGATCGATGCTACAACGAGCCCCATGATGCCTAGCCATCGACGCATAGGAACCCCCTATTCTTGGTGCAACCAGGCTGTCGCTGAATTCGACCGACCGTCAAAAGAAAGGAGCAGACATACCCTGTAGCTTTATGCTGAGCCTTTGCATTGTCAAGAAGAAACGGCGGGCAACGAGGACGCCCTCTTGCTCGAGTCCAGAAGCTACATCACCCTACGCGAATCGCCAGCAGCAGGTGAAAGAGTGTGGGCAGACCGTCCTGAGCAAAGCAATGGGGGCGATAGAACGACAGCAGAAGCGCGCCGGCCGGATCCCGCGCGCTTTGGATGCCACGAGGCATGTCGCCCAGGCTATTGCAGCGAACCGGGCGCTGTCATCTAGCTGGCCGCGCCGACCGCTTGGACTTCTTTTTGGCGTTCTTTGGTTAGCTCCCGCAGGCGGGGATGGGGAACAAGAAATCGGCCGATCGCGAGATAATCGATGTTGCCGATAAGGAATGCGCGAATCGCGTCAGCCGGAGAGCAGACGATAGGCTCCTCGTGCATATTAAAGCTGGTGTTGATCAATGCAGGAATGCCGCTACGTTCGAAGTACCCGCGAATAATCTTGTGGAAGCTCGAATTAGTGCGTTCGCTCACCAGCTGCGGCCGGGCCGTTCCGTCCACGTGCACGGCTGCGGGGCACATGCGCATCATGTCGTCGGTGCAATCAAAAGTGATGGTCATGAACTCCGCCGTCTTTTCGCAGCCTGCCACGTTCTTGAAGAGCCTGCCTGCCTCGCTGGCCAGTGCGGCGGGTGCGAACGGCATGAACTCCGTGCGGCCCAGTTGGTGGTTCAACCACTGATTGACTTCCGGTTCGCGGGCCGGGTACAAGACCGAGCGATTGCCCAAAGCGCGCGGACCGTACTCCATGCGACCGTTGAACCGCCCGATGATATGGTCTTCCGTCAACAACTGGGCAACCCTGTCCTCGATGTCAGGCAGGCGCTCGAACGCCAGGTTCTCCAATCTCAACGCGTCAGCGATTTCAGATTCGGAGTAATCCGGTCCATAATACACATTTTCCAGCGGTCGGCCGCCGAATAGCATGCGATCGAAGACGAGCATGGCAGCTCCGGAGCCACAACCGCCGTCACCCATGTTCGGATAGACAAACACCTGTTCCACGCCATCAAGTTCTCTCAGGCGTTGATTGAGCTTGACATTGGCATGGACGCCG
>Ga0208827_1000291_pt1 | contig 26432 bp, 28 predicted proteins | sample Sb_taG_5_FD_187709 | JGI IMG/M metagenome (GOLD analysis project Ga0208827, IMG submission 187709) | Peat soil microbial communities from Weissenstadt, Germany - Sb_50d_8_FC metaG (SPAdes) (version 2) | ecosystem: Environmental > Terrestrial > Soil > Wetlands > Peat | place: Germany... | reverse complement strand
AGCCGTGGGCCCGGGGCCTCGGGATCGGCGCCCGGCTGGTCGAGGAGGTGCTGCGCTTCGCCCGCCAGGCCGGGTACTCGGAGATCACCCTGTGGACCAACGATGTGCTCGCCGGCGCTCGGCGCATTTACCAGCGGGCCGGCTTCACCCTGGACAACGAGAACCGCCACCACAGCTTCGGCAAGGATCTGACCGGCCAGAACTGGTCCCGCCGTCTGTGACGGCGGGACCAAGTCGACGGGCCGTGGAGGGTACGCGGCCGGCCAGACGGGCACAGCAGGGCCGGGGCGGGCGTAGGGCAGCAGACCTGGCCCGTCACCGGCCGGCAGTCAGTAGCTTACGCAGGTAGTCGGCGCTCTGCCTGACGTCGGCGACCGGGCCTTCGCCGCGGGGGTCCTCGGTGAGGATGGTGTCCTGCTCCAGGACGTACCAGCCGCCGTAGTCGCGGCTCCGCAGGTGGCCGACGATGGCGGCGAAGTCGACGTCGCCGCGGCCCAGCGGCCGGTACATGCCGCGCCCGACCGCCTCGGTGTAGGTCAGCCGGCCCGACCGGACCTGCGCCGCGATCTGGTCGTTGACGTCCTTGAAGTGGGTGTGCGCGATGCGGTCCGGGGCCTGCCTGGTCAGCTCGGCCGGGTCGGTCCCGCCGATCAGCAGGTGGCCGGTGTCCAGGCAGAGCGAGATGACCGAGCCCTCGAGCACGCGCTGGACCTCGGGGCCGCGCTCGATCATCGTGCCGACGTGCGGGTGCAGGACGGCGCGGACGCCGCGCGCGGCGGCCAGGCCGGTGAGCCGGTCGAGGTTGGTGAGCAGCGTCGTCCAGCCCGCCTCGTCCAGGTCGGGCCGGGTGTCGTAGCCGTCCTGACCGGTCGCGGCGGACAGCACGAGCACCCCGGCGTGGGAGGCGTCGTAGCTGTCGAGCAGGCGGTCGATCCCGGGCACCGGGTCGTGGCCGGCCTCGTGCAGCACCACGGGGGTGAAGCCGCCGACCGCGGTGAGGTGACGGGCGGCCAGGAACTCCGCCATGACCGCCGGGTCCGCGGACAGGAACCCGTCCGGGCCGAACTCGGTGGCGGCCAGGCCGACCTGCTGCATCTCGGTCAGGACGCGGTCGGGAGACAGCTGATAGCCCCAGCCGGGCACCTCGCACACGCCCCACGAGATGGGCGCGCCAGCGATCTTGTTAGTGGAGTCAGTCATGGGTGCGTCTCCTTAGTGCGGTGGGAGTGCCCGAACGTAGCTCCGGGTACCGGCACCACGGAATGCCAGGTGCCGTCCCGGGCCGAGGCGGCCGTCGCGGCGATGACCTCGGCGTCCGCGTGCGCCTCCTCGATGGTCGAGTTGCGCTGCTCGCCACCGCCGACCGCGACCAGGAACTTCTTGGCCTCGATGACCTTCAGGTCGTCGTAGCCCATGCTGTTGCCCGGCCCCGGCTGGAACCGGCCGTAGTCACCCAGGCCGGCGTTACCCAGGACAGTGGTATAGCCGCGGTCGGGCTTATTGGGGCCGCCTCGGCCCAGGCAGAGGCGCAGCTCGTTCATCTGCTCGAAGTTCCAGACGGCGGAGCCCTCGGTGCCGTAGATCTCGAAGCCGAGCGAGCACTGCGGGCCGACGCTGACCCGGGACGCCTCCAGGGTGCCGACGGCTCCCCCGGCCAGCGGGCCGCCGCCGAAACGGACCAGGGCCGCGACGTAGTCGTCGTTCTCCACGTCGCCCATCTCGCCGTCCTCGATCACGGCGAAGTGGGTGGCCGACCCCATCGGCAGGACGGGCCGCTTGGCGTACACGGTGGACAGCAGCGAGCTGACCTCTGTGATCGGCGCCACGACGTACTGCATGAGGTCGACCACGTGGCTGAGCAGGTCACCGAGCGCCCCGCTGCCGGCCTCCTCGCGCCGGAACCGCCAGGACAGGGCGCCGTTGGGTTCGGCCGCGTAGCTGTTGAAGAACACCGCCCGGACGTTGGTGATGCGGCCGAGCTGGCCCGCCGCGATCAGCTCGCGGACCCGCTCGACGGCGGGGACGTGCCGGTAGTTGTAGCCGATGGAGGTGGTGACGCCGGCCGCCTGGGCCGCGGCGGCCACCTCCGCGGTCTCGCTGGCGTCCCGGCCGACCGGCTTCTCGATCCAGAACGGCTTGCCGGCCCGGGCGGCCGCGACGCCGATCTCGCGGTGCAGCATGTTCGGCGCGCAGATGGACACCACGTCGACGTCAGGATCGGCGAGGACGTCGCGGTAGTCGGCGCTGGCCCGGGCGTACCCGAGGACCTCGCGGGCGTAGCCGGCCCGGTCGGCGGCGGTGTCGGCCGCGTGCACGAACCGGGGCCGGATCTTCAGCTCCGGATAGACCAGCGGGATGGCCTGGTAGGCGCGGCTGTGCAGCTTGCCCATCCAGCCCACGCTGATCAGGCCGATGCCCGGCTGGGCGTATCCGTCGTCGGTGGTTACCATCACGGGGTTCCTGCTTCCGTCAGTGTGGTGCGAGCGCGGCCGAACTCGGCGCTGACCGCGGCGGCCAGCAGGGCGCCCGGGTCGAGCCCGAACCGGCAGGCCCGGTTGTAGGTGGCCACGCCTCCGTTCAGCGGGCTGGGGCTCATGCGAACCACCGCTGGCTGGCCAGGTCCGCCTCGTACTCGGCCCGCAGGCCGGCGGTCACCTCCAGGGCGGACACCTCCGCCGGGGCGACATCCCACCAGACCCCGGCACCAGGCAGGTCGGCGTGCGGGACGACCGGTACCACGATCACGACCGGGCCGGGATGATCGCGCGTGCCGGACAGCGCATCCCGCAGTTCGGCCGCGGTCGTCGCGCGGCAGGCGCGAGCGCCAAGACCGGTCGCGACCTGAGCCAGGTCAAGGCGGAGGTAGTCGCCCTCCAGGCGCGGCGCCTTCGACGCGTCCTCTCCGGCCAGCCGCAGCGGGGCGGCCCTGTACCGGAACTCGTTGCCGAACTCGCGGCCGCTGCGCAGCATCTGCAGCCGGTGAATGACCTGGTAGCCGCGGTTCTCGGGGACGACGATCGTGACGGCCAGGCCCTCGGCGGCCGCGGTGACCAGTTCGGTCGGCGCCAGCAGGAAGGTCCCGTCGCCGAGGAACGAGATGACCCGGGCGGCCGGGTCGGGTTCGGCCAGTCGCACGCCGATCGCGGCCGGGATCTCGTAGCCCATGCAGGAAAAGCCGAACTCCAGGTGGCAGTGGCGGCCGCCGGTCGCGTCCCACACCTTGAGCAGGTCGCCGGGCGGGCCTCCGGCGGCGGCGATCACCACGTCGCCGGGCCGTGCGTGCTCCTGGAGGACCCCGATGAGCTGGCCCTGGGTGAGCACCGCGTCGGTGCCGGCGACCACGTCCGGTCCTGCCTGCGCCGGGTTGAACTCCCGGTCGGGATCGAGCGCGGCGGCGCGGGCCGCGGCCCACTCGCCGCTGACCTGCTCGGCGCGGGCCCGCCAGGCCGCGGGCGCGCGCAGGCCGGCCTGGGCCGCCCCGTCGGCCAGCGCGGCCAACCCCTGCCGGGCGTCGGCGATGATGCCGGTGGCGCCGAGCCGGTCGGCGTCGCGGGGATTGACGTTGACGCTCGCGAACCGCACCCCGGGGTTGGCGAACAGCGAGTGGGAGGCGGTGGCGAAGTCGGTCAGCCGCGCCCCCACGGTCAGCACCAGGTCGGCCTCGCGGGCCAGGGTGTTGGCGGCCGGGGTTCCTTCCAGCCCGATGCCGCCGATCTGCCACCAGGCCCGCTGCTGGACGGCGCCCTTGCCGGCGAAGGTCTCGAGCACCGGGATGCCGGCGGTCCCGGCGAGGCGCTCGAGCTCGGCCGTGGCCCCGGAATAGATGACGCCGCCGCCCGCGATGATCAGCGGCTTGGCCGCTTCGGCCAGCAGGGCCAGGACGGCGGCGACCTCGTCACGGTCCGGCTGCGGCCGCCGGATGACCCAGTCCCGCTCGGCGAAGAACCCGGCCGGCCAGTCGTAGGCGTGGGACTGGATGTCCTGCGGCAGCGAGAGCACGACGGCGCCGGTGTCGGCCGGGTCGGTGAGCACCCGCATGGCCGCGGGCAGCGCGGTGAGCAGCTGCTCGGGCCGGGTGATGCGGTCGAAGAAGCGGCAGACCGGGCGGAACGCGTCGTTGACCGTTACGTCCGCCTCGAGCGGGTGCTGCAGCTGCTGCAGCACCGGACCCTGGTGCCTGGTGGCGTAGGTATCGCCGGGTAGCAGCAGCACCGGCAGCCGGTTGACGGTGGCCAGGGCCGCCCCGGTGACCATGTTCAGCGCGCCCGGACCGATAGAAGAGGTCACGGCCAGGGTGGCGTGGCGGCGGCAGTGCTTGGCGAAGGCGGTGGCCGCGTGCACCAGGGCCTGCTCGTTGCGGCCCTGGATGAACGGCATCACGTCGCTGAGCTGGTCCAGGGCCTGGCCGAGCCCGGCCACGTTGCCGTGGCCGAAGATGCCCAGGGTGGCGGGAATCAGCCGACGGCGCTGGCCGTCGGCCACCGAGTGCTGCCGGGACAGGTAGGTCACGACGGCCTGGGCGACAGTGAGCCGCCTGGTGTCAGGTGCGGAAGTCATCGTCGGCTCCTCAGTTCGGTGGGTCTCGACCCTGGACCCGGACCCCGCGGGGCGGATGAACTTGAGACTGCATGAGCCGCTCCGCCAAGTCAACGTGTCGCTAACCATCAAAAACCCATCATTTAGTCCACCGCTACCACGGTGCCGATACGCCGCGTTTACCCTGGTGACATCGGCCGCCGACCGGACCGGATACCGGCCGGTGATGAATAAGAGCAGTTAATTAGGCCGAACGAAGCTGGCTCCACCGCCCGGGAGAAACAGAGGCCCGGGGCTGGCCTCCGGTCGCGCGCGACCGCGGTATCGTCACGTGAAAGAAGCCTCATTAACCCGTCAGGACGACAGCATGGCTCATCCCTATCCCATCCGGGAGATCGCCCGCCAGGCCGGCGTGAGCGAGGCCACCGTGGATCGCGTCCTCAACCATCGCGGCGGCGTGCGGCCGAGCACCGTGAACGACATCCGGCAGGCCATCGCCGATCTGGACCGGCAGCGCAGCCAACTGCGGCTCAACGGCCGGGTGTTCATGATCGACATCGTGATGCAGACACCCGACCGGTTCTCTTCCGCGGTCAAGACCGCGCTGGAGCAGGAGTTGCCGTCCCTGCGTCCCGCGGTCGTGCGGTCGCGGTTCGATTTCCGCGAGAAGGGCCATGTCCGCGAGATCGTCAAGGTCCTGGAGACGATCGTCAGGCGGGGCTCACGCGGGGTCATCCTCAAGGCACCGGAGGCACCGGAGGTCAACGCCGCGGTCCTGCGCCTCAGCGAGGCGGGCATCCCGGTCGTCACGCTGGTGAGCGACCTGCCGTTCAGCAAGCGCGTGGCCTACGTGGGGATGGACAACCGCTCAGCCGGCGCCACCGCGGCGTACCTCATCAACCAGTGGCTGGGCGAGTTCCCGGGTTTTCCGGGGTCTCCGGGTTTTCCGGGGTCTCCGGGTTTTCCGGGGTCTCCGGGTTTTCCGGGGTCTCCGGGTCGGGGCAGCCGCATCCTGGTCGCCCTGAGCCGCAGCGTCTTCCGCGGCGAGGAGGAACGCGAGATCGGCTTCCGGTCCGCGATCCGCGAGCGATGGCCGCGCCGCAGCCTCACCGAGATCACGGACAGCGACGGCCTTGACACCTCCGTTTACCAGCTGGCGCTTGACGCCCTGGATCACCACGCCGACATCGAGGCCGTGTACTCGATCGGCGGCGGTAACCGGGCCATCCTTGACGCCTTCGACGCCCGCCAGCGCCCCTGCCGGGCCTTCATCGCCCATGACCTGGACCGGGACAACCGGCAGCTGCTCGAGGCGGGCCGCCTGTCCGCCGTGCTCTACCACGACCTGCGCCGGGACATGCACCGCGCCTGCCAGATCATCATGCAGGCGCACGGCGCGCTGGACGGCCCGATCGTCACCGCCCCGGCGTCCATCCAGGTCATCACGCCCTTCAACGTCCCGCCGGAGGCGGCGGGTTAGGGCAGGCGGCGGCCGATGCCATCCTTACCCGCCGGTGGCCACCGGGCGGGCGGGGTCGGCGATCCAGTTGGACCAGGAGCCTACGTAGAGCGCGGCCGGGATTCCGGCCAGCGCGAGGGCGAGGACCTCGTGGGCCGCGGTGACGCCCGAGCCGCAGTAGGCGCCGACCGGCGCTCCGCCCTGCGTGCCGACGCCGGGCACGGCGCCGAGGGCGGCGAACCTGGCCGCGAGTCCGGCGGGAGCCCTGAACGTGCCGTCCGGGTTCACGTTAGCCACGGTGGGCGCGCTGACCGCGCCGGGGATGTGGCCGGCCACCGGGTCGGCCGGCTCGATCTCTCCGCGGTAGCGCTCTCCCGCCCTGGCGTCGAGCAGCAGCCCGGTCCGCGCCGCTGCCTGCGCGCCCGCCGCGTCGAGCACCGGCAGGTGACCGGGCTCCGCGGTGAAGTCGCCGGGGGCCGGAGCGGGCTCGGCCGTGGTGACCTCGAGGCTCCTTGGGACGGCGTCGGCCCAGGCCCGGTAGCCGCCATCGAGCACCCGGACGTCCTCGTGCCCGAAGTAGCGCAGCGTCCACCAGCCGCGGGCGGCGATCGTGGCGTCCCCGTCGTCGTACACGACGACCGGCCGGTTCTGGCTTACTCCGGCCGCGCGCATCGCGGCCTGGAATGCTGCCGGAGCCGGCAGCGGGTGCCGTCCCGCGTGACCAGGCGGCCCGGCTAGGTCCCGGTCCAGGTCGATGAAGACCGCGCCCGGAAGGTGGCCCTGCCGGTAACTGTCGATGCCGGGCGGGCCGCCGAGCCGCCACCGCACGTCAAGCAGCACGGGCACCGGGTCCTTCGCCAGTTCGGCGGCGAGGGCCTGGACACTGACCAGCAGCGTGTCCCGGCCGGTTCCCGGGTTCATGTGGCCGTGTAGCTGAGCGCGGGCACCAGCTGCTCGTGGGAGGTGAGCGAGCCGTGCATGCCGGACAGTGCGGACTCCCTCGGCTCGGTCTTGGTGGCCACGATGGCCATGGATCCCGCCGGGGCGGCTACCACGTCGCCGATCCGGTCGGCCATGGCCGCGTCCACCGGGCCGAACCAGCCTTCCTTGATGGCCTCGTCCCTGGACAGCACCCAGGCGCGGCCGCCGAGCACCTCACGCCAGCTGGCGAGGAGGTCGGCGGCGGCACCGCGCCGCGCGTACAGGTGCCTGGCCCGCGGCTCGCCGCCGAGCACCTTCAGCCCGGCCCGTAGTTCCGGCATCGCGTCCACGTCGAGCTTGTCCTCCGGACCGACATCCACCATGCCGTGATCTGCCGTCACGTACAAGCAGGTCCTCGATGGCAAAGCCTGAGCGAGCTGTTCGGCCAGCTTGTCCACGTGCGCCAGCTGGTAGTACCAGGCATCCGAGCCGACACCGAACATGTGCGCCGTGCTGTCGAGGTCGCCGTGATACACGATCACGAACGCGCGCCCGTTCTCCACAAGGGCCGCCGCGGCCTGCGCAGCCAGGGCGCCCACGGTATCGGCCGGCCAGAGTTCCGCGCCGCGCATCGCTGCCGTCGTCAGGGCCGTGCCGCGGAACGAACCTCGGGCCACATGGACAGCCGCGATGCCAGCCGCGGTTGCCCGCTCGAAGAGCGTGGGCAGCGGCTGCCACTGACGGGGATCGACGCGCGGGTCCCAGTTCAGCGCGTTGAGCAGGAAATTCCGGCCCGGCACCAGGACCTTGAGGCCAAGCATCCCATGCTGGCCTGGCGGCCTCCCTGTGCCCAGCGAGGCGAGGCTCGTTGCCGTGGTGGCGGGGAACCCCGCGGTGATGGGCTTCGAGTTGAGCGCGAGCTCGGAGAGGAACGGCGAGGCGGCAGGATGGTCGCGGAGTTGTTCCCAGCCGAGCGCGTCGACGATCAGCAGGCACGCACGATGTGCGGGTGCCAGGCCGAGTACGTTCTGCGACTCCGGAGCTTCGGGATCTAGGGACGCGAGGATCGACGACGACAAGTCTGCCAGGGACGCGGTCCCATAGGACGGCACGATCGGCGGATGTTTCGGCTCGGGCGTCATGCGGGAATCCTCACCTGCTACTCGTGGGTGCCACTCAGTGTCTTGCCTTGGCGCCTTTGCCTTAGCGTCTGTTTCTTGGCGCCTTGCCTCAGCATCTTGCCGGAACATGGTGCCACTGGACGGGTGGCAGCGGCAAAACGGAGCAGACCTTCAGCTACCGCCCACCGGGCTCTCAGCTACCGCGGACCGCGGTGGCGTCGGACAGCTCCCGCGCGAAGCTCAGCAGCTGCCGCACGGCATCCTCGCCGTCGGCGGCCGAGCTGACCCGCAGCGAGAAGTCGTCGGCCGTGATCGTGCCGAGGTAACCGTGATCAGCCTCGCAGCTCTCGTCACCGCAGTGCGCGGGCTCCAGCTCCAGGTGGGAAAGGACGTTCCAGCCAATGGTCAGCATGACCTCCGACGGCATGGTGACACCCGGCACGTAGGCCGCCGGGTCGGGCACCACGCGGCTGAGGGCCACGGATGAGATCTTGGCGAACCGGATCGCCTCGGTGCTCGTCTCCGCCCGCGGCCGGCTGTCCGAATCCTCGGCCGGATGCTCGTCGGTGTGCGAGTACACCAGCCGGGTCGGGGTGAGCGCCAGCACGGTCATGTGCCGGCGGACCTCCATGCCGGGGTCGAAGATCGCGTCGTGGTGGACGACGTAGGCCGTCACCGGCTCCGATCCCAGCGCCGAGGCGACCGCATCGGACACCAGGCCCGGGTAATAGCCGCTGTGCTCGATCGCGGCCCGCAGGCCGTCGGTCAGGACTCGCGTTTCCCTCATGCCCCCATCCTGCACCGTCCCGCCGGGTGCTTTACCCCCGGGAGCGAATCTAACCGGCCTCCGGCCTCCCGGGCGGCGCCACGCCGGCCAGGTGCAGGACGCGCTCTTCGGGCGGTTCGGGCAGGCTCATCGTGCTCGCGCCAGGGGCGGGCCTGGGCTTGCGGGGCTTCCGCGGACCCGATCCTCCGCCGCGGCCGCGGTAGACGATCAGGCCGTTCACCGGGTCGGGCGCGCCATCGAGGGCCGAACGGACCGCAGGCAAGGCGCGGAACGCCTCCCACCGCTCATCGGAGTCGAAGAGCACCTCGAACACCACGCCATAGCGGTGCTCATGCCACGCCCATTCGATCGCGCCGTGCGTCAGCGCCGCCTCGGTGAGGTCGTCTTGATAGGAGTCTTTCCAGCGGCGAGCGGGCAGCTCACTAGCGTCGAAGACTTCGATCGACCACCACTCGGACACGTCTATGCCACCGCCATCCGGTTGCGTTCTGGCCCCCGCTTAAGATAGTACGTCTTTGGACGGCCTGCCGATAGGCTCGTTCCCCATGAGAGGGACGGGCCTGAGGCTGTCGGTGACGCTGCTCACCGTAATCCCGTGGCGCGAAGCACAGGCCGCGAAGATGGCCGGGGACGGTACCGCACTGGCGCCGGAACCTGGCCAGACGCCGGAACCGGCCCTGGCGCCGACATTGCCCCAGGCCACCGTGACCGCCGCAATGGCGTGGGCGCCGGCCGTGGGGCTGCTGCTCGGCGTCATCGCCTCGGCCGTCCTGCTCGTGGCCGATCACCCGCTCGGAGCCGGGCCGCTGACCGCGGCCGGGCTCGCGGTCGGCTCGCTCGCCCTGCTCACCCGGGGCCTCCATCTCGACGGGCTGGCCGACCTGGCGGACGGCCTGGCCAGCGGCAAACCCGCCCCCGCCGCGCTGGAGATCATGCGCCGCTCCGACATCGGGCCGCTCGGCACCGTCACGCTCATCCTGACGCTGCTCATCCAGGTCGCCGCGCTTAGCCACGCGGAATCGGCCGGCCCTGGCCGCGGACCCGCCGCACTGATCGCCGCGGTCGTCACCGGCAGGCTCGCCCTGACCTGGGCCTGCCGCCGGGGCGTGCCGGCGGCCAGGCCGGACGGGCTGGGCGCGCTTGTGGCGGGCACGGTACGCCCAGCGATCCCAATTGTGACCACGCTGGCCACTGTGGCGGCTGCGGTCGCAGCGGTGGTGATCTCCGCGACGATGATGGGCGAACCGCTCGGCTGGACCCTGCCGCTCGCCGTCGTCGCCGGCCTTGGCGCCGCGTTCGTCGTGCAGCGGCACGCGGTGCGCCGACTTGGTGGTATCACTGGCGACGTTCTCGGCGCGCTGGTCGAAGTCACGGCCACCGTCACCCTGGTGGTGGCCGCTATGGGCCCGCGGGCCTTACTGTAACTCGCCGGGACAAACCGAGGTCGTTAGCCCCGGAAGCGCTCGCCGATCTGCCGAGCGACGCTCTCCGGCGCAAGGTCGACGGCGCCCTCCCAGTGCAAACGCTCTAGGAACGTCGAGTCCGAGCGGTAGAAGGGCTTCAGGTTCGAGCGGCAGGCCAGGCGCAGGTTCAGCGGATAACCCTCGGTGGCTGGAGGCGCTCCGTAGATCGCACAGTTAAAGCTCTGGAAACCCATCTCCGCATAGGCACCCAGAATGAGCACCAGCCCGTGGGCCAGCTCGCCGATGAGATCGTCGTCTAGCTCCGCGGGTGAGGAGATGCCACCGATGAACGCCCTCAGCTCGGCGGGGGCGATCGGAGCAAAGCTCACGATCCACTGGATGCGCCCAGTATCCCCTAGGTAACGCTCCCCGCTGCGGCGTTCGGCGTCTAGGTAGGCGTCAAACCGCTGCGGGGGCACATCCGCGAGCATGCGCTGCATCGTCGTCGGCTGGGAATCAACGATCCCCTGCAAATGGGGATGAAACAGCGAGCTCCCCGAGGGCAGCATATGGTTGGCATTAATCGACGCCCACCGCGATTGTGGATCTGCCGCCATCACCGCCTTTGCAAAGGCGACCTGCGTGGCCAGGTTGTCGGTAAGCAACCGCTGTGTGATCTCGCCGAGCGGCAGGTAATGCAACCTGGGCGAGTAGACTGACACCGAACTGTGCGATGAGTACGCGTGCAGATTCGCGAACAGGACGGCCTCGCCGCGTGCGATCCGCCCGTCAGGGTGGATCCTGGCCGCCAGCCTAGGAGTCAGCCGGTCGACCCGGCCAGGGCAAAATGGGCAGTGCGGCTGGCTCTCCCGCGCAAACGCCTCCAAGTCAAAGTCGCTGGGGGGCATTAGCCCGCGCTCGGGCAGGATGCGTGAACTGTGTCCGGTCAGCGGATCAAAGCGCACCTCGATAGTCGTCCGGACTGGCTCGCCCGTGCTTGGCTCGATTATCTCAGCGGTCAGCAGCTCACGTCTTAGTTCCATCTCCTCGCCTCGCTGTCAGAGAGTCGCTAGCGCGGATTTCCCGCAGCTACTCCGGCGCGGGCGGGCAACCCGTGCTGGAGTAGCTGCCGGGCCTGCGTCAGCGCATCCCGACGTTACCGGCTACCGGACTGGGTGCGCGCCATGCGGCGTGAAGAACTCGATGGTTCGGGCCCGATGAGATTGACCGAGCCTATGACACAGCACCCGACCCGAGGGATTGAGCTGACCACTGCTGGCTTCTGGGGTTGCGACACGTCAGCTCAGCCGGATGCGCGGGTCCGCGACGGTCAGCGCGATGTCGGCCATCAGGTTGCCCAGCACGGTCAGCACCGCGCCGATCAGCGTGTACGCGATCAGCACCGGATAGTCCTCGTTCCCGAGGCTGTTGAAGAACAGCAGGCCCAGGCCGTCATAGTTGAAGACGAACTCGGCGATGAGATTGCCGGCGAGCAGCGCCGGGATCGACAACCCCACCAGCGTGATCATCGGCAGGCAGGCGTTGCGGACCAGGTGCCGGAACAGCACGAGGCGCTCCGGCAGGCCCTTGGCCCGGGCCGTCTTGATGTAATCCTGGGCCAGGGTCTCCAGCGCCGAGGACCGCATGTACCTGGAGTAGCCGGCCAGTATGAGCAGGGTCAGGCAGGCGATCGGCAGCGTCATGTCGTGCCAGTCACCGATCACCGCGAGCAGCGAGTTGGACTGGCTGGCCTCGAAGCCGAAGACATGGAAGCTCAGCGCGAAGATCTGGATCGCGATCAGGTAGAGCAGGTAGTCCGGCATGGCGTAGGCGGTGAAGGCCACGCTGGTGACCGCCTGGTCGCCGAAGCTGTTCCGCTTGACCGCCTGGTAGATCCCGAGCGGGATCGCGATCAGTACCGCGAGCGCCAGGGCCATGCCGGACAAGTACAAGCTGCGCGCCCACCGCTCCTGGAATAGCGCCGCCACGCTCTGGTTCAGCTTGTAGGAGTACCCGAGGTTGCCGTGGAACAGGCCGTTCATGTAACGCAGGTACTGCACGATGACCGGTTCGTCGAAGCCGTTCTGGGCGTTCCAGGCCGCGATCGCCGGAGGCGAGGCACGGGGACCGAGGACCACGATGGCGGGCGAAGGGAAGACGGCGTGCAACAGGATGAAGATGAAAACCGAGATGCCGGCCAGGATCACCAGTGACGTCCCGAGCCGTCGGATCAGGTAAGCAGTCACCCGCCACCATCCTTGCCACGAAGCTCACGGCCGACCTACGCCAGCACCCACTGTGATCTGGTCTATCAGCGGCAGGTCATGCGCGTCCACAGGAGCATGTTTCAATTGCGAAAAGGCCAGGACGCCGCGGACCTCACCGGCCGACCGCCGCGGCTAGACCAAAAGAGGCCAGGAAGACCCCGAGCCAGGAACCGCTGATGCCGCCGACACATGAAGTATTCAACCAGCCACCCGCGCTGACCGGGTACGACGTCGCCGATGACCCGGCGATGCTGAGTGCGCTGCGGCGCGAGGGCGCCGGCTGGGCCGAGGACGCGGTCCGTGAACTCGGCCGCCTGGCCGGCTCGGCGCAGGCGCAGGAGCACGGCAGTCAGGCCAACGAGAACCCGCCGAAGCTGCGTACGCACGACCGCTTCGGCCACCGGGTCGACGAGGTGGAGTTCCACCCAGCCTGGCACGAGCTGATGACGGTGGCGGTACGGCACGGCCTGCACGCCGCGCCGTGGCGGGACACCCGTCCCGGAGCGCACGTGGCGCGGGCGGCGGGCTTCTACGTCTGGAGCGCGGTCGAGGCCGGACACGGCTGCCCGGTCTCGATGACCTACGCCATCGTGCCCGCGCTCCGGCACGCGCCCGCTCTCGCCGAGCGCTTCGAACCACTGCTCGCGGCCCGTGAGTACGACTTCGGCCTGCGGCCGCCGGAGACCAAGCGGGGCCTGCTCGCGGGCATGTCGATGACCGAGAAGCAGGGTGGCTCGGACGTCCGGGCGAATACCACTCGCGCGGTTCCGGTCGGCAGCACACGCTACCTGCTGACCGGGCACAAGTGGTTCACTTCGGCGCCGATGGGCGACTTGTTCATGGTGCTCGCCCAGGCGCCTGGCGGGCTGTCCTGCTTCCTGCTCCCCCGGGTCCAGCCGGACGGCACTGTCAACGGCATGCGCCTGCAGCGCCTGAAGGACAAGCTCGGCAACAGGTCCAACGCGTCGGCCGAGGTCGAATACGACGAGGCCGAGGCCTGGCTGATCGGCGAAGAGGGCCGTGGCGTCCGCACCATCGTCGAGATGGTGAACATGACCAGGCTCGACTGTGTGCTGGGCACCGCGACCGGGATGCGAGCCGGGGTGACGATGGCGGCGCACCACGCCGCCCACCGGACGGCCTTCGGCAAGAAGCTGGCCGAGCAGCCGCTGATGACCAGCGTGCTGGCTGACCTCGCGATCGAGTCGGAGGCGACCACGATGGCGGCGTTCCGGCTGGCCGGCGCGACCGACCGCGCGGTCCGCGGCGATGAGCAAGAGGCCGCATTCCGCCGCCTGGCGCTGGCGGCGACCAAGTACTGGGTGTGCAAGCGCGCCCCCGCGCACGCCGCCGAGGCCCTCGAATGCCTGGGCGGCAACGGCTACGTGGAGGAATCGGGGATGCCGCGCCTGTACCGGGAGGCTCCGCTGGCGTCGATCTGGGAGGGGTCGGGCAACGTCGCGGCGCTCGACGCGCTGCGCGCACTGACCAGGCAGCCCGAGTCGGCCGAGGCGTTCTTCGCCGAACTCGATCAGGCGGCCGGCGCGGACAGCCGCCTGGACCACGCCGTCGTCCGGCTGCGCAAAGAACTCGGCGACCCGGCCGAAGCGCGCGCCCGCCATCTCGCCGAGGCCATGGCGCTCGCCCTCCAGGGGGCGTTGCTCGTCCGGTACGGCGACCCCGCCGTGGCTGACGCGTTCGCCGCATCCCGCCTGGCCGACGACGGCGGGGGCTTTCTCGCCTGGGGCCGCGCCTTCGGCACCCTCCCGGCTGGCACGGACACCACGGCCATCGTCAGGCGGGCCACGCCCGCGGTCCCGGCCGGATGAGCCGGTGACCAGCCTCCCGGGGCCCGGCTCGGTGTCCCGGCGGCTGGCCCGGAAAGGCGGAAGGCGGGTCCGAGGGGACCCGCCTTCTGTTCGTTACGCCTGGAAACTACGACCCAGGCCCCGGAGTTTCGGTGCCCTTCCCTGGCATTGCGCTCGCGGAAGGGGACGGCCACTCTGGAAAAATCGTGGTGCCGAAGTCACGAGCAAGCAAACTTGCGGAGAGACCCCCCCGGTTTAGTGCCACTGCGCACATGGGCCTCTCATCCGATTAGAAGCAGCCACGGCGAACCGCGCTGCGGCACTAGTTTCCCGTTGCCGCCCGGAACCTGACGACCAATTCGGCCGGCACGCGGCCGCGGTCCTTGACTTCGATGCCCTGCGCCTTGGCCCATTCACGGACCTCGGTGGTGTTCAGCCCGCTGGCTGCCGCCCGGCGCCCGCTCCGCGCGGGCCGCCGGGCACTGCCACTGCTCCGGCGCGCAGCCTCGACGTATCGCGACAGCGCCTTGCGAAGCGCCTCGGCGTGCTTCGCGTTCAGGTCGATCTCGTACTCGGCACCATCCAGTGCAAAGCGGACCGTACCCTCTGCCTCACTACCATCGATGTCATCGATGAACAGGGTTTGTATCTTCTGAGCCACGTGTACTCCGTTCCACTCGTTGAATAGTGCATAAGCGTAGACGATCATCGCCCGATAAGGTCGCAGCAGCCCCCGATTTACATTGCATGGCGTTCGCCGAACGTTGGCCGCCGCCTTCCCGGTGAAGTGGCGGGCGGCGGAAGAAGTCACCAACGGTGCGCGACCGCACACCTATAGCAGGTATCGGAGTGCGAGCCCGGGCCGCACTCCGCTACGATATGAAATCGTTTGCCTCATTCCCGTCATGGCCGAAACGAGTCCGCCCGCTTGCCCGGCGTGCACATTGCCCGGCTCGCTTGGCTTAAGGCCTCGGGAACAAGCCTGGTTAGCGGGGCCGCACCCGCCCGACGGCACATTACCCGGTTAACCGTGATGCACGTGCAGCAGCTTCTCGTTTCGCTGAGCCGAACTCCCAGGATTCTCCCGGCCTTGACGAAAAGGACAGTGGTTCATTGAAACCGCGGCAGCGGTCCATAGATGTCGTCACCCTACCCGCTGAGTCGACATGGCGACAAGACGTACGAGGTCAGTGCCGGGCCTGCGCTCCTCCCCCGCCGGGCACGGACCACCTGCCGCCTTCCGCCGCCCGCGGTCAGCGAGCATGGGGCTACGCCGCATAGATCTCTTCGGGGAAATATCCGATCTGCTTTAGAAGCGCGAACTGATCCTGTATCGTTGAGATTTCGGCTACCTTGCCGTCCGCGAAACGCCAAACGGCAAAGTCCCGGACCTCGACAGGCTTGCCGGTAGCCTTGACACCCCCATATGAGCCGGTATGCGTGCCGCGCCAAACAAGCCGCGTTACGATTTTATCGTGTGCTGAGAACATATCCTCGAGGTCGTCGTGAGATCAGGGAAGCCCGCCAGCTGCTCTTGTATCCTGCCTTTAGGTCCGGCTACACCAACCAGTACCCCATTGGTTCTGACGTCCTCGCTGAATAGGTCGTCGGCCAGGACGATATTTCCGGTCCACCCCTCGGTGAACCACCGGCGGGCCATGTTCATGTAGCGTTCACTATCGGCCCGGTCAGCCATGCCTTTTCCTCACTGGTAAACGTTCAAGGCCTGCCCTTTACGTCAAGCCTCGGCTGCGGGCCTGGCCGCGCTTGGGTCATCCGACTGGGCGGCAGACGGCGGCCGGTGACCGCGGGCACGCGGGCACGCGGATGAGTCCGCTACCGGTCTAGCAGTTCCTGCCAGATCCGGCCGCTCCGGACGCTGGCCGGCCGTTCGGTCACGATGTCCGAGCCGGGGCGCGCGTCTTCGTCGCGGACCTTGACGAGAATCCAGCGCTGCTCGCCGGTCCGGGTCAGCGCGAACCCGCCGGAGAGCTTGCGGCCGTGCAGGACGAACGAGATGTGCCCCGGCTCCTCCCGGACGATCTCGGCGGTCCCCTCGTCCCAGATGATCACCGCGCCGCTGCCACGCTGCTGGCCGTCGTGAATGCCCTCAAATTCACCAGCCGTCAGGGCATGGTCTTCGACCGGCACGGCCAGCCGCCTGATAGCCGGGTCGAGGGACGGCCCCTTGGGCACCGCCCACGAACGCAGCACCTGGCCAGACTGCAGGCGGAAGTCGAAGTGCAGCGTCGTCGCGTCGTGCAACTGGACGACGAAGCGGGGCAGCGCGGCCACCGCCTCAGTATGGCCCCAGCCGAGCGCAGCCCGGAGCCCTGTCCTCGTTTGCCCTGGTCCTGGTCGCGGTGATAAATAGCAGCTCGGCCACCTGCGAGCATTTGCCGGCTCGTTCCGCGCGACCGCGAATGGCATCGAGCTCGTTCTCGGGAATGGCTTTCCGAGTTCCGGATGGCGGCGGGCAGGCGGAGGGTACCGGCGGGCATGAGCGATGAATTCCAGGTCTCCGGGCAAAAGGCGACTTAGTGGACACCAAATCCGTTCCGTGATCCTGGTTTATGGTGACGCTTTCCTTTCGCAGGTGTTGCGGTAGCGGGCCGCGGCGGCTTGACCATGGCCCGGCGGGGGGTCGGCGTTGCCCGCCAGGCGCGGGGCCTGGCCGCGGCCAGAATTTCGACCCCGATGACGCGGCCGGATGGTTCAGGTATTTCTACGCCGCCGGCGTGACCGGCGTCCTGGCCTGGTCGCCCGGACCCTACGTGCCGGTCATGGAGGGCGCCACCGTTATCGCCAGCCAGCTCCTCGCCGAGTCACTGGCTGGCGTGGCCCCCGACCTGGCCGAGATCAGCACCGGGGTAGCCGGCCGCGAGGGCCCGGCGCTGGTGTTCCGTGCCGATCACCCGTACGCCACCGGATTCCGGGTGACCGACGTCAGCGGCCAGGCCACCAGCCTGGATCCCGGCCAGCCGCTCCGCCTGGCCGGAGGAGAGGGGGCACACGAGCTGGCCGTGGCCGTCACGACCCGCTACGGCCCCCTGACGTCCCACCCGCTGGAGTACGTGGTCAACTAACCCGGCTCAGGTGAGCTCGGCCGGCCGGGCCGGGCGTACGCTCGACATGACCGCGTTAACGGCGGCGGGCGTACGCCAGATTCGTACCGACCGGGGAGACGGTTATGGGCATCCTTTCCTGGTTCCGTTCCCTGCGGTCTTCGGACGTCTCCGATGAGCCGCCCAGCCTGATCCGCTACCGCTACGAGGACCCGGCCTTCGAGGAGACCGAGGAGGCCGCCGCCGCGGACGTCGCCCGGGTGGAGGAAGACGACAAGTACTTCGGGTCGGACTCCTCCGCCGACCAGGACGAGCTCTGACATCAGGCTCGACGGCCGGATGAGCGCAGGGCGGCCGAGGAGTGATCCGGCGATGGTCGCGCGAGGGCGGGCGGACCGAGGCTAGGCTGACGGATCGTGGTCACGGCACCCGACATTCCCGGACATCGGGTCGGCGGCGTCCTCGGCGCGGGCGGCTTCGCCACCGTATACCGGTGCTGGCAGCTGGCGGTGGGCCGGGAGGTCGCCGTGAAGGTGGATAACCGGGTGCTGCTCACCGAACGTGATCGCCGCCGGTTCATCCGCGAGGTTACGGCGGCGGGACGGCTGTCCGGGCACCCTCATGTCATCGACGTCTACGACGCGGGCACCCTGGAGGACGGCCGGCCCTTTCTGGTGATGGAGCTGTGCCCGGGCGGCTCGCTGAACGACGCGCTGCGCAGGAACGGGCCGATGCCGGCCGGGCAGGTGCGCGACATCGGCATCAGGCTGGCCGACGCGCTTGCCGCCGCGCACGCCTCCGGCGTGCTGCACCGCGACATCAAGCCGGCGAACATCCTGGTCAACCAGTTCGGCATGGTCGGGCTCTCCGACTTCGGGCTGGCCTCGATCATCTCCGCGCACGGCGAGCAGACGGCTTCCCGCGAGGCGCTCACGCCGGCCTTTTCGTCGCCAGAGACGTTCCGGGGTGAGGAACCGACCGCCCTGGCTGACGTCTACTCCCTCGCGGCCACCCTGTACACCCTGCTGTCCGGGCGGCCGCCGCGGTTCGCGGCCGACGGGAAGCCGCCGAGCTTCGCGACGATCATGATGCTGCACGACAAGCCGGTCGAGGACGTGCCCGGCGCGCCGCCCGAACTGATGGCACTGCTGCGCGCGGGCCTGTCGCCCGACCCGGCGGCGCGGCCGCAAAGCGCTGTGGCGCTGCGGGACGCGCTCGCCAGCACCCGCGGGTACGTCCCGGCGGCGGCGCCCGGTTACGACGGCCGGGTGAGCCCGTTCAGCGCTCCCGCACGGGACCGTCAGGTGAGCACGCCGACGTGGGACCCTCAGGTCAGCGCGCCGACGTCGGACCGGCCGGGCAGCATGCCCTCAGTGGACCGCCCGGGCGGGATGTCCGGGTACGACGGCCGGGTGAGCACGTCGGCGCGGCACCGGCAGGGCGGGCCGGCCGCGATGCCGACGGGCCCCGCAAGCCGGGCGGGCGGCGTGGGAGCGGCCCGGCGACGGCTGTCGCCGCGGCACGCCGGGATGGCCGCAGGGCTGATCGTGATCATCGCCACCGCCCTGGTTATCGGCGTGCGGCTCTTCCCGCATGGCGCCAGCCCGGGCGCCGGACCTGGCGGGACCTCATCGGGCGCCCAGGCGGGCGGCGCGGTGAGCGCCGCGGACGTGTTCGGGATCGCGACCAGGAGCGCGGGCTGCCCGGCGGCTGCGCTCCGGGTGGCCACGGCCCGGTGTCCGGCGTCCCCGGAATGCTTTAACGGGCTCACGGTGATCTCCGGCGCCGCCACCGCGGAACCGCTGCTCTGTAGCGTTCCGCATGTCTGGGAGACGTTCGCGATCGCCATCTTGCCCGCCGAGGTGCAGACTTTCGACCAGCCGACGGTGGCTGCGGATCCGACGGTGCGCAGGGTCTGCTCCGAGGCGGTCATGCTCGCGTCACGCCAGGGTCCGGCGCGCCGCCTGCCGCCCCCGGACTGGGACATCCAAGTCCTGCCGCCCTCCGAGGCCGCGTTCGACAGCGGCTCGCGTGTCTACCGATGCCTCGCCAACGAGATCGGGCACGAGCCGGCCACGTCGCAGTTCCGCCGGTAGGTCACGGTCACAGGCGGAAGCTGGTGCCGACCGCGTTCGGGACGAAGGCTTCGGGGAACCGGGCCGACATCGCGTGCTGGGCACGCCATCCGGTGCAGTGCGCGGGGACGAGCACCCCGGGGTTCAGCGCGGCCAGGTCGTCGAGGACCCGGGGGATCAGCGGCTCGAACAGCGGTCCGCCCAGGTGGAAGCCGCCGAGCAGCGCGTAAAGCGGCTGGCCGCCGGTCAGCCGCCGGGCGTACCTGGCGATGTTGACCACGCCGGCGTGGCCGCAGCCGGTGATCACCATGAGGCCGCGGTCGCGGACGTTGACGATGAGCGCCTGATCGTCGAGCACGAGCGGGTCGGGCTGCCAGCGTCCGTCGAGCCAGGCCTGCTGCGGCGGGAAGCCGGGCTCGTACCCCGTGGTCCGGGCGACCTCGCCGGTGATCAGCACGGACCGGCCGAACAAGAAACTGGGCTGGCGTTCCTCGATGATGTCAAAGCCCGCCTCGGTCAGGGCACCACGGCTGGTGGTGGGGAGTTCGCGCGGCTCCCGGCCGGGCAAGACGACGCGGCGCCGCCGCCAGAAATGCGGGTGCAGAAGCACCGGCATGTTCATACGGCCGACCGCCCGGATCAGGCCGTCGATACCCGTGGTGTGATCGAAGTGGCCATGACTGCACACAACGGCCTCGATCGAGGACGGGTCGATGTCCAGGCGCCGCATGTTCTCCGTGACGCCGTCCGGGCTGGTGCCCGCGTCGAACAGGAACCGGTGCTCATGGCCGGCCTTGGTCACCGTGACCAGCACCGAGAACCCGTGCTCGGCGATCAGCGCGTCAGGAACATGCCCGTCCGCCATCAGCGCCGCCGGCCGCCGCGGGCTGCGCCCGGGGTCCGCTCGCCGCGCCGGTCCCTGATCGGCCATCAGGCTGTCCGTGGAGTTATCCATCAGGGTCACCACCACGACCGAATCCACCGGCTCCAGGTCGATCTCGATGGCCGGCTCAACGTCATGCCGCATCGCGGCGGCCAGGCTGGCCGGGCTGTCGTCCACGCACACGGGCCCATCGTAGGAACCGGTGGCGTCGCTCCGCCAGCGATCAGGCCCGCCATGCGATCGGCGGCCGCCTCGCCACCGCAGGGCGCAAGGCAATGCGGCTCAGGCGGCCCGTCATCAGCCACCACATGAAAGTCCTGCACGAGGCCGGCCCCGTAACCCCGGGCCCCGGCGGCCCGATCTACCGCGGGAAGGCGGGCCACCCGGTGTCACAATGACGTATGGATCTCGAAGCGTTCGAGCTGGTGCTGCTGCGGACGCCGGCGAACGCGCCGGACTACGACGACGCGGAACTCCAGCGCATCCAGCGGGAGCACCTGGCGCATCACGACCGGCTGCGTGCCTCCGGCCACGTCGTGACCAACGGCCCGGTCGTCGAGCAGCGTGACCCCGCGCTACGCGGGCTGGCGTTCTACCGGACCGGCTCGCTGGAGGAGTCGCGGCAGCTCGCGGAAGCCGACCCCGCGGTCCGGGCCGGGCGGCTCGCCGTCGAGATCATGACCTGGTACTGCCCGCCGGGCACGATGAGCAAGCCCGGGCGGCCGGTCACGGTTTAGGCCAGCCCCGCGGAGTTCCCGATGCCGCCGCAAGACTTTGCCCGGTCCACTCGGGCGGAAATCCGATAGTTACAAGGCCGTAACCATGGCGATGTGCTGGGGAACGGGTCTCAGCGGTCTTACCAAGGAGCGGCGTTAATGACACGCCGCGGACTACTGGCCTGATTGGTGGATTGAGGCGATCGAGTTGGGAAAGCACCTTCGCGCAGCAGATCGGCGGCGCGGTGGTGATCAGCCCGGGTGACGTCTGGGTGTTCGGCCAGCCGTTCGTGCCCGGTGCCGGGCTCGGCGCCTGGCACTACAACGGCCGCACCTGGTCGCGCGTGGCGTCCGGGCACGGCCTCGAGGGCGGCAGCGCGCTGTCGGCGAACAACATCTGGGCCTTCGACGGCTCCGACATCGCCCACTGGAACGGCTCCACCTGGTCCCGCACCTCGGTGTCCTACTTGCTGCCGCCTAAGCAGCTACTCAACAACCCGATGATCACGGGGATCTTCGCGCAGTCCAGCCACAGCGTCTACGCGATCGCGAACGGTGACCTGCAGGACGAGGGCGGCCCGATGGTGATCCTGCACTGGGACGGCTACCAGTGGTCCACGGTGGCGCAAGGCAACTACGGGTTCGGCGTCCAGCCGGTCCAGCAGATCAGCGCCGACGGCGACGGCGGCCTGTGGCTCCCGATGCCCGGCGTCGGCGGCCAGAAGTCCTACCTGCTGCATTACGGGGCTGGGCACTTGACCCAGGCCGTGCTCCCCGGCGGACCGAACCTGATCACCGTCGGCACCGTGGCCGTCATCCCCGGCACCTACAGCGCGCTGGCCGGCGGCGAGACGCACGCCTACGCCAACCCGGGCGCGAACGTCACCGCCGTCCTGCTGCAGTACGAGATCTAAGGCATCTGAGGCCGTGCGCCAGGGACGCCCGGACGTTCCTGGCGCACGCACCGGCTTCGTTCGGGCCAAAAGAATTCATGGAGCGGCCGTTCCGTTACTTACGGTACAAAGCGGTCTCGGGTTTGCTTGCAGGTTGTAGCTGACGCTAGCGTGCCACCATGGCAGCGGACGGGCGACGGCACGTAATCGCGATCGGCGGCGGCATGCGCGTTCCCGAGGGCCAGGTGCCCGTGCACATGGACTACGCGCTGCGGCTGACCGGTCGGCCCGAGCCGCGGATCTGCGTGCTGAACACGGCGGGCGGCGACGACCCGCGGTGGGCGCTGCACATGTACGACCGATTCGCCGGGCATCCGGCCAAGCTCAGCCACCTGGCCTTGTTCCCGATGCCCAACGTCCCCGACCCCGAGGACCTGCTGCTATCCCAGGACGTCATCTTCGTCGGGGGCGGCAGCGTGGCGAACATGCTGGCCGTATGGCGGGTGCACGGGCTCGACCGGATCTTGCGCAAGGCGTGGCAGGCCGGCATCGTGCTGGCCGGGTCAAGCGCCGGGGCGATCTGCTGGTTCGAAGGGGGGACCACGGATTCGTTCGGCCGTGAGCTGAGGGCGTTCACCGACGGGCTCGGGCTGCTGGCCGGCAGCTACTGCCCGCACTACGACTCCGAGGCGGGACGGCGGCCGCTGTACCACCGGCTGATTGCGGACGGCACGCTGGCCGGCGGCATCGCGTGCGACGACGGCGCGGCGGCGCACTTCATCGACGACACGCTGACCGAGCTGATCGCGGACCGGCCGGGCGCGAGCGCGTACCGTGTCGAGCCCGGGATCACCGAGACTCTGCTGGAGACCCGGTCCCTCGACGTCTGAGCTTCCGGGCTCGGCTACGGCGAGCAGGCCCTACGGCTTGGGCCCGGCCGTGGCCCGGCGCAGGGACCAGCCCAGCGCGCCGAATACGCACACGGGCAGCAGCCACCAGGCGTTGACTCCGGCCGCGTGTACGAGCAGCGCGGTCAGCGCGAGAGCGGCCACGACGACGGCCGCCACGCGCCAGTCATCGCCTACCACGAAGTCGTACCAGAATGCGCCGATCGACTTGAGCCGCTTCATGAGCTGGCTACCTCCTCGGACGAGTGCGCGACCGCCGGGGCCAGGCCCGGCCGCGGGCGCTGACGGAGCAGGACCGTGCAGCCGAGCGACACCAGCGCGACGACCGGCACCAGCACGAGCAGCGCCGCGTCATTGCCCGGCCAGGAGACCCCGGCGCCTTCGGCGCCCCAGAAGATGCCGAACGAGGTGAGCATGGTCCCCACAGCGAACTTCATCGCGTTCTCGGGCACCCGGGCCAACGGTGCCCGCACCGCGATGCCGGTCACCGCGACCACCAGGACGGCCGCGGCCGCGCCGATCACCGCAGCGCCCATGTTGCGCTGGTTGCCGCCGAACGTGATCACGATGAAGACAACCTCCAGGCCCTCCAGCAGGACTCCCTTGAAGGACAGCGTGAAGGCGTACCAGTCGCCGACGCCGCGCCGGGACGAGACCGTCGCGGCCTTCGCGGCCGCCACCTCGCGCAGGTAGGCGCTGGCCTCATCGTGCAGCGCCTTGTACCCGGTGGCGCGCAGGATGGCCTTGCGCAGCCACTGCAGCCCGAAGACCGCCAGCAGGGCGCCGACCACCAGCCGGAGCGCGGTCAGCGGCAGCAGCGTGATCGTCGGCCCGAGCACCGCCACGATCGCGGCCAGCACGAGCAGGGCGGCCGCCATACCCTGGAAGGTCGACCGCCACTCGCGGGTCAGGCCGGCGGCGAGGACGATCGTCAGCGCTTCGATCGCCTCAACCGTGCAGGCGACAAAGACGGTCAGGATGAGGGGAAGCGCGGTCATAGGGCCTCCACTAGGCGCGCCGCCGCTCGGTGCGGGGCCTTGGCTAGGTCAGGGACAATGATCAGGTGACCGACAAAGCTGCCGAGAAACCTGCCGGGAAAAGTGACGGCTGGCTGGTACTCATCTACCGGGTACCGCCCGAGCCGACCAGGCTGCGCTCCACCGTATGGCGGCGGATCAAGAGCCTGGGCGCCATCTACCTGCAGAACTCGGCCGCCGCGCTCCCGGCGAGCGCGGCCACCGAGCGTGCGCTGCGCAAGCTCAGGAGAGAGATCATCGACATGTCCGGGACAGCCGTGCTGCTGTCGTGCACGGTGCTGGCGGGCGAGTCCGACGTGCATAAGGCCTTCCAGGCGGCCAGGAACGATGAGTACGAGGAGATCGTCGACCGCTGCGAGGACTTCCTCCAGCAGGTGAAGAAGGAGTACACGAACAACCACTTCACTTACGCCGAACTCGAGGAGAACGAGGTCGACTTGGTCAAGCTGCGCAACTGGTTCGCCAAGGTGCGAGAGCGCGACGCGTTCGACGCGGACGGCAGGCAGGCGGCCGAGAAGGCGATAGAGGAGTGCGAGCTCTCCCTTGAAGCCTATGCGGCCCGGGTGTACGCCGAGGAAGCGGAGAGCCGCTGACCGCCGGGTCCGCACCGCCCGCTCCTTCCCCGTGTCCTGCCGAATGCAACATCCGTTAGCTTATAGTACTAACCGGAGTTATGACCATTTTGTGACTATTGATTTACCCCTGCGTCAACTTCCGGACAGTTCGCGTACTTCTGGCCTGTGCAGACTCGGACCCATGGGGCCTGCTCTGGGTGGACGGCGCAACCGCGTTCGCCGGGCTCGATACGCAGGGCCTCCTCCTGAAGGGCTTCGAGCCGAGCGTCCAGTTCAACAGCCTCGGCACCGAGTCGGTGCCTGCCGACAAGAGCTACACCCCGACCGGCGTGACCCTGATGGCGGCGCTGGCCTACAACAAGGACAAGGTCAAGAGCCCGCCGACCACCTGGCAGCAACTGCTCGGCTCGCAGTGGAAAGGCCAGGTCGGCATGAACGACCCGTCCCAGTCCGGCCCGACCTTCCCGTTCATCGCCGGCATGATGAACTACCTCGGCGGCGTCAGCGCGGGCGAGTCTTACTTCACCAGGCTCAAGGCCAACGGCCTGGTCATCCACCCGACCAACGGCCCGACCCTGCAGGCGCTCACCAGCGGCCAGATCAACCTCGCGCTGGTGCAGAGCTCGGCGGCGCTCGGCGCCGCGCTCGGCGCCAAGAACATCGGCATCGCGTACCTGAACCCGGTCACGCTGCTGCCGAGCGCGATCGGCATCGACGCCAAGGCACCCGCGGCCGAACAGGCCGAGGCGAAGCAGTTCATCGCGTTCGTCCTGTCCCCGGCGGGCCAGAAGGTCATGCAGACCGGCGACCCTACCGGTGACTCGCTTTACTACCCGGTCATCCAGGGCGTCAGCCCGCTGTCCGCGCTGCCGTCGCTGGCCAGCACCAAAACGCAGTCAATCAACCCGTACACCTGGGGCCCGCAGGAGGGCACCATCAACACCTGGTTTGACGGCAACATCGTCCGGTGATCACCCAGCCCTCAACCGGCCAGCCTCCCACCGGGCTGACGACCAGTGGCCGGCAGGCAGCCTCGCGGCGCGGCCTGCCGGCCATCGTCGCCGGGTCCCTGGCCCGGCTGGGCATGCCGCTATTCTGGCTGCTGCTGACCTGCTTCATCCTCGCGCCGTGTGCGTGCTTCCTGCTGCTGGCCGTCTCGCCGCGGCTGTTCAGCCAGGGCAGCCAGTGGTTCACGCTGACCTACCTGCACCAGGCGCTCACCGGCGCCACCTTGGCGGCCGTGGTCAACTCGCTGTGGGTGAGCAGCGCCGCGGCCGTGCTCGGCGTGGCGCTCGGCTTCCCCATCGCCTGGCTCGTGGCGCGCACCACCCTGCCCGGTCGCCGCCTGGTGCCGGGCGCCATGTGGCTGGTGCTGCTGCTGCCGTCCTGGCTGCCCGCGCTCGGCTGGGAACGGATCGTCCAGCCCGACGGCGTGATGTACCGGCTCGGCCTGGACTGGCCGTGGGTCACGCACGCGATCATGGGACCGTTCGGCGTGGTGCTGCTGCTCGGCATGCGCTGCGTCCCGTTCAGCTACCTGGCCATCTCGGCCGCGCTGGCCGGGCTCGGCCAGGAGTTCGAGGACGCCGCCCGGGTGCACGGCGCGAGCCGCGCGCAGGCGATGCGGCTGATCGTGCCGATCCTGGCCCCGGCCATCTGGTCGGCGATGGCGATCGGCTTCGCCGAGTCGATCAGTGACTTCGGCGTGGCCGCCACGCTGGCCTACAACTCGAACTTCTCCCTGGCCACCTACCAGCTGTACGCGGCGATCGGGAACTTCCCGCCGAGCTTCCCGCTGGCCGCCGCGATGGGCTGGCTGCTCGTCGCGGCCGTGGCCGTCCCGCTCGCGCTGCAGGCCCGGGCGCTGCGCGGCCGGTCGTACGCGATCCTGTCCGGCCGCACCCGGCAGGCGGTCCGCCGCCAGCTCAGCCGCCGGTCGGCAATCGGGGCCGCGGCGGGCGTGGGGCTGTTCTTCGTG
>Ga0208827_1000285_pt1 | contig 26960 bp, 26 predicted proteins | sample Sb_taG_5_FD_187709 | JGI IMG/M metagenome (GOLD analysis project Ga0208827, IMG submission 187709) | Peat soil microbial communities from Weissenstadt, Germany - Sb_50d_8_FC metaG (SPAdes) (version 2) | ecosystem: Environmental > Terrestrial > Soil > Wetlands > Peat | place: Germany... | reverse complement strand
GCTGTCCGCGAGCGGCGCCCTCGACGCTCCGCTGGGCATGACCCTGGCGCCCAACGGCGACCTGATCGTGGTGAACGGGAACAACGGCAACGCCGTCGAGGTCACCCCGGCCGGGCGCCAGCTCACCACCAAGACGCTGGTCAAGAACGGCGCGGGCGACCTGTTCGGCATCGTCACGACGCCGGCCGGCATCCTCGCGGTGAACGACGGGACCAACGCCGTGGAACTGTTCCGCGGCTAAGGACGGCAGCGGCCCGGGGCCACCACTCCGCCCACCCCCCGGGCCGCTGCCCGTACCGCTGCTCGGGCCGTGACACCTGAGGTCTCGCGCCCTTTGTTATGTAGGAACACACGTATGTTCATAGGTATTGACAATCTCTTGTCATGGCCTGACCATGATCTCAGCCTGAGGAGCCGTCTGGGCTGGTAGAACGTCCTGCCAGCCGCATCCTGGCCTTCCTCGCCCTGGTGATGCTGAGGCTGGAGGTAGCCCAGTGACAAGTAGCAGTGAAGCATCGGTTCCGTCAGGAGCGGCCAGGGCAGGGGCGTCCCCTTCCACCCGGCTGTTCGTCCGGCAGACATCAGGCCTCGTCCGCGATCTGGGGATCCCGGCGGCGACGGGCATCTCGCTGGCGTCGGTCGCCGTCGTCAACACGTTCATCAACTTCAACGCCGGGCTGACGGACTTCGCCAAGGCCGACATGTACCTGCCGCTGGTGGCGGGCGCGATCATCTGGCTGGTCGCCATGTTCGCCTACCGCTACCTGCTGCGCGCCGTGCCCCGGGCGGGCGGCGAGTACGTCTACCTGTCCCGGATCGTCTCGCCGGTAGCCGGCGCGGTCGCCGGGCTCGGCATCGCCGTGGTGTTCACCTACGTCCTGTCGACCAACGCGCACTTCGCCGCGCAGTTCACCCCGTTCATGCTCAGCGGGCTGGGCGCGGCGTTCCACAGCACCGCGGTCGCGAACGCCGGCAACCACTTGACCAGCAACATCGCCATCGCCTGGCTCAGCGTCGTGGTCATGCTGATCGTGGCCGCGCTGTCGCTGTTCTCGGTCCGGGTGGTCGCACGGATCATCTTCTGGCTGATCGTCTTGCAGGTCGTGGCGTTCATCGTGCTGATCGGGGTGCTGGCGGCCAACTCGCACGCGGACTTCACCTCGGCGCTGGCCACCTACAGTAACCACCCGGGCGCCTACGCGGCCATCATCGCGGGCGGCAAGGCGAACGGCGTGGTGTTCGGCACCTCCATCGCGGCCGGGGTGGCGATCATCCCGTTCATGGTGCTCAACTACAACGGCGTCCTGTATTCCTACTACGTCGGCGGCGAGCTGCGGCGCCCCGGCCGTACCTACCTGTACGCCTCGGCCATCAGCATCGGCGTGCTCGTCGTGCTGTGGATCGGCGTCTGGGCCATGCTGCGCGCGCGGATCGGCCTGAACTTCATGCAGGCGCAGGCCAACCTGGGCGTGGTCAACCCGGCGGCCTACGGGAAGATCACCAGCCTGAGCTCGGTGTCCGGCGGCCTGGGCTACGGCATGGTGCTGTCCACCGACCCGATCACCAAGATCTTGTTCGCGACCGCGGTGCCGCTGGCCGAGATCGCGGTCAACCTGGCCTTCCTGACCGTCACCACCCGGGTCCTCTTCGCCCAGGCCTTCGACCGGCTGCTGCCGGTGAGCGTGGCCAAGATCGGCGATCGCAACCACGCGCCGAACGTCGCCATCGCCATCGTGCTCGTGATCGGCATCGGGTTCTGCTTCCTGACCAGCCTGGTCAACCTGGGCAGCATCGTGGCCCTGCAGAGCCTGTTCTTCGCGCTGATCCTGCTGGCCGGCGGCATCTCGGCAACCGTGCTCCCGATGCGCCGGGCCGACCTGATCCAGACGCCCGGCCTGCCGGATGAGGCCAGGAAGAAGTGGCTGCGCAACGTCACGCTGGTCGGCGGGGCCACCACGGTCCTCGCCCTGTTCACCGTGTACGAACTGGTCGCGCACTCCAGCGTGTACGGGAAGTTCAGCTGGGAGTCGATCCTCACCCTGGTGATCGTGCTCGGCGCCGGGCCGGTGATCTACGTGATCGCCCGTTCGGTGCGCAGGCAGCGCAACTCGCTTGACCTGAACATGGCCATGCGCGAGCTTCCCCCGGAGTAGACGGATGCTGCGAGGCAAACCCAAGCGCTCCAAGACGCGCGGGCTGCGCATCTACTTCGCCACCGACCTCCACGGGTCCGAGGTCTGCTTTCGCAAGTTCCTGGCCGCGGCCAGGGTATACGAGGCGGACGTGATCATCCTGGGCGGTGATTTCGCGGGCAAGGCGATCGTCCCGGTGCTGACCGAGGGCGGCTCGCTGCGGGCCCGGGTCGGCGGCGAGGAGATTACCGTGCCCGAGGCGGAGTGGGACCGGCTGGTCGCCGACATCGGCAGGGCCGGCCTGTACCCGGTCCGGATGGACGCCGCCGAGCTGGCCCGGCTGTCCGACGATCCAGCGGAGCTCGACCAGCTGTTCCGCCGCGAGATCTCGGCTCAGATGCAGCGCTGGTGCGACCTGGCCGCGGAGCGGCTCGACCCGGCAGTGCGCTGCATCATCACGCCCGGCAACGACGACCCGGTGGACGCCGACGCGGTGCTGGCGGCGCACGGCCGGGTGGAGTGCCCGGAACTCGAGCTGTGCGACCTCGGGCCGGTGACCATGGCCAGCCTGGGGGTGGTGCCGACCACGCCGTGGAACACCGAGCGGGAGTGCACCGAGGACGAGCTGGCCAAGCAGATCAGCGAGATGCTCGACCCGGTACCCGACGGCCAGCCGTGCATCCTCAACCTGCACTGCCCGCCGTACGCCTCGGGGCTCGACGACGCTCCCGAGCTCGACGCCACGCTGAAGCCGGTGATCCGCGGCGGCCGGCCCAGCATCGTCCCGGTGGGCAGCCACGCGGTGCGCGAGGCCATCAAGCGTTATCAGCCGGTGGTGGCCCTGCACGGGCATATCCACGAGTCCCGGGGCGCGCAGAAGATCGGCCGGACGCTGTGCGTCAACCCGGGCAGCGACTACTCCTCCGGGGTGCTGCGCGGAGCCGTCATCGACATCGCGCAGGACGGGTCCTGCCTCGATTTCCTGCTGACGACCGGATGAGCGAGTCGCCGAGCGGCCGTGTTCGCTGACCGGGTGGCCGCGATCAGGCAGACCCGCGCGCGGCGGCCCGAGATGGTGGCGGAGGCGGCGGCCGGGCGCAAGCCGGCCCCCGCGTTCGCCGGGCGCCTGGTGCTGATCGCCGCCGACCACACGGCGCGCGGCATCCTACGGGCCGGCCGGCGCGAGACCGCGATGGCGGACCGCGCCGGCCTGCTCGAGCGGCTGTGCGTGGCGCTGGGCCGGCCCGGTGTCGACGGCGTGCTCGGCACCGCCGACGTGCTGGAGGACCTGCTGCTGCTCGGCGCGCTCGAGGGCAAGGTGGTGATCGGCTCGATGAACCGGGGCGGCCTGGCCGGGACCGTCTTCGAGATCGACGACCGGTTCACCGGGTACGACGCGCCCGCCATCGCGCGGATGGGTTTCGACGGCGGAAAGATGCTGATGCGCATCGACCCCCGCGACCCGGCCACCGCCGCCACCCTGCAGGCCTGCGCGCACGCCGTGTCCGACCTGGCCGACCGCCGGCTGACCGCGATGATCGAGCCGTTCATCGCGGGCCGGGAAGACGGCCGGATCCGCAACGACCTGTCCCCCGAGGCGATGATGCGGGCCATCTCCGTGGCCTCCGGCCTGGGCAGCACCTCGGCCTACACCTGGCTGAAGGTCCCCGTGGTGCCGGACATGGAGCAGGTCATGGCCGCCTCCACGCTGCCGGCCCTGCTGCTCGGCGGCGAGGTCCCGGACGACCCCGAGTCCGCGTTCGCGAGCTGGCGCAAGGCGCTGCGGCTGCCGAACGTCCTCGGGCTCGTCGCGGGCCGGTCCCTGCTCTACCCGGCCGACGACGACGTGGCCGGCGCGGTAGACACCGCGGTCAGCCTGCTGTGAGATTCGCCGGGCGGCCGAGGAGAGATTCATGAGCGTGACCGCCGATACCGCCGGGCACCGGCATGCTGGCGAATTGTGATCTCGTGTGCCGCAACCGCCCGGGCCGCGAGTGCGTCATGAAGGCATGAGACTGTGGCGAGCGACCCTGACCGCGATTGTGACCGCCGTGGTGAGCGCCGTCCTGCTCGCCGCCGGGACCACGGCCGGCGTCGCTGCCGCCCGCCCAGCTGGCGGCACCGCACGGGCCAGCGTGCCATGGGACCGCGTCGGAGCCGGATGGGTCCTGGCTCAATACGCGTCCGCGCCGCCCGAGGGCGGGTCCGGGCCGGCGTCGCTGTACCTGATCAGCCCGGGCGGCACCAGGTACCAGCTGGCGAGCTGGCCGGACTGGCGGTTCGCGCCGCAGCTGGCCGCCTGGTCAGGCGATGGCAAGCGCGCGCTGTTCCAGGTCGTCTCCGGCAAGGGCGGCGTCGAGCAGCTCACCCTGGCCACCGGCCAGGTGAGCACCTTCGCCCTGCAGGGTGATGCGACGCCGATCGGCTACACCACGCCGCACGGCCTGAACATCGTGGCCGGCCAGCCAGCGGGTTCCGGTACCAGCCTGGCCCGGTACAGCCTGTCCGGCAGGCTGGCCCGCCCGCTCGGCTACTCGGCGGACGGCCAGGTGCTGTACACGCCTTCTGGTACCGGTTTCGTCACCGGCACCAGCTACGGCCTCAAGCTGGTCAGCAACAGCGGTGCGCAAATCCGCGAGCTGCCCGTTCCCGGGACGAGCGCGAATAGCTGTAACCCGGCCCGCTGGTGGAACAGCGGCACGGTGCTGGCGTCCTGCGTGCCGCCCCACAGCGCCATTGCGGAGCTCTGGCTGGTTCCGGTCAGCGGCGCACGGCCCACGACGTTGACGCCGCGGCGCAGCGCCAGCAGCGGCGACCTGGGCGATCTCGACGCATGGCAGCTGCCAGGCGGGCTTTACCTGCAGGCAGCCGGGCCATGCGGCGTGCTGCAGGTCTTCAGGCAGGCGCGCGGCGGCGCGATCACGCTGGTGACGGTGCCGCACACCATGGGCGACAACCGCGTGCTGACCGCGCTCGGCTCCCGGCTGCTGATCCAGGCGCCGACCAGCTGCACCGGCAGCGTCTCGCTGGTGTGGTTCGACCCCGCGACACGAGCCGAGCAGTGGCTGATCCGGGCGCCAGGGAACGTAACCGGCGCCGCGATCGCCATCCCGTTCTACAGCCGGGAGAACGGTAACCTGTGACGCCCGGCCCGCGGCCAGGCCCCACGCTAACGCCCAAATCCGCGCCTGCGGGTGTGGCTTGAGCTCTCGCTCGGCGGTGTCATGGCCCCGGAGTCGCCGGGTGCTGTCGGCGGGGTCGCAGACGCCTCGGCGAGCCGGGCGTGCAGCCGTGCCCGGATCTCCTCCGGCGTGTAGGCGCGGCGGCGCCGCTGGTCCCGTGCGATCACTACCCCGGTGGCCGCCACGCTTGCGAAGGCTGCCAGGCCGAGTATCTTCCACCAGCGCATCTGCCTAGGCTACGACTGTGCCTGGCATGCGCATCGGCCTGGATGAGGCCCTCGACCTGACCCGCACGGGTGACGTGTGGCTGTTTCGCGGGCATACCGCGGCCGACCGGGCTATCCAGCTGACGACCAACAGCCCGGTCAACCACGTCGGCATGTCCGTCGTGCTGGATGATCTGCCTGCGCTGATGTGGCATGCCGAGCTGGGCAGGTCGCTGTCCGACCTGTGGTCGGGCAGTCGTCACCGCGGTGTGCAGCTGCATGACCTGCGCGCGGCCGTCACCCTCTGGGCCACCAGGTACGGTCAGCGGGCCTGGCTACGCCAGCTGGAACCTCCGCCTGCCCGGGAGATGGAAGACGCGCTGCTGCGCACCATCGCGCGGCTGGACGGCACGCCGTTTCCGTCCGCGGCCCGGATGGCCTCCGGGTGGCTGCGCGGGCGGCTGCCACCAGTCAGGCGGGGTGAGCAGGACGCCAGCCTGGAAACCGCCTACTGCGCCCAGCTCGTCGCCGTCACCTACCAGGCCATGGGCCTGCTGCCGGCCCGGCGGCAGCCGGACTGGTATGACCCTGGCCGGTTCTGGAGCGGGGATGATCTCCGCCTTTCCGCGGGGGCCAGGCTCGGCGGGGAGATCGCCGTGCAGATCCCTGCGGGGCAGCTCTCCGCAGCTGACGACTGACATCTGACGGCCTTCGCGGCTCAAGCCTCGGAAGACGCCCGGCATGGCCGAGATGAGTGCGCTGTGTTCGGTCAGCTCGTCGGGAGTGCCGGACTTGGCGGAGGCTGGCTCGCTGGCAGGAGCTGAGCTGCGTGCCTGCCAGCCCGCCGACCGAAGAATGACCCCTCGCCGAGCTGGGTGCCTGAGCCGTAACCCTTGCCGTCCTGGGCGATATTGGACGCGCAAGCTCCGGCTGCGTACAGCCCCGGGATGACCGAACCGTCGGGACGCTGTACTTGTGCGTCCACGGTGGTGCGCAGCCCTCCGAGAGTGAACCCGGCGTAGAGCGCGTGGCCGAGTCGCAGGTCGAAGACCGCCCACGGGCCCTGGTCCTGTGGCGCCAGCCAGTCAGCGCTCTTGTGGAAGTCCGGGTCCTCGCCGCGGGCGGCATGGTGGTTGTACCGGGCCAGTGTCTTCTCCAGCGACCCGGCGGGCATGCCGAGCCCTGCCTCCATCTCGGCCACGGTCTCGTAGCCGTCGAGGACCGGCACCAGCGGCATCTGGGGCTGCTCCATGTGCGCGCTGTCGACTATGAGGTAGGCCGCGGAGCCGCTCTGTTCCATCACGAACTGCGATGTCCGTGCGTGGTAGGAGTCCTCGGCCACGAAACGCTCGCCGCGGGAGTTGACGATGAGCCCGGTGATCAGCACCGCGGGAGGGTAGAAGGGTGCGGTGATAAACGGCTCGTCCATGTGCTTGAGGTCCGCGCCTACCGACATCCCGAGCCGGATGCCCAGCCCGTCGTCGTACGTCGAGCCGAGCGTGATGAGCTTCCCGCCGAGCGCCGGGGTGTACGTGGCGACCATCTCGGGGTTCATCACGAAGCCCCCGGCGGCGATCACGGTGGCAGCTGCCCGGACAAGCCCGGTGTCACCGAAAGAACGCCAGGCCAGCCCTACGACGGCGGCGGACTCGTCGGTCACCAGGCTGGCCGCGCCGGTCTCGTACCTCACCTCGACGCCGGCCTCCTCGACCCGGTCCCGCAGCAGGTCCATCACCAGCTTCGCTCCCCCGGTGTCCCCCGGCACCGGGACCTTGTGCCCGCGCGGCGCCGGCGTCGCCTGATCCCGGAACGGCCACACCTTCTCGTTCCCGGTGAACATCAGCCCTTCGGTACCAGGCTGGATCACGGCCTTGCCGGGGAAGAAGGAGCGCTCGAACTCGAAGCCCAGCGACTCCAGCCAGCCGAAGTGCTCGACCGACCCCTCGCAGTAGGCGCGGATCTTGTCGTGCTCGGGCTCCTTCGACACCGCGACCAGGTACTTGTACATCTCTTCCGGGGAGTCCCGGTGACCGGTCGCCTGCTGCACCGCCGTGCCCCCGCCGAGGTAGAAATGCCCGCCGGACATGCAGGTGGTCCCCCCGTGCACGGCGGCCCGTTCGAGCAGCAGCACCCGGGCGCCAGCCCGGGCCGCCTCCAGGGCCGCGCATCCGCCGGCGATGCCGAAGCCGATGACCACCACGTCGTAGCGTTCGGTGCCCTCACCCAGCACCGACGCCGGGAGGGGCGCAGGTAGTTCCGAACGAGGATGGTTCATGTCGCGGTGTCAGCTCAAGACTCGGCTCGCGAGGCGGTCCAGGTAGGCCTCGACCGTCTCGGCAGGAGCGTCCGGCAGTCCCCAGAGGAGCTCGGTGACGCCGGCCGCGGCCCATGCGGCGAAGTCGCCGGAGGACGGTCTCGCGGTGACGAGCACGCGGATGTCGGGGGCGCCCGGCCGGTTCTCGGCGGCCCACGCCCGCCGCAGGGCGGCGGCCTTGCCGCTGATGTCCTGCTCATCGGGGGTGGTCATCCAGCCGTCAGCGTGCCGCGCGATCCATGCGAACGTCTTCGGGCCTCCGCCTGCACCGATGATCAGCGGCACATGCGCCTGCACCGGCTTCGGGAAAGCCCAGCATGGTCCGAACTTCACGAACTCTCCGTCGTATGCCGCTTCCTCCTGCGTCCACAGCGCGCGCATCGCCTCGACGTACTCGCGCAGCACGGTGCGCCGCTTCCCGGCCGGAACACCGTGATCGGCGAGCTCATCGGTATTCCACCCGAACCCCGCACCGACAGTGACCCGGCCACCCGACAAGTGATCAAGCGTGGCGATGGTTTTTGCCAGCGTGACCGGGTCGGACTCCACCGGTAGTGCCACCGCGGTGGAGAGCCCGATCCGCGACGTGACCACGGCCGCAGTTGCCAGGCAGACCCATGGGTCGAGGGTCCGCTTGTAGCGATCGTCGGGCAGCGTTTCGTCGCCGGTGCGGGGGTGAGCGGCTTCCCGCTTGACGGGGATGTGGGTGTGCTCAGGCACGTAGAAGGCATCGAATCCGCGCTCCTCCGCAGCCTTCGCTGCCTGGGCCGGCGTGATCCCGCGGTCGCAGGTGAACAAGACGATGCCGTGACGCATGGCACAAGACTAGAACGTGTTTCAGTTCATGCGAAGATCCGGCAAGTCATCGGCCGGGACCAGCGAACACCCTCACATGTCATATACCGGGCTCTTCTGTCAGGCTGTGCCTTCCGGCGATGCCACGTGATGCCAGCGCAGGGAGGCGGCCGTGCAGGCCGCGCGGGATATTTACTGGCCAAGACATCGGAGGCGGGCGAGAATCAGGCTGTGGAGCATTTCTCACGTGAGCGCCTGGTGGCCGGGCTCAGCCAGATCCGCGACTCCCCGCAAGACGGCGGCCGGCTCGTCTTGATCGTCCGCCGCCCGGCAGTGGACGAGCGATCTCTGCCGGCCGAGGCGGTGCTGGATCAGGTCGCCGGGCTTGACGGGGACAACTGGCTCACCCGCGGCAGCACGAGCACGCCGGACGGATCGGCTGACCCGCAACGGCAGGTGACGGTGATGAACGCCCGGGTGGCGGAGCTTGTCGCGGGCGGGACTGGCAGGATGCCGCTGGCCGGTGATCAGCTGTATCTCGACCTGGACCTCAGCCTCGACAACCTCCCGGCAGGGAGCCTGCTCGCCGTGGGCCAGGCTGTGCTGCAGGTCAGCGAAGCCCCGCACCTGGGTTGCGCGAAGTTCGTCGAGCGCTTCGGGGTCGAGGCGATGCGCTTTGTCAACTCTCGCGTCGGCCGCCAGTTGCGGCTCCGCGGGATGAATGCACGCGTGGTGGTACCGGGCACAGTCCGGCTCGGTGACCTGGCCGCAAAAACTCCCACCCGGCCGCCGATGCCTGTGACAACGGCCGGTCCCCCGAGGCGCTGCACGCATCATTCGCGCGTTCCCAGCATGGGGCCTCCTGGGTTATCGGTTGCGAAGGGAGATCTCGTCGGACTCGGCGATGTGGTCGGCCTGGACGGCTCGGAGTCCCACGCCCAGGCGCTCGCGAGCCTGCCGCAGCAGCTTGAGGGAGTTGGTGGAGGGGCTCGCCGGAGCGGCGCGCTCCGGATCAGCCCCATGTTCCTCGATGAGGTGGGTCTGCAGGGCTGCGGCGACTTCGTCGGCCGCTTTCAGCGCATGGTAGATGGCCCGGTCCCGTGCAGTGTCGTCAACCATAGATCCAGTATCGCGCCTCTGCGCGCTTGACCATCGCTGCCTCGACCCCATTCGGTCCACAATTATCTGCCACAACTGGGGTAACTTGCGTCAATAGATGGGCTGGCAGAGGGCGGGGGCGTTCGTGCGGGTTGTGGTGGTGGGCGCGGGGTTCGCTGGCCTGCTGGCGGCGGACCGGGTAGCGCAGGCCGGGCATGAGGTGGTCGTGCTCGAGGCGCGGGACCGTGTGGGCGGGCGCGTCTGGTCCCAGGAGCTGGTTCCCGGTGACCCGCGCAGCGTTGTCGAGCGGGGCGGGGAGTTCGTGCTGGACGGCTATGACGTGATGCGGGCGGTGATGGCCGGGCTCGGCCTGGAGCTTGCGGACATGACCATGTCCTACTACGTGCGGGAGCCGCGCGGTGCGGCGCCGGCCACGCACCAGGACCTGGCTCGGTGTGCCGCTGTCGTGGCGGGCGCCGCGGCTGCGGCCCCGCCGGGCACGTCACTGGCCGAGGTGGTGTCGGGCTGGCATGGCTCCCTCGCTGCGCTCGCCGCCTACATGTCCCGCATCGAGGTCACCAATGGCGTCGGCGCAGAAGTCCTGGCCGCCGCGGCGGTCAGCGATGTCACCACCGGGTTCGCGGGCCGGCCGTGCTGGCGGGTGGCAGGGGGGAACCAGCAGGTGGCCCTGGGCCTAGCCGGCCGTCTCGGGGCGCCGGTCTGGCTGCGGAGCCCGGTGCGGTCGGTCGAGCATGATCACCGGGGCGTGCGGGTACTGACCGGCGACGGTGAGGTGGCCGGCGACGCGGTCATCGTCGCGGTGCCGATGGCCGTCCTGCGTGACTTGCCGTTCTCGCCGGGCTTTCCCGGCCGCCGCCGGGAAGCCTGGCGGCGGGCCGGGCTGGCGCATAACGCCAAGCTGCACATCCCGCTGACCCGCGCGGCCGCCGCCTCAGCGGTGCAAAGCGTGCCGGACCGGTTCTGGACCTGGACCGCGACTGACGCCTCGGGCCAGGTCCAGCCCGTCGTGCATGCGTTCGCCGGCACCGAGGCGGGGCTGGCGGCCCTGGCCGTAGCCGAAGGACCGGCGAGATGGGCGTCCGGGGTGGCGGCACTGCGGCCCGAGCTGTCGGTGGACCCGCGCCGGGCATTGCTCACCACCTGGAACGACGACCCATGGGCCGGTGAGTCGTACTCCGCGCTCACCGTCGAGGTGGCCGACGGCGACGATGAGCTCATCGCCGCTCCCCTGGGCAGGGTGCACATCGCCGGCGAGCACACCGCCGGAGCCTGGTCCGGCCTGATGGAGGGCGCCTTGCGCTCCGGCCTGCGCGCCGCCGACGAGGTCCTCACCGCCGCGCACCGACCCTGACAGCCCACCGACTGCTTGGTGATACTGATCGTGACCCCGTGGATAGGGCTCAAAACGAGGTGTGAGCCGCAGTATTGAAAGCTGGAGGCCACGGGTGAGGATCGTGGACTTCCTCGCCGCGTAGCACCGCAGCCTGGCCGACCCACTATCCGAGGGCTGCCTCTGGGCGCGGGAAGCTGGTGGTGAAGGCGTACCGGGAGGCGCGGTACAGGTGCCGGGCGAACTCCACGGGCCGGCCGGACTGGTCGTAGGCAATGCGCTCCATGGTCAGCAGGGCCGTACCGCGGGTCTCGTTCAGCGTGCGGGCCTCGGCGGTCGAGGCGTTCTTCGCGCCCATCCGCTGGGTGGCCGAGTACAGCCCGATGCCGGACGCGCGGAGCAGTTCGTACAGGCCGTGCTCCTCGAGCATCTCCACGTTCAGCTGGACGAGCCCGGCGGGCAGGTAGTTGTGCATCAGGGCCATCGGCTCGCCGTCGGCCAGCCTGATCCGCTCCAGCGACATCACCAGCGCCCGCTCGGGCAGCTGCAGCGCGTCGGCGACCTGGTCGCTGGCGTGGCTGACCTCGGCCTTGAGCACCCGGGTGGAGGGATTCCGGCCGCTGGCCGCGAGGTCGTCGTAGAGACTGGTCAGTTCGACGTTACGGTCGATGCGCTCGTTGGCCACCAGGGTCCCGGCGCCGCGCTTGCGCACCACCAGCCCCTTGTTGGCGAGGTAGAGGAAGGCCGCCCGCACCGTAGGCCGTGACAGGCCAAGCATCTCCGCCAGCTGGACCTCGTTCTCCAGCCGGGCGCCGACCTTGAGCGCACCGGATCTTATGGCCGATTCGAAGTGCTGAGCCAGCTGGAAGTACAGCGGCACCGGGCTGGTGCGGTCGATGGTGATCGGGCCGCTGGTGCTTGGTTCGCGTTCAGGCATCGTCGACATCCGGCGGGTGGCTAGGCTCATTTGTTTGGACATTGTAACCACTGCAGATTTAACACGGAAACCTGACCGTTATGAACGCGGTCCCTGGCACAAGGGGCGGGGCCGGGTAGTCACAGCCGCATGGGAAGCCAAATGCGACGCCGCAGCCTGCCTGTTCCAACTCTATTTCTAGTTTGTCCTTACATAATCACAGACTCTTGACAGGTCATAACCGCTGGAGGCACTATCCAGCTATCGGCAAACGATCTTGCCCCAGGCGGGAGGCTGAACAGGTATGACAGCCGACAGCCAGGGACAAGCGAGCAGCCAGCGGCAGGCCGCGGAAAGCTCGGAGCAGGACGCCGCGGAAAGCTCGGAACAGGACGCCAGCCGGGATCACGGCACCGAGGATGAGGGACGCGACGGGCTGTGCATCGGCGTGGTGCTCGAGGCGTTCCTGGACTGGCCGCTGGAGCGGATACTGACCTGGCTGCCCGAGGCCGCCCCCGAGGTCACCCACCTGGAGGTCGGCGCGGGCGGTTACGCGCCGCACCCGCACTGCGACGTCGCAACTCTGCTCGCCAGCGGCCAGGCTCGGTCGGCCTGGCTGGCCGCCATCGCGGGGCACGGGCTGCAGGTCGACGCGCTGAACGCCTGGGGCAACCCGCTGCACCCCGATCAGGACCTGGCCGGTGAGCACGACCGGGCCCTGCGCGACGCCATCCGGCTGGCCACGCTGCTCGGCGTCAACCGGGTGGTCGCGCTGGCCGGCTGCCCGGGCGGCGCAGCGGGCGACCAGGTGCCGCACTTCGGGGCCGGCGGCTGGCTCCCCTACCTGGAGGGGGTGTACCAGCGGCAGTGGGAGGAGCAGATCGCGCCATACTGGGCCGGTCTCGCCGAGTTCGCCGCCGCCGAGAACCCCGATCTCCGCGTCTGCCTGGAACTGCACCCCGGGACGTGCGTGTTCAACGTCGAGACGTTCGGCCGGGTGGCCGCGCTCGGGCCGGCCATCGCGGGCAACCTCGACCCGAGCCACTTCTTCTGGATGGGCATGGACGGCCACAAGGTCGCCGCGGCCCTGGGCGACCGGATCGGGCACGTGCACGGCAAAGACACCGTCTTCCACGCGGAAAGCCTCGCCCTCAACGGGCTGCTCGACCGACGCTGGCCGGAACCCGCCGCCGAGATGCCGTGGACCTTCGCGGTGCCCGGGCGCGGTCACGACCTGACCTGGTGGGCGGGCTTGGTCCGGGCGCTCGGCGGTTCGGCGGCGCGGGTCATCTCGATCGAGCACGAGGACCCGTTCGTGCCGGCCGCCACCGGCGTCCCCGAGGCCGCGCGGCTGCTGCGGTCAGCGATCGACGCTGCGCTGGAAATCGACGCTGCGCTGGAAATCGGCACTGCGCTGGAAGCAGGGTGAGGGTACGGGTCGGCCTGGTCGGGACAGGCGTGATCGCCCAGGTCATGCACCTGCACTACCTGGCCGAACTAGCCGACCGCTACGAGATCGTGGCGGTGTGCGACCTCGACGCAGACGGCGCCCGGGCCTGCGCCGGACGCTACGGCATCCCCGCCGTCTTCACCGACTGGCGCGACCTGCTTGGCCACCCGCTCGATGCGGTCATGGTGCTGACCTCGGGCAGCCACGCCCCGATCGCCGAGGCGGCAGCCCGGGCCGGGCTCCACGTCTTCGTGGAGAAGCCGATGTGCTTCTCGGCCGACGAAGGCCGGGCCATGGTCGCGGCGGCCGAACGGGCCGGAGTGAAGCTCATGGTCGGCTACCCGAAACGGTACGACCCGGCGTTCGCCCGGATGCGGGAGGAAACCGCCCGGCTCGCCGGCGCGCGACTGCTGCGGGTGACTACCTTCGAGTCACCGCTGCGGCCCTACATCGAGCACTATCCGCTGCTCCCCCGGGCGGCGCTGCCGGCCGAGGTCACCGCCGGGCTGCGGGCCGACAGCGACGAGCGGATCAGGGCCGCGACCGGAGCGGCCAGCGATCTGGAGCGGCAGGTGTACTCCGGGGTGCTGCTCGACACCCTGGTCCACGAGCTGAACACCGTCCGCGGCCTGCTCGGCGAGCCGACCCGGCTCGAGTACGTGAGCCTGGCCCTGGATTGCGTCACGGTGCTGCTCCGGTTCGGGCCGCTGCCGGTGGCCATCCACTGGATCGACCTGCCGGGCATCGCACGGTACGGGATGGAATTCGCGCTATACGCGCCGGAACGCAGGCTCAAGTTGACGTTCCCGTCGCCGTTCCTGCGCAACGAGCCGGCCACCCTGGAGATCGAGGACGGCGCCGCCGGCTCGGCCCGGGCCTGGCACACCGAGGAGGTCGCCAGCTACGAGAGCGGGTTCAAGCGCGAACTCGAGGCGTTCCACGACTGGATCGTCGCGGGCCGCGAGCCGGTCACCACGGGCCGGGACGGCCTGCGCGACATCATGCTGTGCCAGGCCATCATCGACAGCCACCACCGCGGCGTCCCCCTGGACGATCCCACTGAGAGGACGGACTGATGAGCCACGACAACGGCAGTGTTGACAACAGCAGGGCGCCGATCGCGGTGGCGAACGCCCCGGTCAGCTACGGGGCCTTCGAGCTGACCGTCGGCTACGACCCCGACGTGCCCGACGGCCACAGCGTGCTCAGCCAGGTCGCCGCGGCCGGCTACGCCGGCATCGACCTCGGCCCGGTCGGCTACCTGGGTCGTGGCGACGAGCTCGGTGAGGCGCTGGCCCGGCACCGCCTCGGCCTGGCCGGCGCCTACGTGGAGCTGCCGTACTCCGATCCTGACGCGCTTCAGGGCGCACTCCCCCAGCTCGACGCGGTGCTCGACACGTTCGACGTGGTGCGGTCCTATCTGCCTGGGCCGCCGCCCAGGCCCACGCTCGCCGACAGCGGCAGTAAGCAGCGGAACATGCTGCCAGCCAGGTCCGTTCGGGATCATTCTCTTGGGTTTGACGCTGAGGGCTGGAAGCGCTTCGCGGCCGGCCTGGCGCGGGTGATCGCCCGCTGCCGCGACCGCGGTTACGAGCCGACGTTTCACCCGGAGACCGGTACCCACGTCGAGGCGCCCTGGGAGATCGAGCGGGTGCTCGAGGTGTCCGACGTCGGGCTGTGCCTGGAGACCGGCCACATGATGCTCGGCGGCGGCGACCCGGTGGCGATGCTGCGGGGGCTCGGCGACCGGGTCAACCACGTGCACCTCAAGGACGCCCGGCGGTCGGTCATGGCCGGGATCGTCGCCGACGAGGCGCCGGTGACGGAGATCTGGACCAGGGAGGCGTTCTGCGAGCTTGGCCACGGCGATCTCGACGCGGACGCCATCCTGGACGGGCTGCGGCGCATCTCGTTCGGCGGCTGGCTGGTAGTGGAGCAGGACATCCTGCCGCGCAGCGCCGAGCGGTTCGCCCGCGCCGCGGCCGAACAGCGGCACAACCGCGCCTTCCTCGCCGAACGAGGTCTGTAGGATGCCGCCGTTCCGGCTCGGCCTGGTCGGCGCCGGGCGGATGGGCCGCACGCACCTGCGGGCGCTGGCCGGCTCGGACCGGGTGGCGGTGACCGCCATCGCGGAGATGTCGGCGGAAGCCCGTTCGGCCGCCGCGGCTCCGGGCGTGACCCTGCACGCCAGCGTGGCGGACATGCTGGCCGCAGCGGCGATCGACGGGGTGCTGATCGTCGCGCCCACCGACCAGCACGGCGCCATCATCGCCGAGGTCGCCGCGCATGGGCTGCCGATCTTGTGCGAGAAACCGTGCGGGCTGACGGCCGCGGCCGCCCGCGCGTCGGCCCGGACGGCCACGGCGGCGGGCGTGCCGCTGCAGGTGGCCTACTGGCGCCGGTTCATCCCGGGCCTGCGGCGGCTGCACGACCGGATCGCCGCGGGCGAGTTCGGCGTCATCCACCTGGTCACCTGCTACCAGTGGGACGAGCAGCCGCCGTCGGCGGCGTTCCGGGCGCACAGCGGCGGGATCGCGATCGACATGGGCGTGCACGAGTTCGACCAGCTCCGCTGGCTGACCGGCCAGGACATCAGCGGCCTGGCGGCGGTGGCCTCGGGCCAGGCGCCCGACGGGATCGCCGACGTGGACGGCGCGCAGGTAATCGTCACGCTGTCCGGCGGCGGATGCGGGTTCATCTCCCTCGGCCGTTACTACCCGGCGGGCGACGCGGTCTGGGCCGAGGTGTTCGGCACGCTGGGCAGCGAGCGCTGCGACGTGATCGACCCGGCCGAGGGCGAGCGCGCCCAGCTCGAGGCGCTGCGCCGCCAGGCCGAGAGCTTCGCGGAGTTCGCGGCCGGCGCGCCGTGCCAGGGCGCCACGGCCGGCGACGCGGTCGCGGCGCTGACCGCCGCCGAGCAGGTCACCGCAGCGATACCAGCGCTGTCTGGGAGTAGTCCGGAGAAACATGCACCGTCCGGGGCAGGCCAGAGTCGCAACGTCAGTGACAGCCTGCCGCCCAGCTACCGGCACAGGCCGGGCGGATGAGCGCCGGACCGGTGAACGGGGCGCCGTTGCTACGCGTGGGCATCATCGGCTACGGGGTGATGGGCAAGGCGCACAGCTACGGCTACCGCGTCGCGCCGATGCTGCGCCGTCTCCCGGTGACGCCAGTGGTCACCGTGATGTCAGGCCGCGACGCCAGCGCGGTCGCGGCCGCCGCGGCAGCCTACGGCGTGCCCGCTACTGTTACCGACTGGCGTGAGCTGATCGCGCGGGACGACGTCGACGTCGTGGACATCTGCACCCCGCCCGGCACGCACGCGCAGATGGCGCAGCAGGCCGCCGCGGCGGGCAAGGCGGTGCTGTGCGAGAAGCCGCTGGCCCTGAACTACCCCGAGGCGTCCGCAGCACTTGCCGCGGTCACCGAAGCAGGGGTGCACAACGCGGTCGGGTTCAACTACCGGCGGCTGCCCGCGGTGGCGCTCATGCAGCAGATGATCGCCGAAGGCGCCATCGGAGAGCTCAGGCTCTGGCGGGCCACCTGGCTGTCCGACGAGTTCGCCGACCCGGCTACTCCCTACGACTGGCGCTTCGACCGGGCCATGGGCGGCACCACGATCGCCGATCTTGGCTGCCACCTGATCGACATGGCACTGACCATGGCCGGCCCGGTGGAGAGCACATGCGCACAAGCCACCACCTTCATCCGGTCGCGCTCCGGGGGGACGGTGACCGTCGACGACGCGGCCAGCGCCCTGCTGCGCTTCGGGTCCGGAGCGCTCGGCACGCTCGAGGTCGCGCGGGCCGCGGTGCGGCGGCCGTGCGACTTCACCGTCGAGGCGAACGGCAGCCGCGGCACGCTGGTGTTCGACTACGCCAGGCTGAACGAGCTCTGGTACGCCAGCGCCGATGACGACGTGCGGCTTTACGGGATGCGGCGGATCCGGGCCGAGCACCCCAGCCACCCCTACGCGGCCCAGTGGTGGCCGATCGGCCAGGGCGTCGGGTACGGCGCGTCGTTCGCGAACCAGGTCGCCGACCTACTCGAAGGCTGGCCGGAAGCGCCGTGGACGCCGGGTTTCCTTCAGGGCGCGGCCGTGCAGGCGGTCTGCGATGCGATGGAGACCTCCGCCGCCTCCGGCCGGTGGGTTAAGGTCAGCGAGGTGACTAGCGGAGGTAACCTCTGACGTGCGGAAACCTAAGGAGCGTGACCCTTGGCCGGACGGCTGACGATCATCGGCGGCGGCACGGGCTACAAGTTCGCGCCCTGGGTGGGCCGGGTCCTGGCCCACCTGGCCCTGCAGCGGGGCACCGTCTACGGCATCGGGCGCTTCACGCCCGCCAGGTTCGCCGCGGAAGGGGTGGCTTAATGGGGTTGTCACTTGCGGACCGGCTGCGGGCGGGTTCGGTGCTCGGTGCCGAGGGCTACGTCTTCGAGCTGGAACGGCGCGGTTACATCAAGGCGGGCCCGTTCGTCCCCGAGGTGGTCCTGGACTTCCCGGACGCGGTGCGCGAGCTGCACCGGGAGTTCCTGCGGGCGGGCGCGGACGTGATGGTCGCGCTCACCTACTACGCGCACCGGGAGAAGCTGCGGGACGTCGGCCGCGAGGATGACCTGGAGGCAATGAACCGCCAGGCGGTGCGGATCGCCCGCGAGGTCGCGCGCGAGGGCGATGCGCTGGTGGCCGGCAACGTCTGCAACACCTGGGCCTACGACCCGGATGACCCGGCCACCAAGCAGACCGTTCGGGCCATGTACGCCGAACAGCTGGGCTGGGCCGTCGAGGAAGGCATCGACTTCGTCATCTCGGAGACCAATGACTACCTGGGTGAGGCGCTGATCGCGCTGGAAGTCATCCGCGAGCTCGGGCTGCCCGCGATGGTGACCCTGGCGCCGACGCAGCCCGACCAGACGCGCGACGGTTACGGGTACGCCGACGCGTGCCGGATCCTCGCCGCCGAGGGGGCGCAGGTGGTCGGCCTGAACTGCGACCGCGGTCCGCAGACGATGCTGCCGCTGATCACCGACATCCGGGAAGCCGTGGACTGCGCCGTCGCCGTCCAGCCGGTGCCGTACCGGACCGATCCGGCCGCCCCGACGATGGAGACCCTGCGGTCGCCGGACGGGGAGCGGGCCTTCCCCATCGCGCTCGACCCCTTCTACTGCACGCGCTTCGAGATGGCGCACTTCGCGCTGCAGGCCCGTGAGCTCGGCGCGGACTACGTGGGCATCTGCTGCGGGGCCGGCCCGCACCACGTCCGGGCCATGGCCGAGGCGCTGGGCCGCGAGGTTCCGGCCAGCAAGTACTCGCCGTCGATGGACCTGCACCCCATGTTCCGGGCCGACGTCGCGGCCAAGGACGCGGCCTTCCTGCACAGCTGGACCGCGTGACGGCAAAGCGTGCCCGTCCGCACCGGTGAGGAAAAGATCATTAGTCCGAACGAGCCGTGGCTTCAGCCTCGGCTCAGGCCCAGAAGTCGATACTCGCCTGCGGGTCGGTGGTCGAAGTCCAGAACTCGGTGATCTTGCCGTCGCGCATGTGGGTGACGTTCGCCACCGGAACCTCTATCGACTTGTTCCCGCGGGAAGCCGACACCTGCCCGCGGTGCTGTCCCACGAACGCGGTGGCGCAGCTGGTCAGCGCCGGGGCACTGGCCAACCCGCTGGCCCGTTTCTGCAACCGCTGCGAGCATCCGTACCAGCTCACGGTCGGCGCGCCGAGCACGACCACGACCGGCGCCGCGACAGCAACCGTTGCGCCCTTGCCCTGCCGGACCGTTGCGAGACACGATTGGCTCGACAGTCCAGAACCGTTAGGGGGCCGCCATGGCGACCTATGTTTCTCTCGTCACCTGGACCGAGCAAGGCATCAAGAACTTCCCCGACACCATCAGGCGCGCAGAGGAATTCTCCCGCTTTGTCCAGGGGTACGGTGGCAAGGTCCGCGAGGTGCTGTGGACCTTCGGCGAGTACAACCTCGTCAGTATCTCCGAGTTCGCCAACGATGAGAAAGCGGTTGCCGCCTTTCTCCGGCTCGGGTCGGCCGGTAACGTCCGAACCCGCACGCTGCGGGCCTTCAACTCTAAAGAGATGGACGCGATCATCAACCTGACCGGCGTTCGGACGGAACACGGCAGCTGGGGCTGAGCACGCGGCCGAATGTGATGGTGCTGGGCATCCGCTAGGCGGATCTCTTATGGCTCCGCGGGGTGCCCGCGAACCGATCAGCTCCGCGAGCTGCACGAGCAGGCCTGCGCATCGGTGGACGCTCGCCATTAGCCAGAACCTGATAGCGAAATATGACCGTTAGCGAAAGGTAATTAGTGTGTCGCGGGGTCAGCGACGCGGGCCATGAAGAGGGGCTCGCCGGTCGCGCCGTCCGTCACCAGCATCAGGTAGGGACGGTTGAACAGGACCTGGGGCGGGAGCACCCGCGCCGCGGTCGGCTCCATGCCGACCGCCGTCGCAGCGCTGGCCACTGTGCCTTTCTCGCCGACCCCGAGGGTGGCCGCCTGCTCGACCAGGCCGATACAGCATGCCTGCGTCGATAGCCCGGTGAAGTCCGCGGCCGGAGTGAAGGCGACGCCCATACCCAGTGCGGCGAGCACGGGCTTCATGCTGACCTGGGTGCCCAGGGACACCTTCGGCAGCGCGACGGTCCGGGAGAGGGCCGGGCCGTCGGCCGCCAGCCGGGACGTCATCGCGCCGAGGGCCGTCGCGGGCGGCAGCGTGCAGCCCGCGTCGCCCGCGGGCGGCAGCAGCGCGACCATAGCTAGCTTGCCGCCGCTGTAAGGAAGCCAGACCGCGGTCCAGCCGCCCGCCTGGACCGCACGGAACTGAAGGCCGGCCATGAACTGCGCCGTGACGTGCTGACCGCCGGCGGTAGTGAACGGCCCCGGGCTGGTCACGGTGGCGTCGAACGGCGTGGCCCACGCCGCGTGCAGGTAGAGCGCGTCGGTCAGCACCCAGCCGATGTTGGTCAGGGAGCCGGCCCGCAGCAGCTGCGGGATCTGGCCCTTGGTCGCGGTCGCGATCGCCTGGTTGATCTCCTGCCTGGCCTGTTCTGGGTGGTGCAGCAGAGGCGCCTGCGCCACGCCGGCGTCGTAGCCGGTGGCGACGGCGTTCAGGTAGCCGCGTTCGGTCTCCAGACCTGGGTCGGCCCATACCTGATCGCTGGTGTCCAGCGTCACGCCCGGGCCGGCGAGGTCACGCAGTGCGGCTGACCGTGCCTGCAGGCCGGCCTCAAGCTGCTGGCCGCCCGTCGTCGGCAGATGCAGCACGCCAGCCATGGCCCGCGCGGTGCCGCCGCGGGCGCCGAGATACGCCATGCCGAGCCCGCTGGCCAGGCTGGAAGGGGACAGGACCAGGTTGGCCTGCGGATCGGCCCGGCACCAGGCGCTGAGCACGTCGAGCCCGAACGCGGTGTCCGCCGCCCCATACGGACGCGGGTCCATCAAAGGTTCCCTGGCCGCTACGCCATGGGCCATGACCGGGGGCGGGATGGTGGCGGATCCGCATCCCGCCATCAGCAGCGCCGCCAGGGCCGCCCCGGCGGCGGCCCGGAGTTCGTTCTTCATGCGCATCTGACGGAGCGCGGGCCTCCGCGGTTGCGCGCGGATGATTACGCTGAGGTCAAGTTGCTGTAACCGGCGATGGCCTGGCGCCTTGATGACTACGCGGCCTCGCAGCGGCGGTGGCTGGCGGACTTATGGTGAAGGGACCAGGCCGAAAACAGATGGGAGCCGACATGGACAGCGCAGAGCTGCGCGCCGTGCAGCAGCCGCTCAAGGACGCCTACCGGGAGGACCCCGAGAAGGCGGTCGTCACATTGCGCGCGCACGGGAAGCTCGACGACGCCATCTCGTGTTCGGTGGAAACCGGCCGGGCGCTGGCCGTCGCGGGGCTGCATCCGGCGAGCGGAGGAGACGGATCGCTGCTGTGTTCGGGTGACATGCTGCTGCAGGCGCTGGTGGCGTGCGCCGGGGTCACGCTGCGGGCCGTGGCCACCTCGTTGCAGATCAACCTGGCCGGGGGCACCGTCACGGCCGAGGGTGACCTGGACTTCCGCGGGACGCTGGCGGTCAGCAAGGACGCGCCGGTGGGGTTCCGGTCCATCCGGCTGACCTTCGACCTGGACACCGACGCCAGCGCCGAGCAGGTCCAGACACTGCTTCGCCTCACCGAGCGCTATTGCGTTGTTTACCAGACGCTGGCGCATCCGGCCGAGCTGACGATATCCGGCTAGGAGGCGATAACGTGAGGGTCACGCCACGGGCGGGCAGATGATGCCGCCGTGGCTGTGGCTGTGGCTGGTCGGCGACCTGGCCGTCCTAATCCCGGCTGAGGTCAGCAACGAGCGCCATCAGCTCGCCCTCTACACCGGGCACGGGGAGATAGCGCCGCAGGTCACCGCGGGGATGCCGTATACGCTGCTGCTGCTGTTCACGATCTTGTCCGGGCTGACCTGCCTGATCTTCGCGGCGGGTGTGATCGCGACGTTGTTTCCGCAGCTGCGCGGCCGCCGGGTGGAGCGGCGCTTCGAGCTAACCGAGGATCCGAGCATCGCTGAGATGGAGGAATTTGTCGCGCGGTACGACCCGGCGATCCGGCTGCGGGCCACCACACGCGATGACCAGATGGCGCGGATCTATCCGGTCAGCTGGCGGACGGCCCGGATCGCCGTCTTCCGTCCGCTGCCCGAGCTATGGCGGCGCGACCGCGAGGCGGCGCAGGCTGTCCTGCTGCGCGAGGTGGCCCACCGCCGTCATGGCGACCAGCTCGTGGTCGGCCTGGCCAGCCCGCTCGTCTGGCTCATGCGCATCTGGGTGCCCGCCTTCGTCGTGCTGGCGCTGACGCCGGTCGTGGTCTATGCGGCGCTGGGCGGCGGGCTGCTGACCCAGGCGATCGCCGGCCAGGGTGCCTGGCAGCTGCTCCAGCCCATCGGACTGCTCATCCTCCCGGTCACCGCGCTGTGGCTCGCGGAACTCGACGCTGACCTGGTGGCCGCGCGGGTACTCAGAGTCGAGCCGGTACGGCGGGCACTGCAAGCGACCGGGGGCAGCCGACTGCTCGGGCTGCTTTCCGAGCCGCCGCGGCGGCTGCGGCTGCGGAGCGCCGCGGCCCGGCCGACGGGGACCTTCGCGCTGCTGGCGGCCTGGCCGACCGCGCTGGTCGCCCAGCTCCTGGTGATCATCGCCGGGGCCGCGGTCGCCTACCTGCTGATCAGCCAGTCGCTGCCGGACACCGGCCGGGACCTGCTCGCGGGCACGCATCAGTTCCTGCGCAGCAACCAGGCCCTGGTCATCGCCGCGATCATCCTGCTGCTACTGTGGCCGCTGCTGGCCCGGCCCTGGGACCGGCTGTGGTCCGGCGGGCCGGGCCCGGACGGGCGGCAGCCGTGGCGGCCCTACCTGGCCGCCGCCAAGGTCGCCTGGGCGGCCTGCCAGGCTGCGTCGCTGAGCAAGGCCTGCCATGAGGTGAACAGCCGAAGCAGGCCCTGCCCGTACCGGGCGCGTAGGTCCGGGTTGACTGCCACGATGTCCAGTTCGTTGGCCGCGGTGAGCTCGGCGAAGTCCCGCCGCAGCCGCAGCGGCGGGCGGAGCACCGTGCCGGTGAAGCGGTCCTTGAACGGCCCCTCGCGCTCGGCGAGGTGGGGATAGGAGAAGCGGCGGTCGCAGCTGGCGTAGAAGTACACGAGTCGTTCGGCCTCCGCGCCGGTAATCGCGGCCAGCTCCGCCCGGCGGCCGAGGTCGCCCAGGGCGGCCGGGAAGCCGTCCGTGCCGTAATAGGCGTGGCACATCCCGGCGAGCCGCAGCGCCGGCCGTGCGCCCCATTCGGCGAGCAGTGCGTGGACACGCTCAAGATGGGTCAGCAGCGTACCGCCGGGATGCGCGATCCCGGCCGCGCCGCGCGAGGCCATAGCCTCCGCCACGGCCGCGATCCCGGGCCCCCCGTTCCGCAGGCCGGTGGTCATGTAGTGCCTCCTCTCCGCTGACACCCATCGTGTGAGCGGAGAGTGACCCAAGTCAATCCCCGGGTTCCCTCTCGCACGCGCGCACTGCGGGCGGGCGCCAGCGGGTTCCTGCTCAAGGACACCCCGCCCAACGACCTGCTGTCCGGGATCCGGGTCGTGGCGGCGGGCGACGCCCTGCTCGCGCCGAGCGTGACCCGGCAGCTCATCGGCGAATTCGTGCGCCGCCCCGACAGCGACCGGCCACCGCCGGCCACGCTGGACGTCCTGACCAGCCGCGAGCGCGAGGTGCTGACGCTGGTGGCCCGGGGCTGGTCCAACGCGGAGATCGCCGAACGGCTCTACCTCAGCCCGGCCACTGCCAAGACGCACGTGGGCCGGCTGCTGACCAAGCTCCAGGCGCGCGACCGGACCCAGCTCGTCGTCATCGCCTACGAGACCGGGCTGGTCACGCCGAGCGGGCCCGGAGGGCTTCAGTAGCTCATTCCCGGGTAGCCAGCTGAGCAGGGAGGCCTGCCGTCCCGGAGGAGGAACCGCGCCCCAGTGAACCCACTGGTTAATCCGATATTTCTGGTCTGGCAAGTTAGGATTAGGCTGGCGCGTGAGTGGATACGATCCCGCCGATACCCGACCTTTTCTCCCGGGGAGGAACCGTGAGTAGCACCGACGCCTTCGTCGCCAACTCCGAGCAGTACGCGGCCGGCTTCGACAAGGGAGACCTGCCCTTGCCGCCCGCATCGCACACCGCGGTGGTCGCCTGCATGGACGCCCGGCTCAACCCCTACGGCGTGCTCGGGCTCTCCGAGGGCGACGCGCACGTGATCCGCAACGCCGGCGGAGTCGTGACCGACGACGTCATCCGGTCCCTCACCATCTCCCAGCGGCTGCTCGGGACGAACGAGATCATCCTCATCCACCACACCGACTGCGGCATGCTCACCTTCCACGACGACGACGTCAAGGCCCAGATCGAGGCCGACACCGGCATCCGGCCGTCGTTCGCGCTCGAGGCCTTCGGCGACCCGGACGCCGACGTGCGCCAGTCCATCGCCCGGATCAAGGCCAGCCCCTTCATCCCGGACAAGGACTCCATCCGCGGCTTCGTCTACGAGGTCGAGACCGGCCGCCTGCGGGAAGTCAAGGAGTGACATTGATATCGTGACCGGGTGACGACCGCAACGGAAACGAACGGAGCGGAAACGAACGAAACGGGCGGTGACGCCACCGCCCGTTCGGCCCGGCTCCGGCACCTGATCATCACGGTCTACGGGCTGTACGCCCGGCACGATGGCGGCTGGCTGTCGGTCGCGACCCTGATACGACTGCTCGCTGAGCTTGGGATAGACGAGTCGGCAGTCCGTTCGGCCATCTCACGATTGAAGCGGCGCGGCATCTTGCAGTCGCAGCGGTACGGCGGGTCAGCCGGATACCAGCTGTCCGCCGAGGCCCTGGCCATCTTGCGCGAAGGTGATGCGCGGATCTTCCGGCGGCACCGGGCCACGCCCGCCGACGGCTGGGTGCTCGCGGTCTTCTCGGTGCCCGAGTCGGAGCGCCACCGGAGGCACGTGCTGCGGTCCGAGCTGACCAGGCTGGGGTTCGGCATGGTCGCGCCGGGGGTGTGGATCGTGCCGGCCCACCCGCAGGACACGACAGCCGAGACGCTGCGGCGGCTCGGACTCGACGCGTACGCCGACCTGTTCCGCGCCGATCACCTCGCCTTCGGCGATCCGGCCGACAAGATCCGCCGCTGGTGGGACCTTGACGAGCTCGAGCGCCAGTACGAATCGTTCATCCAGGCGCACGAGCCGGCCTTGCGGCACTGGGAACAGGAGGGCCCGCCCGGCGAGCGGGAGGCCTTCGCCGGCTACGTGCGGGTGCTGACCGACTGGCGGCGGCTCCCCTACCTCGATCCCGGCCTGCCCGCCGAACTGCTGCCCGGCGGCTGGGTCGGCATCCGGGCCGCCGATCTGTTCTTCGCCTTGCGCGCGCTGCTCGAGGAACCGGCGCAGGCGTACGTCAAGCGCACGGTCAGCGGGGACTGACCGCCGCGATGCCCTGGATCTCGACAAGCGCCGCCGGGTCCCACAGTCGTGTCACGCCCACGCCCGCCATGGCCGGGTACTCGGTCCCGGCCAGACGGCGCCAGACGGCGCCGATTTCCTTCCCGTGCACCTGGTAGTCCTCGACGTCGATGAGGTAGATGGTCAGGCTGACCAGGTCTTCTGGCTGGCCGCCCGCGGCGGCCAGCGCGGTGAGCAGGTTGCCGAGCGCCTGCTCGAACTGGGCCACGACGCCGCCGTCGACGACGTTCCCGTTCCGGTCCATGCCGATCTGGCCGGCCAGGAATACCATCCGGCCCGTTGCCGCGACCGCGTGCGAGAAACCTGAGGGCCGGGCGAGTTCTTCGGGGTTAATGAGTTTGATCCGCTCCACGTTCATGACGGCACCCTATCGGTATTGCGTTTCATTGACGATCGTATCTTTTCCGGCATACGATGAGGGCTCGGCTAGGAACACCAAGGGATGAGCGTCATGCGCATCGCTGTCCTCGGCGGCGGGCCCGGCGGCCTGTACTTCGCAGCCCTCGCCAAGCAGCTGGACGTCCGGCACGACATCACCGTCTGGGAGCGGAACGCCGCCGACGACACGTTCGGCTTCGGGGTGGTGTTCTCCGACGAGACCCTCGGCGGCATCGAGCACGCCGATGAGGAGATCTTCGCCGCCATGCGGCGCGAGTTCGCCCGCTGGGACGACATCGACGTGCACTTCCGCGGTACCACGTTCACCTCGGGCGGGCACGGTTTCGCCGCGATGAGCCGCAAGCGCCTGCTGGCCATCTTGCAGGCCCGCTGCGCTTCGCTCGGGGTGCGGGTGCATTTCCGCACCGAGGCCCCGGACGTGGCCGCGCTGGCCGCGGACTACGACCTGGTGGTCGCCGCCGACGGGATGAACTCGGCCACCCGCGCCAGGTTCGCGCGTGTCTTCGGTCCTGACCTGGAGCGGCGGCGGTGCCGGTACATCTGGCTCGGCACGGACCTGGTCTTCGACGCGTTCAAGTTCTACATCCTGGACACCCCGGCGGGGGTCATGCAGGTGCACGGCTACCCCTACAGCGAGCAGGCCAGCACCTTCATCCTGGAGATGCACGATGACGTCTGGCAGCGGGCCGGGTTCGGCGACGTGGCGGCCCCGGGCCTCGCGCCGGGGCAGAGCGACGAGGCCTCCATCGAGCTCATCCGCGGCCTGTGCGCGGACGTGCTCGGCGGGCCCAGTGGTGGCCAGCCCAGTGGTGGCCAGCCCAGTGGTGGCCAGCCCAGTGGTGGCCAGCCCAGCCTGGTCGCCAACAACTCGCGGTGGACCGCCTTCACCACCGTGCGCTGCCAGACCTGGCGGCACGGCAACGTGGTCCTGCTCGGCGACGCGGCGCACACCGCGCACTTCTCGATCGGCTCGGGCACCAAGCTCGCCATGGAGGACGCGCTGGCCCTGGCCGCGTGCCTGCACGAGCAGGATGGCGTTTCCGGCGCGCTGGCCGCCTACGAG